>Ga0209284_10007312_pt1 | contig 10032 bp, 5 predicted proteins | sample FRY03_FD_187211 | JGI IMG/M metagenome (GOLD analysis project Ga0209284, IMG submission 187211) | Freshwater microbial communities from Lake Fryxell liftoff mats and glacier meltwater in Antarctica - FRY-03 (SPAdes) (version 2) | ecosystem: Environmental > Aquatic > Freshwater > Ice > Glacier... | reverse complement strand
CGGCAAATCCTTTTGCCTGGGGAGTAAACTGGGGGATTCAGGCAAGTATCTTGACCGCTGCGTTTACGAACAACAAGATCAGGATGGCCTGCATTTCAGCGGAAATATCGACGGTCGGGAATTGCTGGCATGATTACATCACCGTTCTGACTGACGTGGACGGTTCCCGTGTCCTCGACGTGGTCCCGGAGCGAACCCAAGCCGCCGCTGAGGCGGTCCTGCAGACCTTGACTGTCGAGCAGCGACAGGAGGTTCGAGCTGTCGCCGCCGACATGCTCCCTGCCTATGCCAAAGCGGTGGCTCGGCAGACACCCAATGCCACACTGGTGCATGACAAGTTCCATGTCTCCAAGTATCTCGGAACCGCCGTAGACCAGGTGCGACGGGCTGAGAATAAGGCCCTCCAGGCCGAGGGCGACGAACGGCTCAAGGGGACGCGGCAGCTCTGGCTCTTCAACAAATCGAACCTGTCGTATCGGCAGCGTCGCCGATTCGCAGCCATTAGACAGAACGGCCTGAAGACGGCAAGGGCATAGGGCGATCAAGAAGGAGTTCCGTTGGTTCTGGCGGCATGTGTACTCGACGAGCGCAGAGAAGTTCTTCCGCCGGTGGTATGCGTGGGGAGTGCGGAGTCGACTGCAGCCCGTGGTCAAAGTGGCGAAGATGCTCAAGCGGCATCTACCAAACCTTCTGAGCTACTTCCTTTATCGAATCACGAATGCCATGAGCGAAGGCTACAACAGCGTCATCCAGGCCTTGAAATACGCGGATCGAGGCTTCAGGTCTTTCAAGAACTATAGAACTCGCATCCTGTTTCTTCTGCGGAAGAATCAATCTCAAACCACACCTGCCCTGCCACTAAATTACCGGAAGACCCCCACAATCAAGTCGCGGCGGCGAGTCTTGGCCGGGAGATTCTGTGAATCGCTCGGAGCGACACCAAGGCATCCCGTTTCCTCCTTGTCCTGTGTGTGATCCTCCACCTCTTGTCCCGTAGGAAGAAACTTGTCCAGTTCCCCAGAAAATGGTTGACATTCGTGAAAAACCTGGGATACTCCCGCAGGTCGAACGGACCTTGATCCTGGTGCTGGCGCAAGGTCGGCTGCCGGTGATAGGTTGCGCCATCAATCCTGGGACCGCCCGACCGAGAATTCACCAGAACATATTGCACTGGAAGAAGTTGCGCCCATTCCGACGATGCGTCGTCGCCGGAGATAGTTTGCGCAGGGCGCAATGTTGACCGTGATAGGTTGCGCAAACGAATACTTGTTGGGCCACATACACGGCATCCTGCCTCCCGTATACTGCGATCGGTTGGCGGCATCCGTGCCGCCAATGAGCACTTCGCGCGAAGGAGCGTTATGAACACAACTCGACCACGACGCGGAATGAAGTCACCGGTACTCGTTGCCGAGTCCATCGACTGGAATCGCGATTACTCGGCCACGAACGTTGGTCACTTGCTGGCGATGACAAAATCCGAACTTGCGGCAGTTGATCCGTTGGCAATGAACCTCATCGTCGCCAAGGAAATTCCGACGCTCGCGTCGCTGGACATCGCCGAGTATCAAGCCACCGTCAATGCTTGGACCGACGACTTTCGTTCTCGATGCCTCCCGCACTGGGAGCGGTTCTTTCACGAGGCACCGCAAGACTTCCGCAACGACATTCGTTATTTCCGTTTTGGCATGGTCTGCCAGTATCTCGATCTGGAAGTTGGCATCGCCTACAACCGCGATCAGCGGAATATCAAAAGCATTCGGTACGAGAATCCGTCTGACCTCTTCCTGAATGGAATCATCGACACGAAGGAAGGAACGTGCGGAAACATGTCGGCGTTGCATGTCGCAATGGGATGGCGTTTAGGCTGGCCAGTGTCGTTGGCCTGCATCGATTCACATTACGTTTGCCGCTACGACGACGGCGAAACCGTTTTCAACATCGAATCCACTGACACGGGCCGAGGCGGTTGGTCGGCACCCGATGACGAACGGCTCATCGAACGCGACCACATTTCATCACGAGCTTTGGAATGTGGCTCTGACCTTCGTGCGCTCGCCGCTCGCGAAATGCTCGGTTGCTTTATCGGCCTCCGCGCGAGGCACACGCAAGACATCGGAACGTTGCACAGAAACGATTCGTTGAGACTTCTCGCCGAACAGGATTGGTTGCTTGCACGCTATCTGTTTCCAACGCAGCGCGTTTTCTACAAAAATCAAATGGGCGTTTCCGCCATGCGCGGCGAACGATGCTTCGACCCCGATGAAGACGGTCACCCGATCACATTCGCCGATTTCTTGCACGAACTCTACAGTCGCCATCCAATCACAGCCGCTGAATACGCTGATTCAATCGACGAACCGACGATTGACCTCGCCGCAGTCAACGCAATCTTCACTTCACTTGGGAGCTAACCAATGATCGCAACGCTTTCGCCAAGACTTGTCCATCGTCCAACGCGTCGTAGCCCTGACTCTTCGTGCGATGCACTTACGACTCCGCTCGGTTTCCGAGCGGGCGACACGAATCTCAATCGTTACGTCGGCAATTCGCCAACGAATTTCACTGACCCGAGTGGCCTCGAAAAGCTCACCAAAGAAATGGTTGATCAAGCTCGTGAGGAAATGCGAGCGAAGGGGTTGGGAGACTCCGAGATCCAATTCCGGCTCAAGATTCTCGAGAACGTCCATCGAGGTAAAACGTACTTTCCTGATCGACGCAATAAAGATCTGCCGGAACGACGCAATCCGGAGTTTTGGAAAGAAACGGCCGATGGTTATGTCCCGAAAGGGCGGCCGACCGATTCGATTAACGATCTATGGAAATCAAAAAACGGCATCCAATGCAACAAATACTCTGCCCTGATCACCATCAAGGCCAATATTGACATGGCGGACGAAAAACGCCGAAAAGAACTCGACGACCTGTTTCGCGACAAAGTGATCCCCAACGATTTGAAGAAAGGTGGCTTTGGGACATTCTTCACCGATCCTAAGCCCAAGAACGGTGACACTTTCGAGCCAGGCGAGTTGCTGCCTGGAGATCAAATCTGGTTCGAGAACCCGCGTTTCGAAAAGCTCACTCCGGAGGCTCAGAAAAAATCGCGTTACATGGGCGAACAAGGCAGCAACTTATACTACCTCGGCGATGGAAAGGTCATCGGAATCTATGGCGCTCACAAAGTTTCCACGATCGACGAATACCGCCAAGGCATGCTCGGTTGGAGCTCCGTGCAAGACTGGAATAAGTTTCGTGACCCAGATGCAACGAAGGATGATTTCCAAATTAAAAGCTGTCGTCGCGCAATAACACCCTGACAGCAAGATCGTCTCCTCCATGAGGAGTGCAATGTCATTTGCAAACACGCCGTTGTCGCGCCGCCTTTTTCTAAGTCTGACTGCTGGCGGCGTGCTTCAATCATTCCAAACGCCTACCACACGGAGCCACGCCATGGAACCCGGCAACAAAGAAATTGCGGCTATGGTCGCTGCCCTAGCCAATCGAAATCCAGTTCCGGAGTTAATAAAACGCCGCAGGGCTGTGCCGATCTTCTCGCCTGAGTACGATTGGGATGAAGCTAAACGGGTACGGAAAGCATTTTACGCCATCGTCAGAAGTGAAAGCGTCGAGTTATGGGAAGAACTCGTCAAGCATCTCGATGATAAACGTTACTCAATCACTTTGTGTCTTGATGATGGGCCGGGCGCATTTAACTTCACGGTCGGCCGTATCTGCCGAATCGTCGCAGAGGATCGCCTGATCCTGGTTTCACGCATCCATTCCGATCCGGATTCGCGCGATCGTCGCGATGTCTACATTGATGTTGGAATTGAGGATATCGCGAAATGGCGTAAAGAGCGTGCCAAGAAATCGCTTGCTGAATTGCAAATCGAGGTTTGCGAAAAGGCCATAAGCACAATCCAAATGAATGCCGACCTTTCCGACAAAGTGAAGTCGGCGGAGTGCGAACGCATTCGTCAAACGATCTCGAAAATCAAGGAAACCAAGAAGCCACAGTTTCATAAACTACTTTGGGAGGGCTATGAGTTCTTCGATAGTGCAATGGCCGAACGGCTGCGTGAAGAAACACAGCCACAAGACAAAAAACCATAGCAACGCGAAAACAAATGTGGCCCAACAAGTCGGTCAAGCCGAGCGGCGGATGGCGCGTTTTCTGTCTTCCAACCGTCTTGGCCGCCGCCAGCTTACCTTGGATCTTATGCAGCAAAGCACATCCGTAGATGGCCAAAGACAAATCCCAGCAAAGCGTGTTCGCCAAATGGTTCGACAAAATCGACGTGAAACGGAGTGTCAAAGCAGTATGCAAGCCGTGCTGGGAAATCAAATACTGCCCTTACGGCCCAATGGTCGAAGAATTTCCTCTAGAGCGCACATCGCGTCGGGGACGGGCGATTCGCACGTCACGAAATTCGAGTACGACGACAACCGCAATCTCCAGTCGACCACCAACGACCAGCTCAGCTCCAGTGCCTACTACCGCCGCACCCAGTACACCTACGACGACCTCAACCGGCTGCTCACCGTGACGGGGTTGGCCACGGGCGACCATGGCGCGCCGGTCACGGAATACGGCTACGACGGCGTCGGCAACCGCGTCTCCGCCAATGACCCGAATAGCAACACGACGGAGTACGCCTTCGATGCGATGAACCGCCTGGAGACGGTCACAACCGCCGACGGCGCCGTCGTGACCAACCATTACGATGTCAACGGGAACCTCGATTACTCGCTTGACGCGTATTCGCAGCAGACTGACTACACCTACGACAAGCGGAACAACCGCACGAAGATGCAGCAGCCCGCCCCGTTCAGCACGGTCACTGCGGTGCATTCGAGCTTCGTCGTCTCCTCGCGGCCCACGACCGACTACATTTATGACACGTGGGGCAATGTGGCGTCCGTCAGCGACCCCAACGCCCACGTGACGACCTTTGCCTACGATGCGCTTGCGCGGCAGACGGCGGTGAACCAGCCGGATTCCCTCACGACGACGACCGCCTATTGGGACGACGGCAGGGTCAAGACGGTGACCCAGCCCGGGAGTCGCGCGACCGACGATATGTACGACGGCCTTGGGCGGCTGGCGTCGCGCACGCTCCCCGCAGTCGCCGATGGCAGGCCGAGCGCGACCTACACCTATGACCTCCGCAACAACGTCACGCAGATCACCGTCAAGCGCACCAGTTCTTCCAACCAGGTGACCGACACGCAGTACAACCTGCGCAACCAAGTCTCGCAGGTGCAGAGCCCCGACCCGGGCAACGGCAAGCGGGTGACGACGACCTACACCTACACCGCTGCCTTGGACATCGGGTCCACGACATCGGCGTCGAGCGACGGCACGCGCTACACATTCAACACCTACGACCTGGACGGCCAGCTCAAGTCGGTCCTGCAGCTTGGAACGAGCAGCAACGCGCAGAGCAGCATCTCGCCTTACACAACATACAACTATGACGCGGCGGGCAACATGACCGACGTGACCAGTTCGTTCTCGCTGTCCAATTCGCAGACGACGCACACCGATTACGACAACATGAACCGACCGCACGTCGTGACCGGGCCGGCGGTGACCGGCGGGTCGACGACGACCACGATGATCTACGACCTCGATGGCAAGGTGCACAGCATCGCGAGCTCCGCCTCGGGGACGACGACGTACGCCTACGACAACCTGCGCCGCCTGTACACGGTGACGGGCCCGACCACGCCCGAAGGCCAGCCGGTCACGTACCACTATTACGATGCCAATGGCAACGAGCGATACACGGTCAGCAAGGTGGATAGCAGTCACGAGCGGACGGTGGAAAAGCAATACGATGAACTCGACCGCAGCAGCGCCATGATCGAGCCGGCTACCGCCGACCACGGCGCACGGCAGACCGACACCCATTACAGCAGTTCAACAGGCTTGCTGAGTAGCGTCGTCGAGGCGGCGGGCACGGCACTGGAGCGGACAATCAACTACGCGGTCGACAACCTCGGCCGGACCCTGAGCGCGGCCATCTCCGGCGTCACCGGTTACCTCTTCCAGAAGACGGTCGATCTTCAGGGCAACACCCTGCAGTCGGTCGATGCGCAGGGCGTCGAGACGGATTACACCGTCGACGACGCGGGGCAGACCACAGCCGAGGAGACCGACGGCACGACGACGAGCTACGACATCAACGCCTTCGGCGACGTCGTGAACGTCACCGATCCGAACATGCGCAAGTCGACTCGTTCCGTGGACGCAGTGGGGCGCGTGTACCGTTCGATCGACCCCAATCCCGACGGCACATCCGATCTCCCGAAGAAGGATCACCTTGCCGTGCCGGACAGCCATTCCGGCTGGACGTCGCACAGCGGCGGCTACGGCGGGACATACTACACGGGCGAAAGCGCCAGCGGGTCCGCGGTGTGGTCGTTCAGCGACGCGTCGTACGCAGACCGCCAGTTCCTGGTTTTCGCCAGCGCGGGTTCCGCAGGCCACTTCACGGCGTGGGACGGCAGCAGCACGCAATTGACGTGGGACGGAGACGGCTCTCCCGGCGACAAGGTGCTTGGCGGCGACTCGATCGACGCGCAGTTGGATGAGGAGCATTGGCAGGTGGTGGGCGTCGCCACCGCCGACTCCAGCGGCGACCTGACGATCAAGCTGGCCGAGGGCGCCGATACGCAGGCCAACGGGATCTACATTGTGGAGACCTTGCCGCAGACTTACTTCGCCTACGACGGGCGGGGCAACACGATCGCGCATACCGATGCGCTGGGCCACTCGACGCACTTCGGCTACGACGCTATGGGCCGGCGGACGACCGAGACCGATGCGAACGGACAGACGACGACCACGGCGTACGACCTGGCGGGCCGCGTGACGGGTGTCACCGATCCTGTCGGCAATGTGACGAGCTACGAGTACGACAACCTCGGGCAGCTGCGCACCGAGACGATCACGATCGGCGCGACCGATTACACGCGCAGCTTCACCTATGACATCGTCGGCGAGCTGACGCAGATGACCGACCGCGACGGGCGGGTCACGCAATTCGACTACGATGCGCTGGGGCGGAAGATCGAGGAGCGCTGGTACGATGCGGGCTCGATGCTGGTCAACACGATCGACACGCACTACGACATCCTGGGCCATGTCACATCGGTGGCGGATGATAATTCGTCGTCGGTCTTCGGTGATTACGATGCTCGGGATCGTTACGCGACGGAGACGGTGGACAACGCCGGGACTCCGACGGTGGTGCTGACGACGGGGTACGGAGCCAACGCCCTGAACCTTGCGGTCCGCACCGATGGCCTGCGCACGAGCCTCTCGGTCTCGATCGGCGGCACGGACGACTTCCAGAGCCTCTATCACTACGACGGGTTGAACCGGCTGGATGTGGTGACGCAAAGCGGCCAGGGCGGGAGCGCGGTGGCGGGCAAGCGCGTCGAATTCCAGTACTTAGGCAACGGCCGGATGGAATACATCAACCGCTACGCCGATACGACGGGGACGGACCTGGCCGCGGCGAGCCACTTCATGTACGACGCGGCGAACCGGTTGATCTCGCTGACGCACTACCGCAGCGACGAGGTGACCGACAAGCTGTCGGGTTACACATGGACGTTCGACGGAGCGAACCGGCTGACGCAGCAGAGCTCCGGCTGGATGAACGGTGTCAACTGGACTACCGATTCGGTGGACTACGCCTACGACGCCCGGGGCCAGCTCATCACCGCCGACTACGGCGGGGGCTCTCCGCTGACTGACGAAGCGTACAGCTACGACGAGAACGGCAACCGCATCTCGGCGTCGCTGGGCGACGGGACATCGCAGAGCTATAGTGCGCCCGACCCTTACAACCACGTGCACGACGACGGCACGTACACCTACTCATACGATGCCGAGGGCAACCGCACGGCCCGTTGGATCGCCAGCGGCCCCGGCGAGACGGAACCGGTGACCGGCGACACGGACATCACCACTTATACCTGGGACAACCGCAACCGCATGACGGGCATCCAGCACAAGGCGGCGTTCGAGGACATGGCCTACGACTCGACCATCGAGTACGGCTACGATGCGCAAAACCGGCGCATCGCCAGCCGCTACGACACCGATGGCGACACTGTGCTCGACCGCGAGGAACGTTACGTTTGGGACGGCCAAAACGTGGTGCTGGACTTCATTGACATCGATGGAGGCAACAACAGTCTCAGTGGGGGGACGGTCTCGGCGCCGCTGGAACTCAGCAGGCGCTACCTGACCGGCAACGCGATCGGCCAAGTCCTCGCGCAGGAAACCGCAGGTAACGGTTCTGAGGAGAACGTGCTGTGGATGCTGGCTGATCAAGTGGGCAGCAATCGGGACTTGGCGCAGTATGACACGATGGGCGACACGACCAGCGTCGTCACGCACTACACCATCGACAGCTACGGCAACCCGACTGCGGTGATCGGCAGCCTCGCGGATACCCGCTACATCTGGGCGCAGACGCAGTACGACGCCATTGCCAACCAGCACTACGCCATGGCCCGCTGGTACGACCCGCGCACCGGTAGTTGGGAGAGCGAGGATCCCAAAGGCTTTGATGCGGGCGATGCGAACCTTGGAAGGTATGTGGGGAATCAGCCGACGTATGCTACCGATCCGACAGGCTTGGAGAGTCCGACGTTCAGCGGTCGTCGTAATCGTGGGCAACCAACTGGGTTTTGGGATTCTCTCTCAAGTAGTTGGCATGGGATGCAGGCGACCTATACCAGCTTGATCCTTGAGTATGCGATGAATCGACCTGACTTGGCTCGCGGGTTTATGGAGGAAGCCTATGAGTGTGGACCGTTAGGCCAAACTCGAAACCCAACCGGCGGGCCAGTCGAGCGGGCCGTCTACTATTACGGAACGCGCGGCGCTTTGACCGTCTCAACGATTGCGGTGAGCTTGGCCGGTGGCGTGATGGTTGTCGAGGTTGCAACTGGCAGCACTATGTCAATCACGATTGTTAGCAACGGCGGCAGAACCGTCATGCCGCATTTTGGATGGCAAGTTGGAGGCCAGTGGTATCATGCAACGGGATGGGGCAATGGATTTTTCCAATCATTTGTTTGGGGCGATGCGCAGCGAATGGGGGCAGGTGGATTTTGGAATACGATAACGAGGATTCCCATTCTCAATCCTAGCGAAGCAACTGGTTTCACCGGCTATACAGCGAACTGTTTGACCGGCGTAGGACGCGCTTTGGCAAACGGTTGGACTAGGTCACTTGTCGGCATCACGATTGTCACGACAGAGGTTGAGGGTGCCGAGAACAATGCTGGTGGCCCGGAAGTGCTTCCTCCGCGCAGTAGTGGGGGTGGTGGCGGATACCGTCCGAATGGTCCAAACTTCATTCCGTAGAGGTAATGCTTATGAAGGCAATCGAGTGTGATTGTCCGCCCAACATGGTTGACAAGTGGTGGCTGCCGCTGAAAGCCGAAGGCTTCGAGGTAATGTTGTTCCATACGGATGAGCGTGCCATTTCAATTGCCAAAGAGGTTGTGGGCGAACTGATGTGGAGCGATAGCATCGTCAAAGATGATGTTGGAGGGCTTGTGATCGTGGATGGAGTTACGATCTTTGTTTCGGTGCGGCAAGGGCCTGCGGGACCAGCAAACCAGCAGATTGTTTTCGATACGCCGCAGCTTTACTACGCACCTTTGAAACAAAAGAGACCATTCCTATCCTTGAGCCGCGAAGAACTTGAAGCGCAGAAAAAGCTTGGTTCCGTTTTTGCACGGCACGGCATTTCGTCCACTCCACCGGCTTCTCTCTTTCGCCGTTGGTTTGGGAACGGGATAACTCGACCATACTCAACTAGAAGCATCGCATGAACCGCATTACTCAATAGGGCGCGGAACAAACGGGGACAGGTCCGAATGGCACTGTCGAGATTGCAAGTTATTTCAAGTGCAGTGCTTGCGTAATTCTACCCTGAGGGTGGTTCTTGGTTTTTGCATGAGTGGGTAGCTGTGTCGTCGGCGTCTGAGGACACGGGGTTC
>Ga0209284_10007311_pt1 | contig 10034 bp, 7 predicted proteins | sample FRY03_FD_187211 | JGI IMG/M metagenome (GOLD analysis project Ga0209284, IMG submission 187211) | Freshwater microbial communities from Lake Fryxell liftoff mats and glacier meltwater in Antarctica - FRY-03 (SPAdes) (version 2) | ecosystem: Environmental > Aquatic > Freshwater > Ice > Glacier... | reverse complement strand
GCGCGCCTTTCGCCTACCCGAAGTTGCACATCCGGCGTCGGCCCGCATCGTTGTTCGACTATGCCTTCGAGGACTTCGAGGTGCAGGACTACCAGTGTCATCCGGCCATCAGCGCGCCGGTGGCCGTCTGACGACAGCCCAGCAAAAGGCCAAGTTACGTGAAGCGGCCAACGACCACATGACGAAGCTCGAGCAAAACCCTGAACGCGTTATGAGCTATTTCCAGGATCGGCGGGTGCGTTATGCCGCTTAAGACTTCACAGGGCCGAAGCAATAGGGGATTGCGCTGAAACTGACAAGTGCGGCACCTGATGACAAGACGCCCTCACGCCCATTTGGGCAGCGGCAGTCGATCAAAAGCGGTGCCGTCATGCCCCAAATTCTCTGCCACGCGGCGCATGGCCAGTGGCCTGTGTCAGGCCATTCCCACCTGAGGCAAAGGCGCGCAGGCGTCGTCGGGCCGGCTACGGATCATGTCGGTCAATTCGCGTTGCGGGCCTGCCAAGGCAGCATCGCCAAAGCGATTGGCCATTTCCTGCGGATCGTCCTGCAGGTCGTACAACTCGCCGGCGCCGCTGATCAGGTCCAATGACAGCTTGTGTTGCTGGGTGCGTACCGTGCGTAGCTGCAACTCGACGCCCGAGCGCGAAGGACGCAGGTTCCATTCAGAATACGCGAAATCGCGGCTGGCGTCGTCGGTCTCGACCAGCGGGCGCAGACTGCGACTGTGCACCTTGTCGTCCAGTGTCGCCTGCCCGTAGTCACAGAAAGTCTGCGCCAGATCGAGCGTGGACACCGGGTCGGCCACTACCTTGCCGGCAGGAACGCCCGGTCCCTCGAACAACATGCCGACCCGCAGCAGGCCTTCGTAGGCCATCGGCCCCTTGAGCAGCAGCCCATGGTCGCCGAGCCAGTCACCATGGTCGGTGGAGTAGACGACGATGGTGTCCTCGTTCAATCCGAGTTCGCGCAGCGCGATTCGGATGCGCCCGACCTGGTGGTCGATCAGCGAAATCATGCCGTAGTAATTGGCAATCAGGTGGCGCAGTTGTTCGTCAGACTGGCGCGGCGTGCGTGAAGACTTCTCGCGAAACTTGCGCAGCCGTTCGTTCGCCATCTTCGGCGAACCCTCCAGGCTGGCGCGGTGCCACCAGGGGCGCCGATCCAGATCCAGCGTACGGTGTTCGGGCAGGTCGACCTCGTCCGGATGGTGCATGTAGCACCAGGGTTCGGGCGCGTCGAACGGATGGTGTGGGTCAGGAAACGAGGCCCACAGGCAGAACGGCTGCTCACCCTTGTTGCGCAGGAACTCGATGGTGCGGTCGCCGATCCAGCTCGAGTTGTGCCAGGCTACCGGCAAGGCCGAACTCCAGGTCTCATGCGCGCCCACGGCAGGCGTCACGGCCTGCTGGTACAGCGCGGTACGTTCGTCGCCGCGACCATCCATGTGGTACCAGCGCTCGTAGTGCTGGCCCAGGGGCGGTTTCATCGGCGGGAAATGGTTGTGCCCCTCGAGCATCAGCGCGACCTGGTCGAACCCCATGTAAGGCCCGTTCCAGTCGGCGCCGAAGCCGGCGCTGCTTTCCCGGCATTCTGGCGATCCGGTGGGCGAGAAGGTATGCGAGGTCTTGAAATGGGCCTTGCCGATCATGGCGGTGTGATACCCCGCCTTTGACAAGCTGCCGGCAAAGCCGGCCTCGCCGATCGCGTCCGACAACTCGATACCGTTGTCCGACACACCATGGGTCAAGGGCAGCAATCCGGTCAGGATGGACGCGCGCGAAGGCTGGCACACCAGGTTGGGTGTGATGCAGGCATTGAACCTTGTGCCAGAACGCGCCATGTCATCGAGGTGCGGCGTCTTGACCTTGCGGCCTTCGAAGCCATAGCAGTCACCGCGCTGCTGGTCGGAGGTGATGAAAAGGATATTCGGGCGTTGGGACATGGGTGTGTTCATTCAGCCTTGATCCCGGCGCTCTTGACAATGCCGGGCCAGCGGTCGAGCTCGTCGCGGATCAGCTTGCCCAAAGCAGCAGGTGACGCACTGCTGGAGTTGTCCATGCCGATCGTGGCCAGTTTGTCCTTCACGGCCGGTAGCTGCATGACCTTGACCAGCTCCGCATGGATGCGGTTGATGATGGCCGGCGGCGTGCCTGCCGGCGCCACCATAGATTGCCATTGGTTGGTCTCGAAACCGGCGATGCCCGACTCGGCTACCGTGGGCACGTCAGGCAAGGCCGCGGAACGGGTGGAGCCGGTGACCGCGATCGCCTTGAGCTTGCCGGATCGGATATGGGGAACCGCCGGCGCCATGCCGAGTAAGCCGAACTTGACCTGGCCACCCAGGATATCGGTGATGGCCTGGCCGCCACCCTTGTAGGGAATCGGCGTCACGTCAATCTTGGCGTTCGCCTTGATCATCTCCAGCGCCAGGTGTTGCGGCCCGCCGTAACTCGGCAGAGCCGCCGACAACTCGCCCGGGTGGGCCCGGATATAGGCGATCAGCTCCTGCAGGTTGTTGGCCGGCACGGATGGGTGCAGCACGAGAACATGCGAGCCGCGCCCGACCAGGCTGATCGGCGCAAAACTCGACGCGGGATCGTGGTTGAGCTTGAGCGTCGTCGACGGATAAATCGTGTTGGCGTCGACCAGCATCAGCAGCGTATAGCCGTCAGGGGCGGCCTTGGCCGCGATGTCGGTGCCCAGGATGCCACCGGCGCCGGGCTTATTCTCGACCACAATGGATTGCCCGAGGGCTTCGCCCAGCGGCTGCGCGACCATCCGCGCCACCGCGTCGGTGGCGCCGCCCGGCGAGTGCGGCACGATCAGCTTGATCGGACGGTTCGGATAGTCCTGTGCAGCCAGTGGCAGGCAAGCGGCGGCTAGCAGACCGACCAAGAGCGCACTATAGCTGCGCCTGGTGAACAACGGGTTGCACATGATTCTGTCTCCTTGAACGTGAAATAGACTACGCATGGCCTTCGGGACGTGGTGCCGGACGGGCAATGCGTCAGTAAATTCTAGGTAGGGAATCTCCGAGCGGAAACGGGAATGGCCCGATATCAGTTATTCTTCGAACGACTACCTTGGGGCGCCGTGGAGCTACGAAATCTCAAACTGTTCATTAATGTGGCCGCCACAGGCAGCTTCTCTCGTGCTGCCGCGCTTGCTGACCTGACCCAGTCATCGGTCAGCAAGGCAGTCTTTCAACTTGAGCAGGAACTGAACGCGCGGCTATTCGAGCGCACCGGAAGGGGCGTGGTGTTGACCGAGGCCGGCCGGATCCTGCTGCCACGGGCGCAGGCACTGCTTGCGGATGCAGAGGCACTTGGCAGCCTGGCGGCTGAGCTCATTGGCGCAGTCACAGGCATCGTGCGCCTGGCCACCCAGCCCAGTGTCAGCTGGCCGCTGGCATATGATCTCGTGGTTCTGACGAGGGAGCGACATCCGCAGATTCGTCTGCAGATCGATGAAGGCACAACACACCAGATCGAACAATGGCTGGTCGAGGGTCAGTGCGATCTCGGCGTTTTATCACGGACGCCATCGGCAGAGCTCAGCGAAAGCTGGCCCCTGTTCTCGTTGCCACTGTTGTTGGTGTCAGCTGCCGGCGCGCTCAATAAGGCTGAGGCGAGTGTTCCCTTTTCGGTGCTCGCCGACCTGCCGCTGGTCGCGCCGACGGCACCAAATGGCGGCCGCATGCTGATCGAGGAAGAGGCCCGGCGCAGGGGCATACGTTTGAATATCGTGCTCGAGGTCAATTCTGCCAATTTGGTCAAGCGCCTCACAGCCATGGGCGAAGGGTTCATGGTGGCGACTTGGCCTTGGGTGGCGATCGAAGTGGCGGCTGGTGAGTTGTCGGCCACGCGCTTGGTGAATCCGGTGCTGCGTCAGACTTTTCACCTGGCCGTGGGTGGAAGGCGCCAGCCTAGCGCTGCGGTGCGTGCCGTTGCGACGATCGTGCGCGAACTGATGCCATCCGAGGGCTGGCAGACAACGATGCATGCGCCGCGCTAACTTGACTTATTGCCGCTCGTTCACCCTCTTGTCCAAGGCACCGATGGTCGCATCACTGCATCTTCGCTGAGGTCGACGTATATCGAACAGTTGATTCTGCCGCGCGAGCGCGCAGCGAACATGGCTCGCGCTCGCAAGTCTGATGCTGGGCGACCACCCAAGCCGTGGAACCTGAAGTTCGAGGCGAAATAGAAGGCTGCGCTGGCTGAGCACCACCAGACGACGGGCACCGCGTGGCGATAGCAGCGCATCGATGGGGCCACGTTCAAGGCGCCGTTGGCGCAAGAGGCCGTCGGTTCCAACCCGACGGATCGGGCAAAAAAGGGGAGCAAGCGAAATTGTCCGCGGCTGGCACGAGCTCGTGTCTCCGGTCATCGAGACCAAGGACTTTTCGGTCACGCTATTCGACTTTCTGCGCGGCTGGGAAAAGGTCCGCCAACCCCATGGGGAAATCATGAGCAGTATTGTTGCGAATATCGACGCCATGCCTTTGACGTACCGGCATAGTTGTTCGAGCCGCTGGCGCGCGTCGGCATCGCAGCGCACCGCCGCATGCAGGCTGAAGCCCTGATGGCTGATGGTCGGCACAGAGCATCTGGGCGTGCTCGACGTCTGGCGGCATGGCGCCTTGCAAGGTAAACACCTTCTGCCCGGCGCGCGGCTGGCTGCGGTGCCGGGTTGTTGCGCTGCTGGTGCACGTCCTCACCCGTTGATTGACTTGTCACTGTCTTGCAATGCGCCGTTCAGGCAGCAACGACCTTGGCCACGTCGCGGGCCAGCGCTTCACGCGTCGCCATGCTGCGGTACCAGACCGTCACGGCCGAACTGCTCAGCACGATGAACAAGCTGTACAGCACTGGAACCAGCAGCACCTGCTGCTGCATCTCTCCGGTGAAGGTCAGGGTCACGATGAGCACCGCCAGCGGCCCGTTCTGGATGCCGGTCTCCAGGCTGATGGTGCGCGAGCGATTCGGGTCCTGTTTGAGAGCGCGGCTCAGGAAGTAGCCGAGCAACATGCCAAACAGACCCAGTCCGACGGCCGCGAAAAACACGTACCAGGGCGTGGACAGCAGCAACTGGAAGTTGCGCGGTACCCACGACACGATCAGAAAAAGGATCACGAAAATGCCCAGCATGGAGCCAATCAGCTCCACCGTGGCGCCGACGTTCGGGTTCACCTTGCGCAGGACCATGCCGATCAGGGTCGGCACCAGCAGCACCACTAGTACCTGGGCCACGTTGGAGGCCGGAATCGCAAACTCGCCGGTGACTCCAGACAGCTCGCTGTAAAACGCGATGAGGCCCGGTACAAACGCCACCGCGCACAGGGTGGAGACACTGGTCATCATGATGGACAGCGCCAACACCCCCTTGCTGAAGTAGGCAAAGATGTTGGAAGTGGTGCCACCCGGCATACAGGCCATCAGGATCAGGCCTACTGCCAGCGCCGGCGGCAGGCCCAGCAAGACCGCCAGCAGATAGCCCAGAAAAGGCATGATGCCGAACTGGCACATCAGGCCGATCAGTACGCCCCTGGGCTTCTTGAAGGCGATCAGGAAGTCGCGAAAGGTGAGGCTGGCGCCCATGCCGAGCATGATGACCATCATCATGATGCCCAGCAGGGTGGTTTCCAAGGGTGTCAACATGGTGGGTTTCCTGGTGTTGTCTGGGACTGGTCCGGGCCGCGCCTAGCGCGCGGCAAACTCGAGTTTGACTTCGGCCTTGAGGTCCTTGCGCAGAATCTTGCCGACCGGTGTCTTGGGCAATTCCGCGCGAAACACCACGGATTTCGGTATCTTGTAGTCGGTCAGCAGGCTCTTGCAGTGGGCAATCACGGCTGCCGCTGTCAACACGCCCTCAAAGTCCGGGTTCTTGACCACGTAGGCGCGCACCCCTTCGCCCGAGCGTGGGTCCGGAATCCCCACGACGGCTGCCTCCAAAATTGCGTCCATTTTGGACAACGCATCCTCCACCTCGTTCGGGTAGACGTTGAATCCCGATACCAGCACCAGGTCCTTCTTGCGGTCAACAATGCGGAAATAGCCCTGTGGGTCCATCACCGCCACGTCTCCGGTGTACATCCAGCCGTCCTTGAACACGATAGCGGTTTCATCGGCGCGGTTCCAGTAACCTGCCATGGTCTGCGGGCCCTGCACGACCAGTTCTCCAGGCTCTCCCACGGCCGCGGGTTGTCCGTCGTCCTTTACCAGACGTACGCTGGTGCCGGGCACCGGAATGCCGATGCTGTCCGGTTTTGCCACACCACTGAGGGGGTTGAAAGTCACCACCGGTGAGCACTCGGTGAGTCCAAACCCTTCTGCAATACGGGTTCCGGTGGTGTGTTGCCAGCGCGCCGCCACTGCGCTATGCAGGGCCGTGCCGCCTGCAATCGCGGCTTTCAGTTTTTTGGGCGGGAAGGCGGTGAACCACTCCTCGTTCATCAGGCCGTTGAACAGGGTGTTGACACCAGTGATCCAGGTGATCGGGTAGTTTTCGATCGCCCGCTGCAGGTTCTGCACCGGGCGCGGGTTGGGCACCAGGATGTTACGTGCGCCGATCTCGACGAAACACAGCAGGTTGGCCACAAACGCAAAGATATGGTACAGCGGCAAAGCGGTCAGCACACATTCATTACTGCCCATATGCGAGCGCCCCATCGCCAGCACCTGCTCGATGTTGGCCAGAAAATTCGCGTGTGTGAGCATGGCCGCCTTGCTCACGCCGGTTGTGCCGCCGGTGTACTGGAGTGCGGCGACTTCGCTGGCGGCAATACCCCTCCAGTAGGTCTCGACCACGCCCGGCGTCGCTTTGGCGCTGGTCGTACCAGCAGACAGGGCCGCGGCCAGGCGCAGCACCGGCACAGCCAGTGCCGGTATCGGCGGCAACACCTTGCTCCAGACTTTTTGTACACCACGCACGATGAGGTTTGGCACCGCCGGGAACATTTCCGAGACGGCTACGAGCACCACGTTTTCGATATGGGTGGCGGGCACGACTGTGGCCAACTTGTCCGCAAACATGTCCACGATGACCAGCACCTTGGCGCCCGAGTCATTGAACTGGTGCCGCATTTCACTGGCGGTGTACAGGGGGTTGGTGTTAACCAGTACACAACCGGCCTTGAACACGCCGAAGGCCACGACCGGATACGCCAGGCCATTGGGCAACTGCACGGCTACGCGGTCACCAGCCTTGAGCTTGCAGTCGAAGCGCAGGTAGGCCGCAAAAGCATCCGACGCGTCTGCCATCTGCCGGTAGCTCAGGGAGCCGTTCATTCCATTGGGCAGGACGCAGGTAAATGCAGTCTGCTCGGCAAAACGCTGACAGGCGGAATGCACCAGGTGGCCCAGGTTCAGATGGCGTGCAGGCGGCAGGATTTGGCTGATGCTGCTGCCATAGGCCGCCAGCCACGGTTTGTTGTCGTAGGCAGAAAATCCGGTGTCCATCGTGCGCCTCCAGTTGTTAGGTAATGCCGGACGGTCATCTTGCGGCGGCGACGAAGTTAGCACGATTGCACTTGGCACCCAAAAAAAGGGGAGAATCGGGCGCCGCGTGCTGACAGGACAGCGCGGTTGGCCGCAAGAATGGCGCCGACCGACGCAGTGCGGCGCAAAACCCTGCAAAACGAGTGGTAGGCGCGCCAATGTCACTATCCAACTCTTAGATCGGGACTACATGATTTACAACGCGTTGTTGCTGGTTCATCTGCTATCGGTGATCGTGTGGATCGGTGGCATGGTGTTTGCCTATTTCTTCTTGCGACCGGCCGTGGCCGCGCTGGAGGCGCCGCAGCGAATACGCCTGATGCACGATGTGTTGGGGCGGTTTTTCGGTGCAGTCCTGGTGGCGGCGGGGTTGATTTTGGCCACCGGTCTGTGGATGATCGGTCGCGTCGCCAAGGCTGCGGTTCAGTCTGGCGGCAGCTTCCAGATGCCGCCAGACTGGACGGTGATGGTGGTGCTGGGCATCCTGATGATGGGCATCTTCGGCCATATTCGTTTTGTCTTGTACAAGCGGCTCGGCCAGGCCGTCGCTGCCGACGGCTGGTCAGACGGTGCGCAGGCACTGGCGCAGATCCGCATCGGGGTCGCCTTAAACCTGGCCTTGGGTGCGGGTATTGTGGCGGTCACGTTGCTGCTGTGACGCAGATCCTCGGCTGCCGCGCAAGGCGTCGGACAGCCACGTTGTGCCAGTCTTGTGTTCGTCGAGTCGTGGCCGCAATTGCGACGACGCTTGCGTTGTTGTCGTGTGACGCCCGAAGCCAGCGGTGTTGCGTCACCAGCCGGTTGGCGATTGGTAACTGGAATAGGTGCAGCAGATAACCATGGACGGCGTGCAGCTCGATGCCGTCCAGCCGTGGATTGCCCGGCGCACCACCGAGGCTACGTTGGCAGATTTCCAACACTGCATGGCATACCGCGTTGGCGGCTGCTGGCATCGAGGATTTTCGGTTTCACGACCTGCGCCATACCTGGGCATCGTGGCATCGTCAGGCGGGAACGTCGTGCGATGAGCTGAAAGACCTCGGCGGCTGGAAGTCGCGGATCATGGTGGATCGGTATGCCAAGTTTTCGACGGAAAACCTGTTGTCTGCAGCGTCTCGAATTGAGCGCTGAGGGGAAGGGCGAAACGTGGTCGACCTGTCACGTTTTCGTCACGTTTCGTAATCGGCATAGGGGGCAGCCATTATCGGCTGCGCCCCTGCCACACCACCCGGCATGCGGGTCCGCACCGGGCGGTTCGAGGAGTTGAGGTCATGAGAGCCGGGGGACTCCTAGTCGGTCGTAATGTGCAATGGTCAATACGCTGTTAAGCAGCTTGGCACTGTTGCGCCACCAACTTCGGGAGTTTGCCGCTACTCGCCGCGCAACGCCTTGAGTGGCGCCCAGGGCCCGCAGCTCGCGGAAGATGGTCGTGCCGCGCTTCCAATGCTTGAGCTGAATTGCCCGCAATCGGTGCCGCAGCCACTCGTCCAGCTCTCGTCAGACCCGGGGCGTTTGCGACAAACCGAAATAGGCTTTCCAACCCAGAACATAGGGGCGCAGTCGCTGCACCACCTCGGGCATGCTGCGCCCGCCGGACCTGCGCGTCAGTTGCCTGACTCGCTGCTTGAACGTGACCATCGGCTTGTCGGCCACCCTGCGTTTGACCACTGCACCCTTGGCCACCCATAAGCTGTAGCCCAGAAACTTGCGTCCGAAGACGCTCGCCACCGCGCTTTTGGCTTCATTGACCACCAGGTGCAGCTTGCTATACAACTTCCTCAGTACAGCCATGACACGCTGCCCCGCCCGGGGCGACTGCGAACGTACACGTTGCAGTCATCGGCATACCGTGCGAAACAGTGCCCGCGCCGCTCCAACTCCTTGTCCACCTCATCGAGCAACACGTTGGCCAGCAGCGGGCTCAGAGATCGAGAGTTTTTCGGAAACCAACGGGACTGACGGCCGGGCCGAAGGTTTTGGTGATTTCCTCGACACGTCGATGTGCCAAGCGGTAAATACGCCTGATCGACGCTGAATGCGTTCTGGCGGAGCCCATTTTCAGGTTTTCGTCATCTTTTGCCCTCTCATGCGCCCTGCGCAGCAATTTTGGACGGAGCTATCGCCCAGCCGACAAGTTGGGGTGCCAGTTTGGCCATGCGCACCCGCCAACTGGCCACCGCATCAGAGTCACCGGGCTTGGGTTGGTGTTTGTCTGGCACCGTGTCTTGCTGCACCACGTTGCCCTGCTTGTCCTTCTTGCTCTTGGGCTCGGGTACCGGCGCATAAACCTCTGTCTTGTCCGACACCGCGTCGATCTGATCGTGTGCGGGGAATCCCCCATCGACCAGCCACTGCTGCGGGCTTTGCCCCAGGCGCTTATGCACCTGCTCGACCATCGGTGCCAACTGGGCCATGTCGCTGCCCGCGTTGACCACGTCCATGCCCACAATCACCTGGTCTTCGCACGTGGTGGCGAACTGCACGTTGAAGGCCGGGCGAAATCCCCCGTCGCCCATCTTCATCACGCGCGCC
>Ga0209284_10007307_pt1 | contig 10038 bp, 12 predicted proteins | sample FRY03_FD_187211 | JGI IMG/M metagenome (GOLD analysis project Ga0209284, IMG submission 187211) | Freshwater microbial communities from Lake Fryxell liftoff mats and glacier meltwater in Antarctica - FRY-03 (SPAdes) (version 2) | ecosystem: Environmental > Aquatic > Freshwater > Ice > Glacier... | reverse complement strand
ATTTCTCTTCTCAAAATGATTTCAAAAGAAAAAAGAGAAGTAGAAAGATGATGTTTTTTATGGTGCTGGTTGGCACCTGTCGGATCGCTCCGACAAAAACAGTACATCTTTCTACTTCGTCTCCCCACCGCGTTTTACGCGGGGACTACTTGTTAGCGCCGATACCCTTCTGGTCTATGTGGGCGAATTACTGGGATCTCGGGCGCCGTTGGGCGCGAGGGACGCCATGTCCATTGCTGGTCCAACCAGAAATCACCAAAAGGCATCGGTTCATACCAGTTCCAAGGGATGTTTGCCCACGCGACGTCGAGCATCGGATGCAGGTCGCTGCGATACTCTACGCGCAGATATATGACCGGCTGCGCGTTGCGCTGATAGGAGACGCCCGTGTCGGAATGAGACTGATAAGTCTCCTCACCTGCGCCGATACCAGCCGGGCCTTTCTGCGTGTAGGACTCGGGTCGCGAGCCACGAAATGTTTCCTCGCCACCAAGCGCTTCAAGACCCTTGCTGATCCCACCACCGAGGAATGTTTCCTCGCTGCCCCGTCTGGCCCCATAGCCGACGTTCGTCTGGCGTTGGGACTGAAAACCTCCGCCGATTTGCAGGCGCTCATAAAGACGCACCTGACCGCGAAACTCCGAGGTGCCGAAGGTGGCTTCACCGATAGTGTTGCCGATACCGGTTGAGGTAATGATCAGTGGCCGTCCAAGAGGACGGTCAGGATTCATCAGCTTGTCCATAACCATGGTCTGCCAGGGTTTCAGCTCCCACATGTGGTTAGTGCTACATTCTTGCGGCTGTGCGGGACCATTATCCCACAGATTCCTGGCCTCGACGTACATCGGATAGGCACGGTAGTTTGAGCTACCATTGTGCACACTGATACCGAGTTGCATGCCGTCGTAGACGGGCAAGTAGATTTCGGAGCCCCAGCGGAGCATGCGAACGAGTTGTCCGGTCACCATGTCCTGGACCCAGACCACTGTGGTCGATCCCTGCGGACGAAAGGTGCGGATCAAGTCGTAGTACTTCTGATCTCCTGATGGACGATGTTGAATTGCCATGACGGAAAATTCTCCTTGTTAGAAATTAGGTTGAAAAACGATACTTCACAATTTGTCGCCTGCCATCAAGCAGCGACAGGGTTTTGTCAGATTTTCCGAATTGACTCGGAATTGCGCTATTTTTCTCCTTTCTGAGATAAGCGCAAGGATGTTAAAAATCTGACTGATGGCATCCTGAGCACAAATACCTTTTTATGCCCACAATGCCATCAACCAGTGTCGCCTAAAGCGACACATAACAAGCACTTTTCAAGAAAAGAGAGTTTTTTTCAAGTAGTTCATAGGGAGACGAACCCAAAGTAAGATACGAGTTACGAGTTTGAAAGTTAGGAGTTTTCAAGCTTTTTGAAAACCAAACGTTCTTATCTAAAACTCAACTTGCTTCGGGATAACTCCCTATGAATTTGTTCGATTTGTTAAGGTGCAAACGTTATAAATCTTGTGAAAACATGGATCATCAATATAATTCATGGTTTTACACGAATGATAAATTTTGCTCTGAAGAAGTAGTTGTTCGTGATTTTGGATAAATAGCCAAGAGTAAATTTAAGTCACGACATAGACTATGAGATAATTTACAAAATGATAATACTCAACAATACGTATGAATTATATACTATAAAATCTTATTTGTCAATACTATGGGTTAATGGGTTAATTTTCCTCTGACAACAAACGTTCCAATATCTCCCAAATTTATTTGTCCATACGGTTCAGTTTGCGAATCTTGATATGGAATATACGGAGCACCTTCGACAACAATAATTCCTGAATCCTGCACAGTCTCAAAAACTCTCGTAGGTAGGAACCTTTCTCCATATGGACCAGGAAATTTGTCTGAAATTACTCGATCGAACAAAAGTAGATTACTTTCTGATGAAATATCTAAAAGCGATCCGGATACTTTCAATATTTCGTCCTGCGCATATAGAAACGGTACAGGAAGATAAGCGACATTGTAGCGAGTATTGATGGGGAACATCACCCGGCTATCCGTGCCGCAAAATTTATCCCTTGGGCATTAACGATGTACGAAAATCAAGATATTCAGCATTGTATTGGAGAGTGGGAACCGGGATCTGCCAATCACACCTCCTTCTATAATGCTCGAGCAGACGGAGCTCGTCCTATTGAAGCTGTCCAATCGACATGGACCTACCAACAATATGCGCTCCATGGGTTCGGCAATATACGCGATATTGGATCAATCTCAACCAATGGAGAGAGGCAATCTCCCTATGGACATCCTGACCATCTCGTATATGTCATGTTTGAGCGAGAATCTTAGTACTATTTAAGATTTGTTTTATACTTACTCTCATAAATAGATACAGAGCACGAAAAGATAAAGTACATAATCAAGAATGAAAAATATACTTACTATCAACAAACCAATCAGTATCACCCCTCTTCAAGCTATCCATGCGCTCCAAAAGCTTCGCCCAGAGCTTGAAGATCAAAAAATCGGCTACGCTGGCCGACTTGACCCCATGGCAGAGGGGTTGCTTTTGCTTTTAATAGGTGACGAGAATAAAAAAAGAAAAGAGTATGAACGCCTCGATAAAGAGTATGAATTCGACGTTCTTCTCGGCCTTGAGACGGATAGCTATGACGGTCTCGGGATGATATCTGGAATGATGAATGCAGAATGCATAATGAAGAATGAAACATGTGATATTCCCACTCTTCTTGCGTCATTTGTTGGAAAGCATGACCAATCATACCCTCCATACTCTGCAGCGCGTGTCAATGGGAAGCCACTTTTTTACTGGGCGCGCGCAGGGAAGATTGATGAAGTCACAATTCCTCAGAAGAAGATTACTATAGACAGATTGCAGCTTGTGGAAATCAAACATATTGCATTCTCAGATTTTCTGCCAGAAATAATTCGGAGAATTGAAAATGTAAATGGGAAGTTTCGCCAAACGGAAATCATTGAAAGGTGGAATGATTTTTACAAGAAAAGCCCTGATCTTATCTTTCCACAACTTACCTGCAGTATTTCCTGCTCAAGTGGAACTTATGTGAGAAGTATTGCCAATGAAATTGGTCAAAAACTAGGAACAGGGGCAATCGCAACTCGAATCAAGCGTACTCGAGTCGGAGAGTTTACTCTCCAGTCACCTTCAGTAGACCTGGAAGGGTAAGCGGACATGACAGCCCGATACAGATTCTTCGTTTGAAAATGATCTGCTCCATCGTCCATACGACAGCAAGAACGGCAACCATCATAATAAGTCCTATGACGGCTGCTTGAATCTTTTCTCGTGCTGCGGTGACAGAGTCTTTATCGCCTCCTGACGTCACCCACGCGAGTGCACCAAGAAGCATGTAAAACATTGCGGCAAGTCCCGCAATCACAAAGAATACTCGAACGGCAAATGTCAAAAGATCTGAGAGTGTAGGGATCTTGAAACCGAGTGCTGATGCATCTACCATCAGATCAGAGTCTTGTTGGATACTGGTACCGACTGCGGATATCGTCGTGATACTGGTCGTCACAGGTGGTTCGCTTGTGTCCGGTGGAATAGGCGCGATTGCCGGTTCAGCTGTTTCTTCTTGAGGTTGCGTTGTGACAACAAGAATACCATCACGCATCGAAAGTCCAATAACTGGTTGCTCGATCGCTGGAGTCCATGGGCTAAGGATTCCGGACGGGAGATAAAATGATGCAAGATATCTCCGATCTTCACCACTCATTCTCATAAATTCTCCACCGACATACAAGATGTCTTTGTCGATAAGAAGAGTTGAAACTGCATTGTCTGCTTGGGGATTCCAGATGGTCACTGCATGACGCGGAAGATAGATTGACCCAAGATTGAGCCGCGCGCTGGTCTCTATTTGAGTAAATGATCCGCCCAAGATGAGTGATTTTTGATACTGGCGAACTGCATTGACAGGACCATCAACCTGATACTGAAATGCATCCAATCCTTGCGTTGTCGTGTTGAGAATAGCAAGGTATGGTTGCTCAACATCGTTGACTTTTGTAAAAAGCCCCGAGATAAAAATGTACTTTCCGATGGAATCAACATCGGTTACCACTCCGTCAAGCTGTGGAGACCACGGAGCAAGTGTTTTTGACTTCAGATCAATGATTGCAAAATGTGGCTTTGCTGAGATCTGACTGCCATCAATTTTGAGCTGAGAAAACTCACCTGCAACGATCAGATACTCTGGTGTTGTATGTTGAACCGCAATTGTCCCCTCTACCTCAACTGAAATAATACGTGAGGTTTGAGCTTGTACTCCTTGTGCTCCATTTAAAAAAATGCTACAAAAAGCAATAGTTGCTATCTGTATGATATACTTTTTCATATCTATATTGTACCATTTTGACCTATGAAATACAGTCGAACCTACGGCGGAGCGATCTGGACAACTCATTCTCTTGTACGTCTAAAGGGGAGGAAACTCCCACAAGACATTGCCTGGAAAGCATTTCGGTATCCCGAGCAGACAAAAAAAGGAAATAAGAAGGGAACATTTGAATTCATAAAAACGCTTGATATCTACACCGTCACCATTATTGCTATGCAGAATGAAGCGCGTGAGTGGATTATTCTTTCCTGTTGGATAGACCCGCCGATTGTTGGATCAGTCGACTTGATGAAATATGAAAAGAAACAATCTTTTGGTGCATGGTTTCTCCTTGTAATGAAGCGTCTTTTTAAGGTATAATGATCTCATGAAACAAATACTTCCTAACTTACCCTATGAGTTTGCCGCACTAGAACCACATATTGACGCACGGACGATGGAGATCCATCATGACAAACATCATGCCGGATATGTCGCAAAATTGAATGTAATAATTGACGCACATCCTGAACTTCAAGACCAAGAGTTGAGCGAACTCATGAGAAATTTAAACTCACTTAATATCTCAGATTCAGATAAAGCTGGTCTGAAAAATAACGGAGGCGGACACCTCAATCACTCACTCTTTTGGGAGATCATGGGACCTGAAAAAGAGGTTGACGAAGAACTTATTTCAAAAATATCATCGACTTTTGGCTCAATTGAAACTTTCAAAGAGGAGTTTTCAAATGCAGCTGCAACTCGTTTTGGCAGTGGATGGGCTTGGCTCGTGGACTCCGAAGGTGATTTAAAAGTCTATTCGACCGCAAATCAAGACTCGCCATTCCTCACTGGAGACACTCCAATCATCGGGCTTGATGTCTGGGAACATGCATATTATCTGAAGTATCAGAATTTGAGACCAGACTATATTGCAGCTTTTTGGAATGTGTTGAAGTTACTCTAAAAGCACAACTCGAGCTGGCGCACCGTCAAGACCCATGTACTTAAGCGGAAAGGCAACAAGGGTGTATTCACCTTCTTCAGCCTTCGAAAGATCAATTCCTTCAATTATCGGGATTTCTTTTTTAAGTAAGTACGTATGTGAAGTATTGTCGGAAGATCCTTTTTGTTTTATCGAAAGATAATCAATGCCAACGAGGACAACTCCAATTTCAGATAAATACTTTGCTCCTTCTGATGAAAGATATACGAAATCTGGATGAAAAGTATCATAACCTCTCAACGAGTTTGAAGTTTTTAGTAAAATTCTCTCCCCTTCTTGAATACTGTGACTTTCAAGTGTAATTTTGGAGACGGACTTTATATCACTTGTGCAATCAAGTACTCGACAATGTCCCATAAATACCGATAATGGAATTTCGGTAATTCCTTTCCCATTTTCTACAGCATGGCGAGGAGCGTCAATATGGGTGCCATTATGCGAACCAGAGGTGATTTTTGAGATGATGGAATGACTTGCCTCGCTTGTAATCTCTTCAATTTCAATCCGCGGATTGCCCGGATAGACAATGGTAGATTCGGACAATGGAATTGAGATGTCAATTATTTTGTTGTATTTCATAGATAAAAATCTCTCAATTGGTAAATTGTTTTATTGTTGATTCTACGGACTACGCACTACAAACTACCAACTTTCTCTCCTACCTACTTCTTTACCGGATGTCCTCCAAACTGACCACGAAGAGCAGAGACAACTTGTCCGGCGTAACTTGGATTTTTTTCTGAATCCAAACGAAACTGATATGCATCTGTGATAACTGGCGTCTCAACGCCAAGCTCTTTACCTGCCTCTACTGTCCATTTACCCTCGCCACTGTGCTTGACAGTTCCTGAAATGGGATCAAGGGCAACGCCCCATTCTTTGTATGCTTTCTCAAGCCAGCCAATAAGCCGTGATTCGATGACACTCCCAGTATTGTAAATCCGTGAGACTTCTTTTAGGTCAAGATTAAATGATGATTTCCGCATCACCTCAAATCCTTCGCCAATCGCTTGCATCATGCCGTACTCAACTCCATTATGAACCATTTTGACAAAATGCCCTGCTCCAACTCCTTCAAAATGTGCATATCCTTTGTCGATCGATAAATCTTTATACAGATCTTCCATTTCTAGAAATTTCTCTTTCGAACCGCCAACCATAAGGCAAGCCCCGTTTCTAGCACCCGTAGGCCCTCCAGAGACTCCAACGTCAATGTACTCAACTCCCGATGAAGCAAGTTTTTCTGCTCGTGGAGCATCGTCTTTATAAAAAGCGTTTCCTCCTTCAATTACTACATCCCCCTCCTCAAGATATGACTGCAAACCCTCTTCACCAAATAATATTTCCTCTGTCGGAGCGCCTGCCGTGAGCATCATCCAAATAACTCTTGGGCCTTCCTCAAAAGCCTCGATGCACTCTTTGATTGAAAATGAACCAACGGCACCACGACTTACCAACTCCTCGACTTTTTCTGGAGAACGGTTGTAAACAATTACTCTCCATCCCTTTTCCAAAAGGTGTTCGGCAATACCTTTTCCCATTTTCCCAAGTCCGATGATTGCAATTTCCTTTTTCATATTATGTAACTCGTAATTCATAACTACTCAATATATTTCTAGCTCCGGCTTCCCTTCATTATGCCATGTATTCACAATCGGTTCGATAAACTCCCATTCACCTATAATTTCTGCCGTTGAGACAAATAAAGTTTGATCTCCACGGATAATATCGTATAAAAGAGCTTCATAGTCATCCACAAATTGGTCTGCCGAGTACGCATCATGATAGTTAAACCCTAACATATGTTGCTCAACTTCATAAGAATATCCAGGTTTTTTGGCAAGGAACTTCATTGTGATTTTTTCTTCAGGCTGAAGATGATAATGCAACTCATTTCGTTTATCTGATTTTGAGCTAAATAAATGTGAGCTAGCTTCTTTAAAAGTCACAACCACTTCGGTCATGCTGCAAACTTGTCCTTTTCCACTTTCAAGATAAATTGGCACACCAATAAAGTTGGGATTATCTGATAATGCACAAATTTTGAAGTATGTTTCAGTATTTGATTCTGGATCAACTCCCTCAATACTCCGATATTCCTTCAATTGACCTCGAGAGGTCTGTTTTTCCACTTCTTGCGGGCTCATTTTTTTGAGAGATGCCAACGCTTCACTACGTTTCTTTTTTATTTCTGCCGGTGTAAATGAGTTTGGCGTATCCATGAGAAATAATCCTAGAAGTTGGAGCATGTGATTTTGACCGACATCGCGGAGCGCCCCAATTTTGTCGTAGAACTTACCTCTCGTTGCAACTGTCCCTTTTTCGAGAAGGCGCACTTCAATTTTTTCAATATATTTATTGTTCCAAGCAGGACTTAAAAATGTATTACTAAATCTGAAGGCAAGAATGTTTTTAACAGTCTCTTTCGCGAGATAATGGTCAACTCGGTAAATTTGCTCTTCTTTAAAAAGCGCACCTAGCTGCTTGTCAAGGTCGATTGCAGTTTGTCTATCTGTGCCAAATGGTTTCTCTAAGATCACTCGAGTCCAACCTTCTTCAGGGCTACACGGTTCGGTTAATCCAGAATTATGAAGATTCGTGATTATACTTGAGTAAGATTGCGGTGGCACAGCAAGATAAAAAAGTTTATTCGTACAGATACTCCACTCTCCGTCCACTCTGCCTAAGGTCTTTGCAAGATTCTCATAAGCATGTTTTGCTGTGAAATCACCCTCAATATAGAAAAATGTAGAAAGAAAAGTGTCAAATTCTTCTGAAATTCGATACTTCTCATCCTCCATTATTTCCTTAAGGTAAGATCTGAGGGCCGCGTCATCATAAGATCGACGTGAGAATCCGTACACGCGGAATTTTGTTGGAAGATTTTTATTTAGGTAAAGGTGATATAGTGCCTTTAATATTTTCTTTTTGACAAGATCGCCCGTGATGCCAAAGATGATAAAAATGGTGGGAAGCTCAAACTTGGGAGGAAGTGTATGTGTCTCATGCATGAGAAGAGTATACCATTATGTACTGTCCGAGTTTATGTAGTGATGCGATTCATCGCATTCCATAGTTCTTTTCACGTAAGAGTTCAGGATCTTCGACAAAACTGTATCAAAATGTATCTTGTCATCCCGAACCTGACACGTCAGACGTGTCTTGATTCGGGATCCAGTCTGGATTCCCGCTTTCCCTCCTCTTCGGCGGGCAAGCGCGAGAATGACAAGATAGATTTCACGCAGCAGAACTGCGGGGAATAAGACCCGAAAAGAGATTTAATCATGGAATCCTGACATCTATTTGAAAATTTCTCCTTTTAATGATTTTGCCAGAGAAAAGAAACACTCATCCATGTCTTTTTTACTGAAGGGAATAATCATCATGGAGCTTTCATCAAGATCAATAACTTTAATAAACTGGCTAGCCAGAGTAACCCTATCAATATGCCAATCAAATTTAGCCTTAGCAGCCAGAATCAGCTTGTCTAAAGAATAGCCATATTTGTGCATGATAAGGTACAAATCAAGATAATCACGGCTCCTAGGTTGCATAAAAATGGTGTGGAGTTTATTGGCGGCAATATCATAAACACTATCAACCTCCAGATTTTTAAAGCGTGTGCCTTTTTCTATCCGGGGAAAAGGGTAATAGTTAAAATCTACTTTAAGCTCTTGTTGATCATCAAAAACCAGGATATAGCTTACAAGTCCCATCATCTGGCTTCTTTTAATTTCTACTACATCTAAATCTTTAGATATCTTTTTTAAAAAAGCTCCGATTAATCTTTGATCTACCTCCTCTTTTTCTGTAAAAAGGTCAATATCGTAAGAGAGACGATGCCGAAGATAAAACTCAGAGAGGGCAGTCCCTCCGGTTAAATAAAATCTCTTGGTTATTTGCCCGTCTTCGGAGACATATTCCAAAAATTGAGATTGTTTGGGAGTGAGTATAGTTTTCCCCATAATAAATATTCTATTGCCCTTTTTTTATAAGGGTCTAGGTTATCCCTAATAGTATTCCACATTCTTTTGACTTCTTCCTTATCCAGTTTTTCTCCATCCAAACCGTAATTAATCATCTGTTGCAGTTTCCAGATAGCATATTTTTCGGGGTTTTTCTTTAATTTTGTAGTATCGGTGCTCCAGTTATGCATGTTTGTATTATACCATTTTTGACAGAGGATTATAAATTTTTAATCTACAAAAGTAGAAATTTACTATCAGTAGTAAAGCAGAAAATATCAAGTATATAAAACCGTACATCTACAAAAGTAGAAATTTACTATCAGTAGTAAAGAGCCATACTACTGTCTTGTTGCGCATATATCTACAAAAGTAGAAATTTACTATCAGTAGTAAAGAATGGTATGCACATAAATCAAATAAGATCTACAAAAGTAGAAATTTACTATCAGTAGTAAAGATCCCTTCGTTCAGGAGCCTATTCAGATCTACAAAAGTAGAAATTTACTATCAGTAGTAAAGAGCGACTTTTGTTGACGTGACACCGGAATCTACAAAAGTAGAAATTTACTATCAGTAGTAAAGAGTAGCAGAAGAGCGAGAGAGGGTGAGATCTACAAAAGTAGAAATTTACTATCAGTAGTAAAGAGCCCATTTCTTGCTCTGACAGCCTATCGATACAACTGAAAAATAAATT
>Ga0209284_10007303_pt1 | contig 10042 bp, 7 predicted proteins | sample FRY03_FD_187211 | JGI IMG/M metagenome (GOLD analysis project Ga0209284, IMG submission 187211) | Freshwater microbial communities from Lake Fryxell liftoff mats and glacier meltwater in Antarctica - FRY-03 (SPAdes) (version 2) | ecosystem: Environmental > Aquatic > Freshwater > Ice > Glacier... | reverse complement strand
GATGAAGAAATAGATAATCTTGAACAAGTTGAAATTAAAAAAGACTGTATGATAAATACACAAAAATATTATATTAATAAGATAAAAAAAGAAATAAAGGAAAAAAAAAGTTTAAAATCAATACTTGCAGAAGACGCGGTTAGTTTGGAAAATGTAAAATATGCTTTAGACGACATAAATCTATTCGAAGGTGAAAAAATTGGTATTATAGAACATAATAAATACATTATGATTATTATTAATACAAATAACTTTTATACAAATACCCCTGAAGAAAAAATTAAATCTGTTAAATATTTAGAAAAAATTAAAGCACGAATAGAAGAAACATCTTTTGCGTTTAAGAAAACTATTTTCGTAATGGGGCATGTACCATTATTTACTGTAAAAACATCTAATAAAGATGGAAATATGATAAAAAATATTGATTATAATATTATAAATGACTTTTATGATACAATGTGTTATTATGGGTGTATATATTTATGTGCCGATACTCATAATTTTAATATAATGAAAATTGCAAAAAGAGACAAATATTTGATACAAATAACTACGGGAACAGGTGGTGCTAATCCAGATATTATTATTCCAGATAATCCAGATAAATGCAAAGAATTTTCGCTTAATATAGATGCGACACACGGTATAGATAAATATATAATAAAATATTTTTGCATTAATTCATTCGGGTATTCTGTTATGAATGTTAATTCTAATAGAGATATTTCTATTTGTTATAAAAATATAATAACTATAGATAACAAACCAGGTAGTTTTTATACATATGATATTGAAAAATGTTTTATAGAAAGTGAAAAAATGCCCGTTTTAATAGAAAATAGCAAACAAGAAAATAATAAAATAATAAATATTTTATTAAAAATTAAAGATATAGATTATAAGAAAAATATTTGCTCTATATTAAATCCTGAAAATATTGAAAATATCAAAAAAATGGTTGTCAAAAATGATGAGGTGTATTGTTATCAAAGAAAGAAGAAAAAATAAAAAAAATAATATAAATGTTTAGTTATTTGTAAAACAAAAATATATATATAATAGAATACATTATGAAATACAATATATTTCTTTTGATTACAACAATATTTTCAATAATACTTATAATTATAATTTCATATTTATTTTATTGTTACAATAAAACAAAAAAAAATATTAATACTAATTGCGAAGTATATTTTATGAGCGATGAACAAACAAAGTTGTTTCTAACTAATGATAAAGACAAATATGTAAGAAACCTATCACGATTTGATTTATGTGCAAGAAAAGTATCAACACACGACGAATATATTCAAAAAATTGTAAAAACAACATTATCTTTTACACAATATGAAAAAGATTTATTAATAAGATGTATAGAAAAAGCAGATATATTTTTTAGAAATGTAAAATACGATGATTTATGTTATAATAATTATATTATAGGAAATGACATTGCAAATATAAAATGGATATTTGCTAATACATATTATGTTCATGATATTAAAAATAACGTGGAATATGAATATGAAGAAGGATTACCTCATACACGTGAAAATATAATATTTTTATCTAAAAATGTACTTAATTATATAGAAGATGACCTGATAAAAACATTAATACATGAAAAAATACATATATATCAAAGACTTAATGTAGATTTATTCGATAAGATAATTAAATGCATGGGGTTTAAACAAATATATCTATTAAATGACGAATATGTGAGGTCAAACCCTGATACAAATAGTAATATTTATATAGATAATAAAACAAATAAAACTATGGTATGTTTTTATAGAAGTGATAAACCAACAGGAATTAACGATGTTATAATGACAAATCATTCTTTGGAACATCCTTATGAAAAAATTGCATATGAAATAGCAGATTATTATTACAAAGACAATCAAAAATATAAAGATATATAAAAAATAATAAAGAAGATTATATATAGAATATGGAAGAGGTTTTTAAACAATCACCTATTAAAATGACATATGATGAAGTTGAAATAATATTTTTAAAAAATAATAAAAATATATTAGAAACTCTTGAAGAATTATGGATGTTAGATAATAAAAGTGTTAAAAATATTGGCGTCGACGATAGTAAATGGAATAATATACGCGGTATATGCGATAGTTTTGATTATGAAATGCAAAATAAATTAAAAGGGCATAAAAAATAATATAATATATATATAAATATGACAATACCAACAATGACATTTGATAATATTCGCGATTTAATAAATGTTCAATATCCAAATCATAGAAAAAAAAACGGAGGTATTTCTGATATATTTGTGGGGGGTGTTTCTCAATCTCCTGCAAGTATATTTAATAAAATATTAAATAATATTAAAGGAGATAATTACGATAAAACTATAGATAATGATAACGATAATTCAGTTATAAGTAGAGACAATTATATATATAAAAACTCAAACGACGAACTTTTTAAATAAAATTATATTATTTTTTATCTCATCACGATGACAAATAGATGAAAATAAATAATATATATTTTATATGTTTATAATAGAAATGGTAATAAAATGCGATAACGTTATATCATTAAAACAATATGGTCCAACTTGTTGGTTTAATAGTATATTGATGAGTGTTTTATATAGTGACGAAAGTAGAAAGTTATTACTTGAAAAGTCCAAAAAATGGAATAAAGAAATAGCTATTTATAAAACATTGAGTTTTATTTTAAAAAATAAATATTTTAGAACAACACACATACACAATGATTATTTATATTTTGATAAAATACGACCAGAATATATTTTGAAACAATTATACAATTATAATAAGAAAAAATTTTCATATGATCCCGTTAAATATAAAGATAATGGTTTCAAATCTGCTTTATATATTAAAAGTGTTTATAAATTACTTGGTGTAAAAGTTTTATATATCGATCTTAACCCAAAAACAAAAAAAATATATTATTCAAAGTATAATAATACTAAACTTATCAAAATAACAAAAAAAGTTATAAAATTTGATTACGTATTTAAATCACCTGAAAAAGTACAAGAAAAAATAGACAACCATGATATCATAATTATAAATATATTAGATGGTAAACATATAAAAAAAGAATCTTATTATCCCCCACATTACTTAATAGAAAAAGTTCTTGACGAAATTCTCAATTTAAATGAAACAGTTAAAATTAAAAATGAAGAATATATACAAGATTCTATTTTATTAACAAATTGGAATAAAAATACACATAATAATGGAGGGCATTCTATTGCTGGTATAAAATGTAAAGGAGAAAAATATGTTTATAATGGCTGGACTAGAACTACTATAGACCCAAATATTGTTAAAGAACTAATATCTGATGATAAAAAAATTGCTATTCCTTGTCAATTAATGAAATATAAATGGGATTTGAAAAATAAAGATAGTTTTTGTTTAAATCGAAAAAAATGTATATTGGATATAATGGATGCTAAAAATTTATGTTTTTCTTTTTATGAAGGAGGTCGTATTGTTACCTACATTAAAAAGAATAAATCAAGTGATTTTGATATAAATGGCGATATAATATGTAATAATAATAAAGTTGTTAATCCTTTGACAAATAGATGCATATCTATAAAGTCTATAAATAAACTTCCCATCAAACCATTAAGCAAACCCGAAATACCTAAAAAAATATGCCCTGAAGGAACTTTTTTAAATCCAATAACGAATAGATGTAATAAAATAAAAATACAGAAAAAGTCTGCGAAACCCAAAGAACCTATTAAACCTACTCGGCCCGAAAAAATAGAAAAAATAATAGTTGCTAAAATATGTCCGGAAGGAACTTTTTTAAACCCAATAACAAATAGATGTAATAAAATAAAAATACAGAAAAAGTCTGCGAAACCCAAAGAACCTATTAAACCTACCCGACCCGAAAAAATAGAAAAAATAATAGTTGCTAAAATATGCCCGGAAGGTTCTGTTTTAAACCCAATAACAAATAGATGTAATAAAATAAAAATACAGAAAAAATAATAACTATTTTTTTTCAAAAATATAAGTTAAATAATATTTACTATTGTCTATAACTTTTAACTTACACGTATCCAATGAGTATTTATTATATTCACAAAATGAATATAAATTATCAAATAAAAACGAATCTTCTTCGAGATTGTTACTTGGATTAGCAAAAATATTTACCAAAATAAATCGCATACGTTCTACTTTTCTTAATTGACACATATATGTTAATGTTCCGAAATCATTATAAATACCGATTATAATATTTTGATGAATAAATCTATTTTTATTAATCCATAATGTATCATTTATAAGTTTTTTGTGACTATTAGAATTCTCTTTAGACCATGTATAAAGAGAACTATAGACGTTATTATAATTTAGAATACATATATCCGAACCTTTAGACTTTCCAATATTATTTAATCTTCCAGACCCTATACCAATAGAGTATGAACATATATTATGTATATAGTTCAAAAATATGAATATCAATAATTTACACTTATTCATTTATAATATATATGAGTTTATAATTTTATATATATTATAATATAAAATATATTAAATTAATAAAGTTATAACAAATATAATGGTAGATACTAATTCTATTGATAAAAATTATATAGAGAATAATTTTTTATTAACGGATAAATACTTTTTAGAAACAGAAACAAAAGATAATAAAGATATTACTAAACTTTTTAAACAAAAGTCAGAATTATTTAAGGATGAGACATACTCTGGTAAAGACAATAATGAAAGAATTAAAAAATTGAGAAAAGAAATTAAAGACTTAAATAAAATAATAAAAGAGAATGATAAACAAACAAAGAAAAACGAGCCTTTTATTCCTAGTGAAGCAAACCCAGAAAAACAAGACTTTGATAACTATGATAATAATAAACTAAAAGATACACTTGAACAGCAGTTAAATAGTTTAAAAAGTTTAAAAAATATTAATAATGACTTAATGAAAACCCAACAAATATATCATTTTGGTATTTTACCTATAGAGTCAATGCCTTCGTCGTATATACCTTTGAATTATAAAAATTACTCTCGTAATTTAAATCGTATTGCCAGAAATGATATTTTTACGCACGAAGATTATAGTAAGATATTTAGTAATTTTGATAATTTACATATTAATCGTTTTAAAAGTGATATTCAAAAAATATTAGAAGAGATTTTAAAAAGCTTTAATAAAGATGATTCATTATATAATAAATTTAAATTAAATACATTTAGCATAGTTTTAATAATTATTTGGTCGATCGTAATAATTACATCAATGATAATATTGTTATATTATTATTCGCAAATAAATTATATACTCGCCATCATTGTTATAGCATACCTTACAATAGCGATTGTATGGAAGATGATATATGCAATACAGAATTAATTAATTATTTTTTTCTATAATACGAATAAAGGGAACTATGTACAATAACATATTTAATAAAATGCAATATAATGATAATAATATCAACGAAGAAAAAACCAATATTAAATCAATTGGAGATTATATTTTTAGCGATATTGATATACGAAAACTATCACCAGAACGTTATAAATATTATAAAGATTTGATAGATATTTATGAAAAAAATCCTAAAATATTATATAATGTACTTCGAAAATATTATAGATACAACGGATTAAAAATAAAAGAAGATAAACTATTAAAAACTTTAAAATATTATAAAAAACAACAAGATATTATTGATGCTAAAAATAAAGAAAAAGATGTAGATAATGGCGTGAAAAAAGAAGTAAATAATACAGATACACAAGATAAAAATATAAAGAAAATATTAGAAAACATTGATATTTTAGAAAAAAATAATACTGAAAGTATAACTAATCCAGGAAATATTGAAATATTAAAACAACAGTATAAAGCAATATTAGAAGAAAACGCAATAAAAGAAGCAAAAAATGCAGAAGAACTAAGAGTAGCAAAAACAGAAGCAGATGCAGCCCGATCAAATGTGACAAAAGCCGGATTAGAAGTGGAAAAATTCAAAACAAATGCACAAAAGCAAAATCAATCAAACGTAGAATTAGGAGCAATAGCATTAGAATTCGGAGCAATAACAGCAGAATTCCGAAAAGAATTAGAAGAAAAAGAAAAAAAATTAGCATCAGAAACACGTAAATTACAAATTGTAGAAGCAGCATTAGAAGAAGCACAAAAAAAAGAAGCAGTACGAAAAGAAGAAGCAGTACGAAAAGCAGAAGAAGCGGCGGCAACATTAGAAGCAGCAAAAAAAGCAAAAGAAGAACTAGCAAAAGAAGCACTAGCAAAAGAAGCAGCACTAGCAAAAGAAGCATTAGTAGCAAAAGCAAAAGAAGCAGCATCACCAGCATCACCAGCAGCACCACCAGCACCACCACTACTACCATATCGGACATCATTTATATCTCAACCATATTCAGCACAACCGGGATATGGAACACCACCGTTTCCACGTTTGCAACCGGGATATGGAACACCACCGTTTCCACGTTTGCAACCGTCGTATGAACAACAGATGCAAATGTGGAAACGGTCGCAGGAACAACAGAGGTACCCGAGGGCAGGACAAATGTATATGGGTGGTGGTGATTCTACAAAAGAAGAAGGACAAGAATTAAGAAAAAGACTTTTAAAAAATTATAACTTTAGAAATATTGATAAATTAAATCAACCAATAGGTGAAGAAAAAATAAATAATTCAGGAAATAAAATAAAAGGATTTGAGCATAAAATAGACAATTATTATAACGATGGCAATACACCAGAATCTATAAAAAAAATAAAAGGCGAGTTATTGTTATTTGATAATGACCCTAAAAATCCAATGAAAAACTTAGAACTAACATTCGACGATAGATTGGTTTTTATAATTACAACTTTTTTTATTAGATATTTATCGGTTATATTAATACAATGGTCTATTGATATAAACTTTATTAAAAATTTTAATGAAGGCTTCATATATTATGTTATTATTTATCTTGTTATATTCTGGTTTATTGTTTTATTAATTAATATTGATAATAACGATCAGGTTGATTATATGAACTTTGGTAATATTATGAATAGTATTAGAACTTTATTTTACTATTTTTATATGGGAACTAATGGTATAACGGCATTATTTATACATTCGTGTTTAATAATAGTATTAATAATAATACCTATAGTATTAAATATAACAAAAAAAGAAGATATTGGCGATGACGAAGAAAAAACCGACCATAATATTCTTGATTTTGAAGAAAGAAAAAAATTAATTAAAACATTATCGTTATTTACAATGTTTATATGGATATTAACAAGTATAATCGCTATAAAGTTTTAATTATTATAATAGTTATATCTATTTATTTTAGAGAACATATAATATATGGACAGTGAAGAAAGAATTGAAGCATTGCATGAAATATCTTCTGATAATGACAACTATGTTAAATTATCTGATGGCGAAATAATTGGTGAAAACTTATTAAAAGATTTAGAAAAATATTTTGATTTAAAAATAAAATTAAAAGATAATGATGATATTTTTAAAAATCTCTTAAGTGAAGTAAAAAAAATAAATATATACAACATTATAATAAATATAAAAAAAAAGTTTTTAGGTGATGAAATTAATAGTAAAATACAAAAAATAGAAGAACTATTATCAAAAAATATTAACAACACAGCCTACGCAAATATAATTTTAAATTTAAAAAAAATAATTGAGCAAATAGTACCAAATGAACCTGCTGCCATAACACTTTTAGATATCATTATACTTGATTTATCAGCATCAATAATAACTCTTTTAGAACCTACGAAAATAATTGAATATAAGACAGATATAATTAAAATAGAGAATATATTTAAAAATAAAACATATTCATCATTTGATAATATTGTATTATTAGACAAGTTCAGTAGATTTAAACAAAAATATAAAAGATTAAAAGATGATTTGCGACAAGAAGATGATGAATTAATAAAAGTTATGATAGAAGATATTATAAAAAAATTAAAAATAACATATGGGATATATGATACCACACAGAGAGAAACAAGCAAAATAACAAAAGAAATTTATAAAAAAATAGGTATAGATATACAAGCAGATGAAGATAAAAAAAGAGAAGCAGAAGAAAAACATTATAGAGAAACAAAAAATAAAAAAAAAGATGTGATAACAACCTTACAAGAAAAACTAACAAATGCAAACAAAGAATTAGACAATAATTTAATTAAAAATTTTAATGATTATTTAAATAATAATACTAATTATAATAAACCTGACGAAAATATTAGGTATGAAATTATAAAAAATATAATAAAAATTATTACCGATTTAAAAACACATATAAATAAAACCAAACCTGGAATTGATAAAACACGATTTAGTATTGATAATTATTTTGATAATAAATATAAGGATGATATAGATTTAAAATTATTTACAAAAAAAATATCTGAAACTTTATTTACATTTATTAAACATGAAAATATAAATAAAGTTTCAGATACACAAGCCATAGCATATAGTATTTATGATACTTTAATAGAAAAACAAAAAAATAAGTTTAATGTTCCTATGGCGGTTCCTATACAGGTTCCTATGGCGGTTCATATACCGGTTCAATGGCCTCATAGTCATACTATGACTTCTTTAAATAGAAGGAATAGTATGAGTATGCTTCCTTCTTTAAATAGGGGGTGGGAAGGAGGTGTGGGGGGTACTTATACCAAGGGAGGGTTTGAAGATAAACCAAATAATAAAATTGAAATTGAAGAGCCTCCTATGCTTTTGGAACATTACAAAAGTATTAAAGAAATATATATTAAACTTGTTATATCATATTATAAGTTAATTGCTAAAAATGGTTCAGAAGAAAATGAAATAAAGATAATAAATAATGATGATGATGATAAGAACGATGAAATAATAAATAAAATAAAAAAAGATAAATCACTTAAAAAAGAAGATAAAGATCGTCGAATAGAAGATAGAGAAGAGAAAGAAAAAAAAGAAGAAATTGATACAGAGAAAAAAAGAAAAGTAGATGAAAGAAGTGGTTTAGATGGCGAAAAAAATGTAATAAGTAATTGGCGTGAGGATGAAAGTACTCAAACTAAAAATATAAAAAAAAATGAGGATAGAATAAAAGTTTTGAAAGATGAGTTAAAAAATATTACAGAAAGTCTATTTGAATTGTACATCGTATGTAATAAAATTAAACAACTTCCTCTTATGACAGAGTATGAAGAAAATATACATAACATATTAATAAATGAAAATGTTTATTTATTTAAAGATAAAAATGATAAAGAAAGACATTTAAACCATTATATTATAATAGATATTAACAAAGAAATTTCTACATTGATTAAAGAAAATGAAAATAGTGCAGAAGAAATAATAAAGATTCAAAAAACAATAGCAGATATACAATTAAATAATAGGCATGGTAATATAAACCCTGTGTATAATAATGGATATGGATATAATGGATATCAACATAATAATAATAATAGTTCTTTTCCTAATAATGTTAATATGTTTGGCAATATGAATCGTTATATTCCTGGTTATATTGGTGGTGGTTATGGAGACATTAAAGAACTCAAACAAAACTATATAAAATTATTTAATTTTTTAAGATTAAAAGATATAGGTAATGATGATAATAATAATAATGAAGACTTAAAAGATTTAGTTTATCGATTAAAAGAAGATAGTAATTATAATAATTATGATAATAATGGTATTGATAATAAAAATTACGATAATAATGGTATGGATAATACTATATATGAAAATATATGGAACCAATATAATATAGGTATTCGTAAATCGAGTAAAAAAAATCCTTTAAAAAATATTGAACAGGGAGAAATATTGTATAATAATGTAAATGAGCACAATTTAGTTCCAGAAATAGCCCTTGGTGTAAATTTTCAAGACAAAGCAATATTTGTATTTTTAATATTAATTATAAGAACAATTACAATGGTATCA
>Ga0209284_10007301_pt1 | contig 10047 bp, 8 predicted proteins | sample FRY03_FD_187211 | JGI IMG/M metagenome (GOLD analysis project Ga0209284, IMG submission 187211) | Freshwater microbial communities from Lake Fryxell liftoff mats and glacier meltwater in Antarctica - FRY-03 (SPAdes) (version 2) | ecosystem: Environmental > Aquatic > Freshwater > Ice > Glacier... | reverse complement strand
TATTATATCGATGCCCCTGCTGGTAAAAGTTATTGTGTTGCTTCTTACTATGCAAATGACGGATTGAGTTTCAATTTTGATGGTCGGAGTTTGTTTTCCGCAGTTGAAAGATATCTCGATGATAACGAATTGATCAATGATGAAGATGAAGTCGCTTTAACAGGGCCAGAGTTGAATGAAAATAAAAAAGCATGCGATAAGGTGCGTAAAGCCTTGCTGAAGTATCAACCTTTAGCAAAAAAAATCCAAGTAGGCAGGCGTAATGTAGTTGAAAAAACAATTGATGGCGTGGGCGTGGTGGCTGCTGAAAATGCGGTTGGGGAAATTGATGAATCTATCAAAAAGAAAATACCGTACATGGTTTGGTCTGACACGGATTACGAAAAAGTTGTGCAGGAGGCGTTTCGATTGCAGGCAATGGGAAAAGCTGCAACTGCATTAAAACTTGCAAAAGATTTATGGCAGGTAGGGGATGAACATCGAATGCGGAATGCTGCAGCAATTATGGTTGAAGCATATAAAAAACTAGCCAGGCTTCCCTTTGATAAAATCTTGGGGGAACACCTGGCCAATTTAAACCGTGAATGGCTGGACATCTTGGATGCCCGCACCGGAAGTTAGTTAACCTTTAAAAGTTCAACTTCAAAAATCAGGTCAGCATTTGGAGGAATAGCCCCGCCTGCACCACGCTCGCCATAGCCAAGAGCAGGGGGAATCATAAGCTTGCGTTTTTCGCCAATTTTCATGCCTGCAACGCCTTCGTCCCAACCCTTGATAACCATTCCAGCGCCCAAGCCGAATACAAAGGGATCGCCCCGATCAACGCTGCTATCGAATTTTTTACCATTGCTTTTCAACCATCCGGTGTAATGCACGGTTACTTTTTTCCCAGCCTTGGCTTCATCGCCAGTGCCTTCTTTAAGTACTTCATATTCCAATCCAGAAGCAGTTTTCATAGTCTTTCCTTTTTTTGTTTCCTGAGCAAAGCCATTGCTCAATGTTGTAAGGGCAAAAAATACCACAAGAGCAACCATGCTCTGAGTTCGACGAATCATGATTTTTCCTTTCTAGAAAAAGTAATGCCAAAAGGCTAACAAAATATATCTAACAGGAGTTAGGATTTGGGCCAAGAGGAAAGTTTAGTCAACTTTAAAAAAATAGTACGCTGCAAGAAGATAGCCGATGAAAATGATCAAAATGCGGAGCATTTTTCTGGGTATTTTTTGGCTGAAAGTTCCACCTAAATATCCTCCAATGACCGAGAAAAAAGCCATTCCACCTGCAAATTCCCAATCCATGGGTGCATCAATGCTAAAAACTACTGCTGCAACACAATTAATCGTAAATGCCAGTACATTCTTTAAACCGTTGACGCGAAAAATATCGGGTATTCCCATAAAGGAAAGCGATGCAATCATCAAGATTCCTATTCCTGCGCCAAAGTATCCCCCATAAATTGCAACTAGAAATTGAAACAAAACCAAGGCTGAAATAACTTGAAAACTTGTGTTTGGGGCATCAGATCCCCCTTGCTGCGGTTTAGGTTTTGAAATGAATGGCTGAATCAAAAACAGCGTCGAGGCCAGTACCAATAACCAAGGTACAAATAGCCGAAAATGTTGTGAATATCTGGTAACGAGAAGGGCGCCTACGATGCTTCCCGCAATGCTAGGCGGAATAAGAATTAGCAGCCAGGTTTTAATGCCTTTGAGGTGTGACCTGCTTCCCCAGGCCCCTGCAAGTGAACCTGGGAAAAGGCCGACCGTGCTAGTGGTGTTTGCTAAAACTTCCGAGCCTAGGGAATAAACCAAAGCCGGGAAGGTTAACAAAGTACCTCCTCCCGCTATGGAATTAACAAATCCTGCAGCTAGTGCTGCAAGTCCACAAATTAAATATTCAACCCAATGATCCAAGTTTCACTCGTTCTTGTTTATGTTTACCAATGTACCGTAACGCCAAGATATTCATCCTTGTTCTTCAGCAACCCATCGTAAGCCGAGGTAAGTTCAGAGGGTTTAATCTTATGAGTGATAAGCCCATTCAGATTTAATCTGCCGTTTGCCAATGCCGCTAATAGCCAATTCTGTGCTTTGTGAATGTTCCAATTGCCATTCAGCCGAATATGCGCTGGTTCAAATAGCATGTTGCCGTGTGCCCCGCAAACTTCAATATAGCGGCGGTGAAGATCATCATAAAAATTGACATCGGTGGCTTTGCCCCTAGGGCTGCCAACCACAATAACCTGGCCCGCATCGCAAGCGAGAGACATAGCTTGAGGAACCGCATCGGGGATACCGGTAGCATCAACGACAATTTCCGCGCCGAGGGAAAGTATTTCTCGGAGTTGCTCTTTGATAGGCCCGTTGGCAGGATCAATGACAGCATCAGCACCAGCTGCAAGGGCCGCCTTACGCCTCATGGGAACCGCATCGATACCAATAACAGGGTTCGCCCCCGCAGCCATAAGGCAACGCAGGGAAAATTGTCCAATAATACCAAGCCCTAAAACCGCGGCACTTCTGCCGAGAGTAAGCCCCGCTCGAATGGAAGCGCCCATTCCGTACCGTGAAATACAAGCCACCGCAGCTTTTTCGAAGTCAAGATTCTCGGGCAATTTCCACCATTTGCCTCGTTCATGGCTGGTGCTGAGAAGTTCATGAGAGGCATGATTGCCCGGAAAACTGACCCGGTCGCCTTCTTTTAAACCTGTAATATTTTTGCCGACTTTGAGAACAATGCCCGCAGCAGAATAACCGGGTCTGAAAGGGAACTTCCAATCAGGCATGTTTGGGTCTTTAAGCCATTGATGGGAACCGGTGTAAACTGCGAGTTCTGTTCCTGCGCTAATAGCAGAAACCTTGGTTTCAACAAGAAATTGGTCTGGTGTTGGGTCTGAAAGTTCGACTTCCCGAAGGCCGGTTTTGTGTGGTTCAAGAATTACAGCTTGGATAGCTTTCATGTTTAGTTCCTTTCAAAAAACAGTATGAAAAGATCCTAGAGATAAAATGGTCCCGTGTCATGTCAATTCTTCCCCCAACTTTTGCCCAAAGGTTCCTATAATAAATTTTGATAGAAAGTATGCTTAATCAGGAACTAATTCATGATCTGGGAAATTGAAATACGGCCTAAAGATTCGGACCTTGAAAAATGCAGGGTTAACAAAGATTTTCATCTGCTGACCCCCGGTGCAAAAGCCAAAGATCCGATAACTTCTGCTTCCAAAGGGTTGCTGGTTTCGGGTGATATTAGCATTGATCAGATTCAAAAATTAGTGACAGAACTTCTGGTAGATTCCGTGGTGGAAAGCGGAACTATCAAAGAACTTGGAAACTTGCCGGTGGGCGAAGGAACCAATGACCCATGCCTTGCAACGGTGCTTTTAAAACCCGGTGTTATGGATCCTACCGCATTAAGCATTATCCAAGCGGGGCAGGATTTGAAAGTACCTGTTGTTTCGGTTCGTAGTTTTCGCAGGTATTTCGGCCCACCACTTGCATCTGATGATAAAGATGTTTTATTTAGAAGGGTTCTTGCGAATGATGCGATCGAAATGGTGGTGGAAGGGCCAATCCATCAAAAGCACATCGCAGAGGGCGCCCCATACGCATTCAAAAAGCTCGTGGTTCCCGTTCGGGATTTAAAATCGGATGAACTTGAAAAACTTAGCAGGCAGATGAGCCTTTCCTTGAACCGTGAAGAAATGCTTACCATTCAAGAACATTATCGCAAAGTAGGAAAAGATCCAAACGATATTGAATTAGAAACCATCGCCCAAACTTGGTCTGAACATTGTTCGCATAAAACCCTTAAGGGCAAGGTTGATTTCGAGGGCAAGATTTATCAGAACTTGCTTAAGGAAACCATTTTTGAGGCCACTCGTTTCCTGCGCGAACAAGCAGGCAAAGATGATTGGTGTGTTAGTGTTTTTGAAGATAATGCAGGCATCATCAAGTTCGATGAAAATTTCCATCTTTGCTTCAAAGTGGAAACCCATAACCGCCCCTCTGCGATAGAGCCTTACGGCGGTGCCAATACAGGAATCGGTGGTGTTATTCGTGATCCTATGGGAACTGGCCTTGGTGCAAAACCTGTTTGTAATACCGATATCTTTTGCTTTGCCCCGCCTGATACCCTTGCCTCTACTTTACCTGAAGGCATTTTACACCCTCTTAAAATTATGACTGGTGTTGTTTCAGGTGTTCGCGATTATGGAAACCGTATGGGCATTCCCACGATTAATGGTGCTGTTTGTTTTCATGATCGTTACCTTGGTAACCCTTTGGTTTTTTGTGGTACAGCAGGCCTTATCCCTGTGGATAAAGCTGTTAAGAAACCTTTGGCAGGAGATTATGTCGTGGCGGTGGGGGGAAGAACAGGCCGCGATGGTATTCATGGCGCAACTTTTTCTTCTGCTGAATTAAATTCAGATTCGGAAAAAGTGAGTGGTGGAGCGGTTCAGATCGGTAATGCAATCGAAGAGAAAAAAGTTCTCGATGCTATTCTTAAAGCCAGAGATTTAGGGCTTTATAGTTCGATTACCGATTGTGGCGCAGGTGGGTTCTCCTCGGCTGTGGGCGAAATGGGTGAACACTTGGGCGCTTCGATTCAATTGGATCAAGCCCCCCTAAAGTATGCAGGGCTTTCCTACACCGAAATCTGGATTTCTGAATCGCAGGAAAGAATGATTCTTTCTGTTCCCAAAGCGAACCTTGCAAAATTAAAAGAAGTTTGCAAATGGGAGGGCGTTGAAGCTGTTGAGCTAGGTGTTTTTGAAAATACCGGTAGGCTCAAACTCTTTTATCAAGGCACCGAAGTGGGTGACCTCGATCTTGATTTTCTGCATAATGGCAGGCCAAAGCAGGTTCGAATGGCCGCTTGGAAAATCCCTCCAGAATCTACTTCCAATCCTACTATTCCCAGTAATCAAAATCTTGGCGAAACTTTACTTAAGCTTCTCGCCTCCCTTAATATCTGCAGTAAAGAATGGATCATCAGGCAGTATGATCATGAAGTGCAGGGCGGTAGCGTTATCAAACCTCTTGTGGGAATTGCAGAAGAAGGCCCCTCTGATGCCTCGGTGGTTATGCCCGTACTTGGATCAACCAAAGGCTTTGCGGTTGGTTGTGGGCTTTTTCCAGATTATGGCGACCTCGATCCTTATGCGATGGCGGCATGCGCAATTGACGAAGCTGTTAGAAATGTTGTTGCTGTTGGTGCAGACCCTTCCCGCATTGCCATCCTTGATAATTTCTGTTGGGGTAATACCGATAGGCCCGAAGTGCTTGGCTCGCTGGTAATGGCTGCAGAGGCTTGCAAAGATTTTGCGATCATTTACCAAATGCCTTTCATCAGTGGAAAAGATAGCCTTAAAAATGAATTTCATGCAAAAGGAAAAAGTATTGTCATCCCTCCCACTTTGCTGATTAGTGCCATTGGGATTGTTCAGGATGTGCGCCAGTGCATCACTATGGATATGAAGAAAGCGGGAAACAAGTTGTTCCTTGTGGGGCATCTGACTGAAAACATCGGTGGCTCCCAATATGCAAAAGTTCAACAATTAACAGGAGGTATTGTTCCGCGGCCCGATGCCAAAGAAGCTATTGCAATTCACAAGGCAATGCATGGTGCAATCACTGCTGCAACGGTGCGATCCTGCCACGATGTTAGTGAAGGTGGTTTAGCCGTAACTGTTGCAGAAATGGCATTTGCAGGCGGTATTGGCGCAGATATACACGGGTTGAATACTTTGGGAAATATTCCCTTTGCAGCCATGTTGTTTGCAGAACCGCCCACATGCTATGTGGTTGAAGTCGAACCTCAAAAAGTAGAACAATTCCAGAGCATATTCAAAGGCCTACCTGTGCATGAAATTGGCGTTGCATGTGTGGAAAAGCGCTTGAGATTTGTGGGGCCAACTGGGGAATGGGCACTTTGGACTTCGCTGGAAGATTTACGGAAAGCGTGGCTTTCTACTTTGAAGTTTTAGCCCTGTAAGGGGCCAAGGTAGCCACCATCTTCTGGGTAACCGGCTTCAATAAAGCCATGCAGGATTATTTGCGCAGCAATCTGGTCGCGCTTTTCCTTGCGTTTCATCGGGTTTAATCCTGCCTCACGCATATACTCGTTTGCTTCAAAGGTGCTGAATCGTTCATCAAAAAAAAACACAGGCAGGTTCAATGTTTGTTTCAACCACTCGCCGTATGCCCTAGCTTCTTTCGCTTTGTCGCCTTCTCTGCCATCGGAATGGATAGGTAGCCCGACGACAATTCCGGTGATTTTTTCATCAAGGACAATGCGTTTGAAGTAAGCAGCATCCGCTTTTTCATTGATTCGTTTACGCGTTTCAAGTGGGAACGAAATTCCAACCGTGGAATCTGCAAATGCCAATCCCACTCGCACCTTACCAAAATCGATCCCAAGCCATCGTGCCATTATAGATATAATTCCAATCCTCTTTTTCGCAGCAGGTCAACCAGTTGTTTTACTCCTGCCTCGTCCCGTTTATCCGCCACCAAAAGGGCGTCTCCATCTCTTACAATGATAAGGTTTTCCACCCCGATGGTGGTGGTCAAATTGTTGCGATTATCCGAAACGATAATGCAATTACTTGTGCGGATGCCACAATGTGAAGCGACAACCGTGTTTCCATCGGCATCTTGTGGGTGCAGCCTTTCAAGTGCCTGCCAACTGCCTACATCATCCCATTTGTAAGGCGTTTGAAGTACCATGACTTCCTTTGCTTTTTCCATAACCGCATAGTCAACGCTGATTTTTTCCATGCCTGCAAATTCTGTCTCTAAGACTTCTTTGCGTTGCGGGGTATCCCATGCTGCTGCGATTTTTAATGCAGCATCATGCATTGCAGGTTTGTGCTCTTTGAGGGTTGCAAGCACCGTGCTCGCGCGCCAAACAAATATTCCACTATTCCAGAAGTAGTTTCCCGAGGCAAAGAATTGTTGCGCTATTTCAATCGATGGCTTTTCTTTGAATGCAGAAACTTTGTAGGCTGTCAGCCCCTGCTTTTTCGCTGCTTCTGGGCCCTTTTGGATATATCCATAGCCTACCGATGGGTAGGTTGGGGGAATTCCAAAAGTTAAAAAAGTGTTCGGGTTATCCTTGCAGATTTCATGTGCAGCATGAACTGCCCTTCGGAATTCTTGCACCGGCTCGATCACATGGTCTGCTGGGCTGACCAGCATTACTGCTTCTGGATCATTTTTTATAATCAAAGCAGCGCCCAAGGCTACGCACGGTGCAGTATCCCGGCCGACGGGTTCACCAATGATATGATCGTTTGCAAGTGCGGGGAGGTGCGCTTGGGTTTCTTGGCGGTAAGCTTCTGAAGTAATAACCCACATGCGTTCGGGGGGAACAGCGGCTTCCAAGCGCTCGTAAGCTTGCTGGATAAGCGATCTTTCACCACCGAGTTGCAGGAATTGTTTGGGTTTTTTTTGTCTGCTGCGGGGCCAGAACCGGGTGCCACCACCTCCTGCCATAATCATTGCGTGTAACATTTAATAATCCTTGGGTTAATCTTGTAATAATAGTGGGAATTTTACTTGAAAGTTGCTTGGAAGTCGCTGAGAACATTCCTCTGCATCCATTGCAAATGAAGGGCAGATTTCGATTTCTGGTGTTGTCGAATAGGCAGGTATTTTTACGCCTGCTTTTTCAAGCCATTGAATAAAGAGTTTGCTTTGTGCCTGCTTTGCAGTTTCAGGTGAATCATCACCCTGGGCATTTTTCAAAGGAGCAAATTCTTCTGCCCGTGTGGTTGATATCAGGAGCCACCGTTCTGCAAGTGGAAAGATATCAAAAATGAAGCGTTCAAACTTCCACGCATTTTCTTTCTCTGGAACAACCTTGCTTAGGTTGGCATCGAGATAAGGAACTTTTTTTCGTGCAAGGTGAAAGGGTAACGCCTCGCAGTTGCTGCATACAAGATTTAAAAAATCAACATCGAATAGGTGGATCGCTGGGTTTCCTGTATCGATGAAAAGTGACCCATCCTGCTTTTTCCTGTTTCCCAGTTCTAGGGGAAGATCTGAATATTCGATTATCTGGCAGCGACCATCCACTTGAATGAAGTTCCCAAGTTTGTCTGTTGGTGAATCTTTGAGAATCACTTTGCTTGACAATTGAGATTGATGCGAGAGGTGGTGCCCAATAAAAATGGGGTCTGCTATTTGAACTAATGGGTTATCCACTTGAAAAAAGAAGAGGTGCTTGACCCCTTGAGATTTAAGTTGGTCTAACAGGCCGGTTTTTTTTAGTGCGGTCAGTGTCCCACCGTGGCCATCTGGGCTGGTGAATATTTTTGCAGGTTCTTCAAAAAGAGTAGTGCCCGTATCTAGGTCAACAGCAGGCATTGTCCCTTGGGTGAAAAAGATAACTTGTTCTTTTTTAAGTCCGAAGAAACCTTGCGATGTGAAAAAAGTTACGGTTTGATCGTGGGTTGCGGGGCTGGTCATAATTAAAAATGGAATATTACAATTAGCTTTTTTTGAAAGGGTCAGCACTTTTTCAGAGTGAAGTTGAAATAAGCTTTTTTGCGTTATCGGCGTGATGGGCCAAGTGCCTTTTGGCTGCAGTGTTCCCAGCCTGCTACCTTGCCCCCCTGCAACCATTAGTATTGCGACTTCACCCTTTGCCAGTGCTTTTAGCCCTTCGCTTTTCGCTATAGCAGAGTTCGTAGATGGGTGCAGTACAGGCACCGGAGCGATTTTTTCTGTATCTGGTAATGCAAAAGGAAGGTTTCTTTTTTCAAATAGATTCGCAAGGAATTCCAGATCGATGGATTCTAGTTGGCGTTCGACCAAAGATTGTTCGTAGGGTGAAAGTTTCTCCAAGCGGGAAATAATTGCCCCTTGGTTGGTTGATAATAATCTTTGGCGAAAATCCTGGCGCAAGTCCTGCCCCTCCTGGGCTAAAATTCAAATGAAAGCCCATCATAGGCCAAATTGACCCCTTTAGGCAACCTCGACTCAACTTCATCGTGATCCATATCGTGGCATAGGTGGGTTAAATAAGTTTGCTTGGGCTTTAATACTTTGATTACTTCAAGTGCTTGTTCCAAATTAAAATGCGCTGGATGGGGCTTTTCCCGCAATGCATCTAGGACCAGAATGTCTAGGTCCTGCAATAGTTTCATACTTGTTTCTGGTATGTGGTTCACATCGGTGCAATACGCCATTGCCTTTATTTTAAAGCCTAAAACATTAAAAGTACCATGCACCAAAGGCACTGGGGTGACTATTTCGCCTAGGACATTTACAGGCGAAGTATGAATGCGCTCGAAGGAAAGCTTGGGTACATAAGTTTTGCTTTTCCCAGGTTTTACAGTCTCAAAAGCGTAGGAAAACGCAGACCGGATTCTCTCCTCAACTTCTTCAGCGCAGTAAAGCGGAACGGGTTGCCCCAAAAGATGCTGGACGGGCCTTAGATCATCTAAGCCGTGAAGGTGGTCGGCGTGATAGTGCGTAAAAAGAACGCTATGAATTACCCCAACCTGCGCACGCAGTAATTGAAGCCTTAATTCAGGCGGTGTATCGATTAGAATATTTCCGTTCGGCAGTTTTATTAGGCCAGCACAGCGATATCGGTGGTTGCGTGGATTTTCCGAGGTGCATACTTTGCAATTGCAACCAATCATTGGCACGCCAACCGATGTTCCAGTGCCCAGAAATGTAAATGAACGCATACTCATAAAATTAATATATGCAGAATGCGTTTAGATTATTAGTCATTGGGCATTAAACTTGTTATTTCGCTGAGTCAGCACTAATGCTGACAGGCTTGTATCCACCAATCAATTGGAAATACACTAGCAAAATCAGGTATATCGCAGCCATCGTTAGCGGAATATAAGCATCTGCTTTTAAGGTAGCCCGATCGCCATGCGTGCTTGCCTCAATAATTGCTTTATCATTTGGTTCGAGCTTGCTAAGGGCAGTCTTCAAATCACCATTTTCAGATTCGATTTTCTTTCGAATCGCCCCAAGCCTATCGTTGGCTTCCCCAAGTTTCTTGCCATCAAGGCCAAAAGCC
>Ga0209284_10007295_pt1 | contig 10053 bp, 13 predicted proteins | sample FRY03_FD_187211 | JGI IMG/M metagenome (GOLD analysis project Ga0209284, IMG submission 187211) | Freshwater microbial communities from Lake Fryxell liftoff mats and glacier meltwater in Antarctica - FRY-03 (SPAdes) (version 2) | ecosystem: Environmental > Aquatic > Freshwater > Ice > Glacier... | reverse complement strand
GAGAGCAAATCATGAGAACTGTTGCAGATAGCTATAGAGATGAAGGAATTCAAATCGGCATTAGTCAAGGTATTGAGCAGGGTATTGAGCAGGGTATTGAGCAGGGTATTGAGCAGGGTATTGAGCAGGGTATTGAGCAAAGTGCTATTAAAATGCTTAAGCAAAATCTTGATCTAAAGCTTATTGCTTCTATTACTGGATTTTCTCAGGAAGAACTTCTAAAACTCAAACACAAGATCTAGGTTAATTCAAATTCAAGCAACCAGAAAACATACAATTTAGTATAGACTTTCGTGTGCCATAATTTACGTTATGGAAAGTTGGTTATTTTTTACTAGGATTAAGAACTGTAATTATATTCGAAGTATCTATGTATAATGTTCTCGGAGTAAGTGATACAGAATTCATTACCTAAATTCTTTTTGTTGATTAAAACTTACTTCACCTGGTTTCCTAAAATAATTAGGAAGTTTAGTTGTTTTATCCTTGATAACGCCTTTATTAGATTCATAAATACAATACTCTTTAAGTTGTCTACAAATTTTATTATCCTGCTGTTTTAAAGCCTCAGATAATTTATTACTAAATTCTCCAAAATCGGAAATTTCAATACAAGCATCGTAAGGCCCACCTTGATTTTCTGGTATAGACCATCCAATAGAGGTCATTCCTTTGGGTTGTTACACAGTACATATAAGCGTCAATTTTATTAATGAAAGTACAATTTTCCATCTTTAAGACACAATTTGGACCGAGAGTCGCCACACCTAACTTTTCTAAATAATCTATTGCCTCTTTATCATTAGGATAAGATGAATAAATAGTAAAATCACCAGAACTATTCACTGTTACCCCTTCTGAGGAGTCATAAATTAAGCCATCATTATCAAATTTTCGTATATTATAATAGTACAGTTTTTGGGTACCATTATAGCATTTCGTATATTGTAAATCTTTCGTCTATATTTAAATGAGCCATAATTATCTATATTTTTAGTTATTATATAGATTTGGCTTAATTAATTATAGAACTTACCGGTTTTAGATATGGTTCTTATACTCATTTGCAATATTATATGCTCCGTGAAACCATGCCGTGAAATTTTGTGGATTCCGGAGTAATTCACTGTTTAAATCTTCAGGTGATATCCAACGATAATTTTCAATTTCGTTTGGATCTACAATGATTTGATCTCCTTGCCATTGACCCAAAAAAACATGATCTATTTCATGCTCAATCAGATTATTACCTACGTCCGCTTTGTAATAGTATTTACTAAGCTCTAGTAAATCGCTATTAATTCCAACTTCTTCTTTTAAACGTCTGGCTGCGGCTTTCTCGAGTTGTTCTTCCGGTCTTGGGTGCCCACAACAAGTATTTGTCCAAAGTCCACCACTGTGATATTTACTCTTATTGCGTTTTTGTAACAAATATTCTATTTTACTTTGTGCATGACGGTAAATAAATACCGAAAAAGCTCTATGGAGTAAACCAAGCTGATGGGCATATAATTTTTCTACTTGTCCTATTTGTTTGTCATCTTTATCAATTAAGATTACTTGTTCTAGCATTATTTCTACCTATAAAATATTATTCCAGTTCTTCATATAGTCTCATATGGTCTTTAAAGCCAGGTAACCTAAATAGCGCAATATTACCTAGCTCATTTAAAAATTTTCGGAAAAATCTGAGGTTTACGCTTAGACCCCCAATATGAAAAAAAGATTAAAGACTTTCCAATTTGATCCTATAATGTCCCAAATGCCCTCGTTCTTAACACTGGTCCATTGTATAGGTTTTTATTTTTTAAATTTCTATTGCAACAACGCCGCACACTGCGACATAACCCTTAATTTTGTTTACCATGGCAAAAAACCCGTTGCTTCTATTTGGACTTAGATGCTGCTTTAATCCTAGCGATAAGAAAAAATCTTCAATGTCGATATTTTGTATTTCTTCGGTGGTCTTGCCCGAGAAAACACGCAACAAAATTGCTATCAAGCCTTTAACGATATAGGCATCGCTATCTGCAACAAAAAAATATTTATCAGAATTATCTTTGTAGGAAATAAGCCATACTTGGGACGCGCAACCTACAACCATATTGCAATCAATTTTATATTTTTTGTCTAAGGGTTCTAACTTCTTTCCAAGGTCGATTATATACGAATATCTGTCCTCCCAATCTTCAAATATTAAGAATTCTTCGATTATTTCATGCATTTCATTAGTAAGTAAAGACATATACCTCTCATCTTTTTTAATAGTACTAGATTAGTACTATTGACACGCTGCAAATTTAACTTATAATGAGTACTATGTTAGTACTATAAAGGAAAAAAGCAAGATGATTCGTATAAGCAGGTTAGCAGATTATGGCGTGGTATTGATGTGCGAAATGTCTTTAAGCCAAGGATATACACATAGTGCGCATAGTTTAAGTGAAAAAACTAGTATGAGTGAATCAGCTATTATGAAGATTCTAAAATTACTGGTTAAATCGAAATTGCTCGATTCAATACGCGGCCCCAAAGGTGGCTATATTGTCAAGAAAGACCCTAAAGACATCAGCGTATTGGATGTCGTGAACGCCATTGATGGACCAGTTGCGGTAACACTCTGCAGTCAGGATTCATATGAATCCTGTGAGTTTAAAGCCGCTTGTGCGGCTGAGCGTGGTTGGGTGAATATTAACAAAGCACTACAAACAACTTTATCTGGGTTTACTATCGCAGATTTTATAACTTCTAATGAAAAAAACAAATTTGTTGCTAGTAATTCATTAGTAAATATTTAGAGCAGGACTTATATTATGCAACAAGCGTCAAATGAAAAAAATAAAAACACAAGCTATACACCAATAGTGGCTAAGTCTATTTCTGCCAAAGAAATTACAGAGCGTAAATATAAATATGGTTTTGTAACAGATGTTGAGTCGGAAAAAGCACCAAAAGGTTTAAATGAGGGTATTGTACGTTATATATCAGAGAAAAAAGGTGAGCCTCAGTGGCTCTTGGAATGGCGTTTAAAGTCTTATCGTTATTGGTTGGAAAATTGCCAAGAAGACGCTGAGCCAGCATGGGCAAACGTATCCTACCCTAAAATTGATTTTCAAAATATTTGCTATTACTCGGCTCCTAAAAAAAAGCTAAAATTAAATAGCCTTGATGAAGTTGATCCTGAAATTTTACGTACTTATAAAAAGCTTGGCATTTCTTTAGATGAACAGAAAGCGCTATCAGGAGTGGCGGTTGATATGGTATTTGACAGCGTGTCTATTGGAACAACATTTAAAGAAGAGTTAGCAAAGGCAGGTGTGATATTCTGCCCTATTTCTGAGGCTGTTAAAAAATATCCTGATTTAGTCCAGAAGTATCTGGGCAGCGTTGTTCCTTACGCGGATAATTTTTATGCTACACTTAACTCAGCAGTATTTTCTGATGGGTCTTTTGTGTATATCCCTGAAAATGTTGAATGCCCCTTGGAGCTATCGACATATTTTCGGATTAACGAAGCCGACACAGGTCAATTCGAGCGCACTTTAATTATTGCCGATAAAGGCAGCAAAGTAAGCTATTTAGAAGGCTGCACAGCTCCTATGCGAGATGAAAACCAGTTACATGCCGCTGTAGTAGAACTAATTGCCTTAGATGATGCCGAGATAAAATATTCAACCGTTCAAAATTGGTACCCCGGAAACGCAGAAGGCAAAGGTGGGATATATAATTTTGTAACTAAGCGTGCAATCTGTAAAGGGAAAAACTCTAAGATATCGTGGACGCAACTTGAAACTGGGTCTGCAATTACCTGGAAATACCCAAGCTGTATTCTGCAGGGTGATAATTCTGTAGGGGAGTTTTATTCAGTTGCAGTAACTAATGGTATGCAGCAGGCCGACACCGGAACTAAGATGGTGCATATTGGTAAAAATACTAGCAGCACTATTATCTCAAAAGGAATTTCAGCAGGAAATAGCAGGAACACATATCGTGGCTTGGTGCGCGTGCTACAAAAAGCAGAGCACGCACGTAATTATACCCAATGTGATTCATTGCTAATTGGCGGCAGTTGTGGAGCAAGTACTGTGCCTTATATAGAGGTAAAAAATAGATCGGCTAACATTGAACATGAGGCAACAACATCAAAAATTAGTGAAGATCAGCTTTATTATTGTATGCAGCGAGGAATGTCAGAAGAAGACGCCATATCTAATATAGTTAACGGATTCTGTAAGGAAGTTTTAAATGAGCTGCCGATGGAATTTGCCATAGAAGCCAAGGCTCTTCTAAGTGTCAGCTTAGAAGGTGCTATAGGATAAATTTAGAGGAAAATATAATGTTACAAGTAAAAAATATTTCTTGCAAAATTGGCGAGAAAGAGATCTTAAACGGCCTAAGCCTTAATATTAATCCAGGCGAAGTGCATGCCATAATGGGGCCAAATGGCGCTGGAAAAAGCACATTGTCACATTTGCTGGCTGGCAAGCGTGGTTATGAAATTACATCGGGTGAAATCCTTTTTAAAGGCAGTAATCTTATGGAACAAAGTATTGATGAAAGGGCGAAGGCTGGATTATTTCTGGGCTTCCAATACCCTGTAGAAATACCTGGCGTCTCATGTATGAACTTTCTTAAATCTGCTGTAAATGCAGTACGTAAATCTCGTGGCGAAAGTGAGATGGATTCTTTGGAATTCTTAAAAAAGGTGCGTCAAGAGGCAAAAAAATTAAACCTTGATGATTCCATGCTAAAACGCTCGATAAATCAGGGTTTCTCTGGTGGTGAAAAGAAGCGTTTTGAAGTGTTGCAAATGGCTTTACTTGAGCCAAAACTTGCAATACTTGATGAAACAGACTCAGGTCTGGATATTGACTCACTAAAAAACATAGCAGAAGAAATTAATCTTTTGCGCACTCCAGAACGCTCATTTCTAATCATAACGCATTATCAACGACTGTTAAACCATATTACACCTGACGTTATTCATATATTAAACGGTGGTCGTATTGTTGCCTCAGGCGGGTTTGAAATGGCAGAGAAATTAGAATCAGAAGGCTATAAAGCTTTTGGAATAGATACAGATGTGGAGGTTAATTAAAATGTCTGCGATTACAAATAATGCAACAGTTGAGGCTGATTTCTTTAGTTTTTGGAAAAGCACGAGATCTAATGCATTACAAAATTTTAATAATAAAGGGTTTCCTCGCAAAAATAATGAGCCATGGAAATATACTAGTTTACTTGGTTTGTCAGGAGATTTACTTGAGCCTGCGGCTAGACCAGAACAAAATACACAGGCAAACAGCCCTATAAATAACAGTTTTTTTATAAAAGTAGTAAACGGACATATAGTTATAGAAGATAGTGTTTTGCCTGAAGAATTTAGAATATCTGATTTAGAAGCAGCACATAAAGACGAGTCTAGTGAATTAGTCATGAAGAGTATTTTTGAAAATACTAATAACGACAATTTTCAAACTCATATTGATATAAATACAGCTTATGCCAATAAAATTTTGGTTGCTCATATACCAAAAGGTAAATGCTTAGAAAAGCCTATTGAAATTCATTACATAATTAATCCTGAAAACGAGCAAAAAAGTAGTTATACCCAGCTATGGATTTTACAAGAGGCTGATAGCAATATAACTCTGATAGAGCGTTTTTATGGTGATGCAGCAAAAGAAAAAGAAGGCACAAGTCATGCACATAATCATGTTACACGAGTCCAGCTAGAAAAAAGCGCTAGCTTGAATCATTACCGTATGCAAGAAGCGCCTGAAGATAGCTACCAAATTTATACTGCACACGTAGAAATGAAAGATGAAAGTACTTATAACTCTTTTACTTTCTGCAAAGGAGCAATGCTAAGTCGTAATGAGGTAAAAGTTAATATTAACGGCACTAAGGCGCATTGTAACCAGCAAGGTGTTACATTAGGGAGGCATAAGCAACATCATGATTCTTATCTGCCAGTTATACATAACAGCCCTGATAGCTATAGTAATCAAAACTTTAGGCAGCTACTTGATGGAAGTTCCAAGGGGGTGTTCTACGGAAGTGTATTAGTACCTAAAGATAGTATTAAAACGGAAGCACACCAGCTAAACCACAATTTATTAATTTCAGATACAGCTCAAGCTTTTACAAGACCTGAGCTGGATATTTTTACTGATGAAGTAATTTGCTCTCATGGTGCAACGGTTGGTAATCTTGATGATGACTCCCTTTATTACCTACAAACAAGAGGTTTAAGCGAGCATCAAGCAAAAGCAATAATGGTAGAGTCATTTGCCAATGAATTAATTGATGGCGTGAAAAACGAAGGAATTAAAGAGTTAATGAAAATATCACTAACGAAATGGATAAAAGGGCATAAATAGATAAAATGAACAGTAATAAATTTAATCCAGAGAGTGTAAGAAAACTATTCCCTTGTCTTAATCAAGAGATAGACGGGAACCCATTGGCATTTTTAGACTCTGCAGCCAGCGCTCAAAAACCACAAGTAGTACTAGATACATTGCAGCACGTTTATTCTCAAGAATATGCAAATATACATCGTGGAATTTATCATTTAAGTGAATTGGCTACACGGCAGTTTGAAGAGGCGCGCCAAAAAATAGCAAAATTTATAAACGCCCAATCTGCTGATGAAATTATTTTCACCAAGGGCGCTACAGAAGCTATAAATCTTGTGGCATATAGTTATGGTCATCATTTTCTAAAAGAAGGCGATGAGATAATAATTTCACAAATGGAACATCATGCAAATATAGTTCCATGGCAACAAGTTGCATTAAAAATAGGAGTAAAGATTAAAGTTGCTCCTATCACAGATGATGGCGAATTAGACGTTGATGCTTTTAAAGCAATGCTTAATAAAAAAACTAAAATTGTTGCCATGGTTCATATGTCAAATGCTCTTGGCTCAATTGTTCCAATAAAAAAAGTTATTAGTGAGGCACACAAAGTAGGCGCTGTGGTATTGGTCGATGCATGCCAATCTATTGTTCATAAAACTATTGATGTGCAAGAACTAGATGCTGATTTTTTAGTTTTTTCAGGTCATAAGATTTATGGCCCAAATGGAACAGGGATATTATATGGAAAATATCACCTTTTAGAGAAAATGCCACCCTATCAAACTGGTGGTGAAATGATAGATAACGTCGATTTTTCAGGAACCACCTTCAGAAGACCACCGTTTAGGTTTGAGGCAGGAACTCCAGTGATCGCTGAGGTAATAGCATTTGGTGCAGCCATTGATTTTGTTCAGTCTCAAAATAGAGAGGCTATAGCTTCTTATGAAGAATCTTTACTACAATATATGACAGATGAAATTAATAATTTGCCAGGCTTTACAATTATTGGAACAGCAAAACACAAAGCCGGCGTAGTTTCTTTTATACATGAACAAGCACACCCACATGACATTGGGACAATACTTGATAAATGCGGAGTCTCAGTTCGCGCAGGCCACCATTGCACTCAGCCTTTAATGAAGAGATTAGGAATACCAGCAACCGCGCGTGCTTCACTGGCTATGTATAGTAATGAAAGTGATATTAAGGCGTTAATTGACGGCTTACACAAAGTAAACAAAATTTTTGGGTAATAAATATGGAATTACAGGATTTTATTTTAGCATCTGCAAAAAATGACGAACTTCTTTCGCAGCTACAGAATCAAAAAATATCCGATGAGCAAATCAAGGCTATAGAAGAAGCAAGTACATTAAATGATAAAGTAATTGAGGTTCTTAAAACAGTAAATGACCCTGAAATCCCTGTCAATATCTGGGACTTGGGGTTGGTTTATAATATTTCTATAGCTGATTATAATATAATTAACATAGATATGACGCTTACAGCGCCTGGGTGCCCAGTTGCTGGAGCCTTAACATTTGAGGTTGAAAAGCGCATAAAAGCTTTATTGCCACAAATATCAGGAACAAAAGTTGCTCTTGTTTGGGAGCCAAAGTGGAATAAAGAAATGATGTCTGATGAAGCAAAACTAATCCTAGATATGTGGTGAGGTAGATATGTCAAAGCAAATTATTACGATTACTGATAGTGCAGCTAAATATATAAGCACCATTATCGAGCAGGGGCAAAAAGAAAATAAAGCTTATGTGGGCTTACGTATAAGCATTAAAAAAGGTGGCTGCTCAGGAAATGAGTATAATTTTCAATATGCCGATGTAAAGCATGAGTATGATGAGGAAATTGTAGATAAAGGGGTGAAATTATTTATTGATCCTTCAGCTACCATGAAAATTCTAGGTAGCCAGATGGATTATGACGACGGAATGTTTTCATCAGGATTTGTCTTCAAAAACCCTAATGAACTAGGTCGTTGTGGGTGTGGAAAGTCTGTTCAATTATAAACAAGGAAAAAATTATGTCTATATCTAAGAATAAATTACAAGAAGTGTTACAAGAAGCGTTTCCGAGCGCAGAGATTAAATGCACAGCTTTAGCAGCCGATGATGATCATTGGAAGGTCCTGTTAAAGGATGACTGCTTTAGTGGTAAACCTCTTATTCAGCAACATAAAATGGTACAAGAAGCTGTTAAGAGTCACGACATTCACGCACTATTAATCAAAACACAGTCTTAAAAAGGAGAACAATTATGACTAATAATTCTATTTTAAAAACTATTGAATCACAAATTCAAAATAATGATATAGTTTTATATATGAAAGGAACCAAACAAAAGCCGCAATGTGGTTTTTCCTCGGCAGTTTCTAAGATTCTAGATAATCTTCAATTACAATACGTAACAGTAGATGTATTGGATAATCAGGAAATCAGAGAAGCTGTAAAACAATATACTGATTGGCCGACAATCCCGCAGCTTTATATTAAAGGAGAGTTTGTAGGTGGGTTCGATATAGTTAAAGAGATGCATCAAAGTGGTGAATTGCGAAATTTATTGCAAGAAAAAGGACTGCTATCTGCGGCTTAATAAATTAAGTATCAGTGAAAGAATAGAAAACTCGTGAAAATGACTACCAGTCAGGAACTTTATGGAAATATGCCCAGTTAGTTGGAGGAGCATCTAAGGGAGCAGTTACTCACCCCGGTGCCAAAAATGAAAAACATATTTATGTTGACATATGAAGGGATAAAACTATGAATACTATGTAATTAAATCGATAGATAGCACGGCATTATATAATAAACGGCCGCCTAAAAGACTTAAGTAATCTTTATGAATTGTGCGTGATTTAATCTCACGCACATCTAACTAAAATACTCAATTATAGGCAAAAAAATGTTTATTCAGACAGAAGAAACTCCGAATCCTAACGCTTTAAAGTTTTCCCCAGGGTCTGAAGTAAGCCCAGAATCTCCTGTGTTTTTTAATAGCTCAGAAGAGGCTTTACATAAGAGCTCGCTTGCGTTAAAAATATTCCAAATTAGCAATATTGAAGCCGTATTTTATGGCTTAGATTTTATAACTGTAACTAAGGCAAACGAGGCAGATTGGACGCTCCTAAAAACAGAAATCCTGATAGTTGTGATGGATCATTTAGTTGCGGGGATGCCAATTTTTGATGATTCACAAAACATCCTAAAAGAAATAGACACAGATGGAATGTCTGATGTTGAGAAGCAAATTATTGAGATTATAGAAACCAGAGTTCGCCCATCAGTTGCCATGGATGGCGGTGATATAGTCTATCAGGGCTTCGAAGATGGCGTCGTGTATCTTCAGCTGCGCGGAGCATGTTCTGGTTGCCCAAGCTCATCCGCTACTCTAAAAGGCGGAATAGAGTCTATGTTGCAGCATTTTGTTCCAGAAGTTAAAAGCGTTGAAGCAGTAGAAGAATAGAGGTCTTAAGCCGTATTTTGGACCAGTGTTAAGAACGAGGGCATTTGGGGTATTATGTTAGGGCCTGGGACTAAAGACGAAGTGTATAATGGTACCCAAAAACTGTACTATTAAAACGAAGAAATGAGATATAATTTCCAATTAAAAAAGAGGAATTATATGTTAAAAAAAGCTAGGCAGTATAGCGCAGCAGAAAAAACAAAAATTGTAA
>Ga0209284_10007294_pt1 | contig 10054 bp, 9 predicted proteins | sample FRY03_FD_187211 | JGI IMG/M metagenome (GOLD analysis project Ga0209284, IMG submission 187211) | Freshwater microbial communities from Lake Fryxell liftoff mats and glacier meltwater in Antarctica - FRY-03 (SPAdes) (version 2) | ecosystem: Environmental > Aquatic > Freshwater > Ice > Glacier... | reverse complement strand
GCCGCATGAACTGTGGCAGCGAGCACCCCGGCACTGCTAAGAGAGTGCGGCACAGAGGGCGTAGCTGCAGCGCGCCGACGGCTTGAGCCTGGAGAGTGTGTTGTCAGGCGTGCACATGAAGCCTGTTTGCGGGAGTGGTGCAGCTGTGCCGAGGGCATGCGTGCAAGAGTGTCCTCCACCCTCTTCTAGCTGGCGGCAGGCGCAAAACTGACCATAAAGGCTGGCGCGGGGCCGACATAACACGCGGAGGCGCGCGGTTTGGCACATCAGCAGTCGGGGGGGGTCTAGGGTATTAACTTCGGGTGGGGCCAGGTGCATGCGGGTGCGTCCAGAGGCCCCATCCCGCCTCTCCTCTTCCTCCTTCTTCATTCTTCACCAAACTTTGCAAAATTTCAGTCGTCTTGTGCTGCACGAACTTAATGATATATTTTTAAAAAAACCTCTTGTTTTTTTGACCGCACTCTACACAGAAGAGACAAACTGCAATCACGGGCGGTCAGGGCAGGCCGCTGCTGTGCATCAACGCGCCTGCCAGTCAGGTGTGTGGTCATGACCACAGCTCTAGGGGCTCTCGTGAAGCCCCCCGCCCATGAAATTTTAAGTCTCAGCAAAATAACGTGCACACCGCTTTGCGCCGTGGCGTGGCCGCAGTAGGGCGTGCAGCTGGGCAAACCTTTCCAAAGCCAACTAGCATGATAAATTTGCCGGCGCGAGTGTCCCCGTGCACTAGGCTGCATGACTGTGCTATTTGTGACGGTGCTGGTGTGGGGTTTGTGGGTGTGGGTGAGTGAGAGTGACTGAGTGAGTGTGAGCGTGAGTGGACGCGTGTTTACATATTTGTTTGTGTTTGTGTGTGTGTGAGAGAGCGCAAGCGAGCGAGAAAGAGAGAGACTGTGACTGTTTGACTGTGAGTGAGAGCGTCATTTTGACACACCTGGGCTTTCGGGCATCGCAGGCACGAGCGGCGGTCACATTCAAAAAGAGTTTGGGCATCGCAGGCACGAGCGGCGGTCACATTCAAAAAGAATTTGGTGTAATGAATGAAACATTGTGGCCGAGAGGAACATACGACGCTGACACTTGAGACCATTGCTGCTCGACCAAACGCAATTGAGGGAAACGTTCGCGCTGACTCCTGCGACTCATTCCACTGAACACGCTTGCAAGCAGGACTGCGCTGGCTGCGTAGCTCCGGCGCAGCAAATCCAAACCTTCCTCATTACGCGAGGAAAGACGCCATTTCCCGAAAAGCCTAGACTCTTTGCATCGCACACGCATCTGAGCGCTCGGAAACAATTTATTTGACAGTACAGCAGCAGTGCATTGAAGCCCCCACTAACGTCGGGTGCCTGGACCTTTACGAAGGACACAGCTTCTAGCAGGACCTGCTTGCATTGGCAGTACGTCGAGCATCGTGCATGCACACGTGCAATTTGCGTCAGTCTTTTCCGAGTCGCCGATCATCAGGTCAGTCTCGCCGCACAAGTGCGCACAGGACGCTGCCCACGAAAGCGAAGATACCAGCAACCGCATTATGTCTCGCGCACCAGCCCCTCAGCAGGCCCTCGGAAATCGAGCTGGAAAAAGCAGCGCTGCAGCAAGCACTGCTGCGGCAAATACTTCTAAAGAAGGAAGTAAAAACTTGCACGATGGGAAGAAAAGAGTGGAGCAGACGAGTAACATTGTGAAAGCAGATACCTTGAAGAGGCAGAAGCTCGACAGGACGACGGAGAATCTCTTACCAACACTGTTGCTGCCCAGGTCCGATGCCTTGCCACGTTGTAAGCCGGTGGAACACGAAGATGCCAGGTGTGCCTCAAGGCCGCCCCTTCAGCAACCGACGAAAACCCAACTTCGAGCTCCGTGCAAGCCGCTGCGTGACGGCCGCACGCCAGAAGGAGAGCGTCAAAGAGGTGTGAGCAACCGTGTTGTGTCAAGGGCCTCAGGATTTCACCAGCCGACAGAGGTGCTTGGGAATACGCAGGAGCAACAAATGCTGCCCCTGACGCGCGCTGAACGAAAGCGTACATTGAAGGTGGGGCAAGCCTTGGAGGTGGGGCAAAGACACCCCTTGCCTGTGCAAGATCTGAAGTCTACTATGCGCAGTAGCGTTGGAGTCAGTGGTAATGGATTTGGCGACGGCGTCGGCATGGCGTCAAGGTCAGGGGATGGTAAGGACAAAACTGATGAACTGGCAGGAGAAGATACTGAGGAGCAGACGGAGAAGGATCTGAAAGAAGTGAACATGGTGTGTGCTTTTGTGCGAAATATGCTTGCTGTATCCACACATTTGCATATACATACACAGTGAATACATGTATACACACTACTATAAATTCATACACACTGTCACGCGCACGAAGGTGTGTGTGTGTTTGTGTGTCTGTCTTTTTTGTGTGTGTGCAAGTGTGTGTGTGAAAGAGAGAGCGTGTGTAAGTGAGTGAGCAGGTGTGGGTGTGTATGCATGTGTGTGTGTATTTGTGTACTCATGATGTATGTACGTATGCACGCACACATGTACACACACACGCACATTCACGCACACAAACTCACGAGTGTTATGAAAGAGGAGTTATGGTATATGATGACTTAATACGAAGACACTTTCGCACACTCGCACGCACACGCATGCATACACTCGTGTGTCTGTGTACACACACAAACACACACGCAGTTGCTAAGAAAGGTGAAAGCAGCGCTCGATAAAGGTGCTCTCAACTTTGGCAAGACTTCTACAGGTTCTTGACTGTGTCTATGAAGGTGACATGATTCCTTCACACTTGTGACATGACGCATTCATGACTGCGACATGTCTCCTTCAAAAGCGTTGCATGACTAATTCATGATGTGTTACGTGACTGAATCATGAGTCTGACACGATTCCTTCACGATTGTGACATTACTCATCCTTGACTGTAACATGACATTTCCATGCGTCTTCAAAGATAATGTGTCCTTTGGAGGTCATGTCTATCTCTTTTTCGCGCTCACTCTCTCTCTCTACCTCCTTTCTTACGGGGTCGCGTTGCTCTCTCTTTCGTGCATTTTTCCTTTTACCTCCTGTCCTCTGCTTGACTCTCTCTGTCTATGTCACACAGATCCAGCCATAGTAATTGCCCGTCTACAGCAAACTCTCGCAGCAGCATCTGTGCTATTGCAGAGGGTGGGTCGCAGTGGGGATAGCGGAACACGATTGCAGCGCTCGTTTGAAAACTTGTCAATTGATGTGCTGCGCCTCAAGGTTTTTGTTCTATTTCTCGTAATTGTGACTTTCTCACCTATGTCTCTTTCTGTATCTGCAGCATACACATTATTAGTATCTATGTATGGGACATGCACGTGACATGACTCGGGTCGTTATCCATCGTTTCCAATCTTCCAACTGCAAAGGCGTTGCAACTTTCAATGCGACTGCTCGGGTGCTGGTACTCTTAACAATACTACTTTTCTGTGTGTGTGTGTGTCTGTGTGCGTGCATGGGTATGTGTGTGCATGCTTGACACATTTGAGCACATCTGACAGCCAGATATCAACATAATACACACGCCATGCACACAAGCACACCATGCACAAACGCTCTCGCACATGTGCGTGTGCAATCACACACTAACACTTTGTATATACACAGGTACTAGACATCGCAGACTGCTGGCCAACCCAGGCGTGCACATGGCAAATGCAGGACTGGGAGCGCTGGAGACGGCAAGTGCTACGCGGCTTCGATGCTACCACCCTTGCTTCAGCTTTCAACAGCATATTTGCGCAATTAGTCGATGCCGCCCTTGTGTGTCCACTACACAAGGCCGCTTTTGACCTCACGCCAGCATCAGTCGTCGGAGAAAACGGCCAAGACGCAGGAAAAGGACAGGGAATTGCAGGAGTAAAGGCTTTGGTAGCACAATGGTGCCACCAGGAGGTCATGAGTGCAGCTTGTGTGTTTGACATCATTGCTCGCGTCGAAGGCAATGGACCACTGAGGAAATCGATGAAGGACCACGACGTCTTGCATGGCACCGCCAAGGCAAATGAGGCCCTAATCAATTGGCTTCAAATTCGTGCATGGTTTACTGAGCAGAGTGAGCAGGATTTCAAGACATTATCAGGGTGTCTGCCAATGCCAGTGCCACTGGCAATTCTCCGAGGATCCGACAAGCTGGTCAGTCCAGAACATGATCAAGTACCCCAGCAACCGTGTGAGAGCAGACTTTCCTCTGCAGCACATTTGCCTGTTAAACTAATGCCAAGGAAGGCCAGTAGAGCCCACAGAGATAGCAAGGGCAAAGAAACGAGCACGGGAATGATTCTATTGGAAGGGGAAGCAGGTCGAGAAGCAAGAGCAGGGGCGCGATACGCACGCTCCCAATCACGAGCTGACCATCCAGCAGTAGATGTGCGTGAGCCTTCAGAGGCAAGAGCAGGGGCACGAGTTAAACGCTCCCAAGCAAGGGCCATGAATCCAGTGGCAAATGTGCGCGGGCCATCAGAAAAAAGAGCACGGGCACGAATCACACGCTCTCAAGTACCAGCCGACAGAGCAGCTGCACAAGTGCTGGGGCCCTCAGAGGCCAGGGCAGCGGCGCAGGTCACACGTTCACAAGCACCTGCTGACAAAGCAGCAGCACAAGTGTGCGAGCAGTCAGTGGGGCGCAGAAATTATGGCATAACAAGCAGCCAGTATCGAGCGACGATTTATTCTCCGACTCCGCCTCTCATCAATCCTTCGTCCTCGTCTCACGTTGGGCGACGTCGTGGCAGATCTCAGTCCGGCGCAGTGTTGGCGGACATGCTTGGCAATGAAGAATTTGACCAAAAAAAACGCAGCAGGATGCCGAGAGGTAGCACACGAGCACCGGAGATTTATGCTGCGCATAATTCAGATGGTGCTGCTGCTGCAGCTGAAGGCAGCACAGATTGCGTATCAGCAAAGACAAATGACTTTAATCAGCGAGACCATTTCAATATGCAGGGGCCATCGCAAGCCTACAACGTGGTTGAGCCATCAGGATCATCGCTTTCCCTTCCTCTGACGGCGAGCATTCCTTCAGTGTCGCACTCCTCGTCTTATTTGCCGGACTCCCCCCTTCTTTGCTCCTCCGTTTCCTTTTGCACCCGGAAGAGAACGTCGACCAAAAAGGAGACGGATTTGGTCGAGGGACATTTTGTCGGAAAGCAGAGGAAGGGGGCTGAGATGGTGCTGTTCGAAGGGGACGAGAGGGGCTTAATCCAGCGACGAAAAGCACATAGCATGCAGCGGCTGCACAGCTCAGACCACACGCACGTACGTCGCGAGCCCTCTGACTGTGCGATACCAGAGATGAGCACAGAGGCAGCAGACGCAATCAGGCCACGCGAGGCAGCGCGAGAGAATGGACTAGCACACGAGTCTCTCGAAGTGAAGGCACCAACACAAGCGCAAGATGCAGCGCAACTACATCTACCTGTGCTGCATACCACGCACGCATCTGCCCACGACTCCGTACACCAACTTGCAAAGCAACTGCCTCACGTGCCTCCACAGCGAGTTCACACGCCCCCATCTGCTGTAAGACTGAGAGTAAGTGGGCACACACACACACCTATGGCTCCCCTGCCGCGCATGCCAAGATGGCAGATGAATTCGAGAGATGGTGGAGGAGGCGCTGAAGCAAGCGATGGTGGTGCCCGGGGTCGAAGAGGTGGGAAAGAAGACGGTGGGAGGACAGAAGAAGGTGGTAGCACAAGTCACTCCATCAATAGCAATAATGGTGTGATGAGGCCAAGCGCGATGAGAGGAGGGATAGGTGAAAGAGTGGGAGGCATCGAATCATGTGTGGGAGGCATGGAATCACGTCTCGCTCCTGCCTTAGTCGACATATTGGATATATGCCTCGGTCTTGACTCACACCAGCCATACCCGCCTCGAGCGCGCTCCTACTCTATTGAATCTGCGTACTCTGTCGCACCTTTGGGATATCCCGGAGAGGAGAGGGACCGAGGGCATGCACGTGCGAGAAAGAGAGCGAGAGAGCATAAAAGAGACAGCGAGAGCGAAAGCGAGCGAGAGCGTTGTTCTGGAGCGAGCGAGAGCGTTACCCTGGACCTCGTGACCCTGGCATCTCGAGTGAAGTGCACAAGGCCGCCAGAGCAGGTGAAAGAGAAAAGCGTGGATAACAGAGACATGGAGCACGCACAAGGTCTTGATCAGGCATGGATTGAGGAGGATAGCAACGATGATGACTTTGTTGCCGACTCAGAAGGTGAGGCTTTTATGTGCGTATTTGTACGTATATACATGTATATCTACACTCATATATTTATACACAAGGCGTTGGCATACGCCCCCCCCCGCGCATCAATCTTCTTCTTTGTCCATGTCTGTGGCTTTCCTTCAGTGTGTCTGTCTTGATCGCGCACGCACATTCTCTCTCTCGCTGCCTCGTTCTCAACGTATCTCTCAACTCTCGCTCAATCATAATGCCCCATTGACAGGTGAAGAAGATCAAATTCCAAAAGCCCGTCAGATACCAGGTATCTCTCTCTCTCTTCTCCCCCCCCCCCTCTTCTCCATGGCTGTATTCGTGTGTCCATGACCACATCGTAGTCCACGTGAATGTCTGGTCGCACTCCCCCTCCCCATCCAGTCCTCCACTTCCACACTCCTGCTTGCATTCTTGTACCACCCTCCACCCTCTCACCTTTCACTCCCGATAGTACCGACCCACTCGCTGACACAATTACTGTTACAGGTCCTGTGTGCTCAGCGGCTGTAGGGCAAGCGCTAGGGATATCAGTTGTATTGATTGAGGCTGAAAACGTGCTTTGTGCGTATGACATGCCTCATCCATAAGTGTGATACGCCTCATGCATAATGTGCATAGGAGATGCCTCGTTGATTTTCGAGTCAGGCCGCTCGTGTGAATGTGTCATGTATGAATGAGTCACGTCAAATGAACAAATGTGTCATGTCACGAATACAAATCAGTCAAGTCACACGTATGAATGAGTCATGTCACACGTACGAATGAGTCACGTCATACTCGTATGTCGTCATTCGTGTGTGTGACATGATTCATTCGTATGTGTGACTTGACTCCTTCGTATTTGTGATATAAATCATTCGTATGTTTGACGTGACTCATGAATATGTGTGACATGATACATTCACACGTATTGCATGACTCATTGATGGGTAAGTACGGACTTAGCCATGATGTGTGGAGGCGTGAGCGAGCGAGCGAGCGAAGTTGTCAGGGGAAGAGGGTGGAGGAGGAGGGAGGGGGGGTAAGTTGGAGAGATAGACGCGCTGTCTCTGTTGTGAAGCAGACAAACTCAGATGCATTACTGACTGTGGAGGCGAAAGAAGTTTGAAGCAATATGGGGTGGCAACAATTAGGACTTTTTTCTGAATTGTCGGAGCTCTTGTGCAGAAGAACTCTGTAAAAATAAATCTCTTATCCCAAGGACCTTGCATTTTAGGGCCTACATCAATCACGACGAAAGGGCTTCTCCTGTGCTCTAATAGATGCCCTTGAGTTATGTGCATGTGTGTATGTGCTCATGTGCTTGTGAGCGTGTGGGTGTGCGTGCATGTATACCAATGAAGTGAGTGGTTTGTGTGATTATACCACGAAGGAGGATGCAGTGCGTGTGTGAAACAAAGTGAACGTGTGTGTGTATGTGCGTTGATAACAATGATACATGAGTGCTGTGCGTGATCATTTCTCGAAGCTTGCACGGTATTGCACATAGGAGACGGCACGAAGAGAGCTCATCCTCCTGCACACATTTGAATGAGTTGTGTCACATATGCCTGAGTCATGACTCTGGAATGTCACGCGTGTGAACTTGCCATGATTTGAGTAATGTATGACTCATATCTCCGACTTATCTTCTCCTTCTCCACACGAGGTACGAGAAACCCTAAAAGGATCTCCGAGGCAGGGACAGGGAGCAAGAGAGCTGAAAACGCGTGTGCGCGCGCGAGAGAAGAGAGCATTGCCACTCAGGTGAGCGGGCAACAATTTAGGGAATGGGCCGTGAGAGAGAAGAAAGAGAAAGAGATACATTGTCTCTTGAGCAGTATCCATCTCTACCCTCCGTCCTTTCTTTTGCCAGAGAGCCCCATCAATGTAGCGAGACTTTTTGGTTGATTTGGAGATTATGCTGCAAGGATGGATTTATAACAATATTGTCTTTTACCCTCAGAGTTAATCAAGAGAAAAATTGAAATTTCAGCAAATCAACGATTTGACCAATACGAGATTCAAAAATAGATGTGTACAAAACAGCAAGGTCTTAACGCTTTGTCTAGCACTTTGATCACGATGCCAGATATTCGAAGCTGAGTTCGTTGGGAAGTTTGCATTAGAAGATTATGATGATTTTTCTAGTGGATTTCAAGGGCGGGGAAGAAAGAGGTAGATTCTGAGGTGTACAGGGTCATTCCGGGACATAGAAACCACGTTTTGGACCCAGTCAGCGTATTTCTAAGCAAAAGAGACCAATATTCTGAGCAAACAGAGACCTAAAAAGCAAGAAACCGTCCAAATTCCAGACTGCGGGTTTAATCTGCCAGTTTCTATGTCCCGGAATGACCCTGTAGTCTATTCGCTTGTGGACAATGGACAGGTCCGAGAGAGGGCAGACCAGGTGCAGAAATATCATAGAAATTTAGCCACAAGATGCCTGGCCATGTTGACGGGCAAATTTCGGTCTTCTGGAATTAAAGGATGTGTCACAGCTGCTTGGGCCCGGGACCTAAAGTACCCTGCAAGCCACGTATTACTACGGCACCCAGTCACTAGCTGCCTTAGGTGCCCTCCATTTTCATTCTTCGATTGGGATCTTAAACATTTTAGGACAAAGGTAAGAACTTCTCAGTTGTATTACAATAAAACCAAGAGCTTGTTCTTTATTCTAGAATCACACAAAGCTCTGGTTCCATCAAGCTCGAGCAAGGAGATGTGAGAATGGCGAAATTCCTAAACATTTAGAATATTCACAAATAATGTCTAAAAAGTATTCGCTTGAGAGGGGAAATAGCAGAGAGCTCTTGAGCTGCAATCTCGATATCTTTCGATTTTAACATTTCTTCGTTTCGCATGTATGAGTCACGTTTGGCGTCTGGCATGTGTGGCTCTTGTGTGAGACAATCCATGAGCAAATGAGCTTGCTGAGGTGCACATGAATGAGTCGTGTCGCAGGAATGAGTCACATTTGGCGTCTGGCATGTGTGGCTCAAATGTGAGACAATCCATCGGCAAATTAGCTTGCTGAGGTGCACATGAATGAGTCGTGTCACAGGTATGAGTGATGTTTGGTGTCTGACATGAGTGTTTGTTATGTGAGACAAAGCCTTGCACTCCATACCTCACATGTCACATGTAATCGAGTAACACCTTTGACATGTTGCATCGAGTGTCTTGCGATGACACATGACACATATGGAGTGACACCCTTGACATGTTGCATCGAGTGTCTTGCGATGACACATGACACATATGGAGTGACACCCTTGATAGGCCAGATAATCGATTGCTATCGAGCTCTAACACATACCCATGTCTCTTGTGTGAGACAATCGATTGCCACGAACACTAGCACCGAGATTGATTCACGTGCCTCTTATGTGAGTCAATTGACTGTGGGGTAGACAAGCGAGGGCTGATAGGTGAGACAATCGATTGCTACCCACTGCTCATCCATACACAATCCATGCCTCTTACGTCACATCAGTCCATGGCCACTAGCACTGACACTAGCACGAGCCCCGGCGCGCGTGTGACTGGCACTAGCACTCGATAGCGAGGGGTGCCGTGCTTGTCCAGAGACCTCTCAGATATACACATGAATGAATCATGTCATGTCACACATATGGTTCATGTCGCACAGATGAGTCAAGTCAAACGTGTGCGCGACTCCTGAGAGCTCTGAGGTACGCACATGCGTGAGTCATGTCGCACGTATGCGTCATATCGCACACATGCGTCACGTGGCATCCCATATGTATATACATGTACATATATACATACATATTTATATATATATGTACATATATATATATATATATATATAT
>Ga0209284_10007291_pt1 | contig 10058 bp, 16 predicted proteins | sample FRY03_FD_187211 | JGI IMG/M metagenome (GOLD analysis project Ga0209284, IMG submission 187211) | Freshwater microbial communities from Lake Fryxell liftoff mats and glacier meltwater in Antarctica - FRY-03 (SPAdes) (version 2) | ecosystem: Environmental > Aquatic > Freshwater > Ice > Glacier... | reverse complement strand
GAATGTCTCAATCTCTCTCTCTGTCTCTCTCTCTAAAAAAATCAACAAAGCCGTTCAAGTCTCAGGTCTCGCTCTCGCTCTTTCCCTCACACGAGCTCGCTCTCGTGAGCAGCAACACACCTGCAAACTGAATGCGCTGATTTTATAGGATTGGCGTGTACGTGAACAGCGCTTTCGCTCTCTTTCTCTTGCTCTCTCTCTGTCTCTCTCTCTTCTCGCTCGCTCTTCCTTTCTCTCTATCTCTCTCGCTCTCTGGTCCTCTCTCTGTCTCGCTCACTGTTCCTTCTCTCTTCTCTCTCTCGCTCTGCGCTCTTTTTTGCGTGCGCTGCTCTCTCTGTTTCTCGCCGTCCGTCCTGTCTCGCTCTCCGCCCTGTCTCGCTTTCTTTCTCCCTCTCGCACACACGTCACGTGCAGGTGAATGCGCCAAACTGTGAATGCACACAAAATCTGACCTGCATGCCTCGACAGTCGAGCAAGAGGCTAAAGCCCTCGCCTATCACGTCGCCAGAAGGCAGCGCGAACGGGAAGCGTCGCGAAGTATCAACAGATTTCTCTTCCCCGGACGGGAAGCGTATCACAGCAGGCGTTGTCCCCTCTCTCGATCTTTCGCCCTCGCTCACTCGCTCTATGTCTCTCATGGCGATATCTCAGGTCTGTCTCTCTCTCTCTCTCTCTGTCTTGCTCTCTCTCTCTCTCTTTTGCTCGCTGTCTTTTTCTCTCTCTCTCTCTCTCTTACACACATCCTCTGTTCCTGTCTCTCTCTCTCTCTGTGTCTTCCTCGCTCTCTGCGCTAGCTCTCTTGCTCTCTATCCAGATGCAGGTTAACTGAAATCCCTGTTGCAGTCCAAGGTCTTCACCTCTCGCTTGATTTCTCGCGCTCGCTCTCTCTGCTCTCTCTTTCTCTCGCTCTCTGCTTTGTGTGTCTCTCTCAATCTCTCTCTCTCTCTCTCTCTCTTTCTGTCTCTTTCTTCCCTTGGGTCCTCGATCAATTTCAGGGCTCAGCAGAAGTGACAATGGCTGGAGCATCTCAAGCGATTCCGAATGTATTGGAGGATATTGCATCTTCAGGAAGTGCACTTGCGGCTGCCGGAAACATGTCGGGGCCAAGACGGAAGCTGGGATTCACCACAAGACATTCTGGTCGGACCTCAGCTGTCAGGTCTCCAGCTGTGTCGCCAACCAAAGTATTGGCAGGATTCACGCGCAAACCAGAAGATAGCAAGTTCAAGGCGCAGACCATGGTGCGGGAGTCCCATGTACATGGGAAGACCTGCCTGGATCAAGCAGCAAAGATTCTTCGGCGCGAGGCTTATAAGGAACGTTGTAAGGGCATCAACGCCAAGGAAGAGGTTAAACGCAACGCTACACATTTGCTCGAAAGCAGAAAGAAGCAGGACGAGAGAGCAGCAAGAGCCAATGCGGTAGTTTGGTCGTTCGCTAATAAGGGTGCTCCCATTGTACGCCGAAGGTGGGGGCTTAGGGGGCACGTGCCATGTCACGTACGGGATTCAGGACTGTACTCTGGCACTGATCGAATGAAGGGCGGGCTTAACATGAGCAGGGACAATCATTTGGTAAGTATTAACATGCAGGCCAGGTTGTCTGTTTGGGTGTGTGTGTTGTCTATCCTTGGCTCTATTTCTGTCTCGCTCCTTGCTCCTTCTCTCTTCTCTCTCGCTCTCCGCTCTTCTATTATTGCACTTAACTCTGTATCTCTCTCACTCTCTGCAGTTTGATCGAAAGAAACCCCCCCGTTGGAGAGGGTTTTCTATTTAATATGTTTGCTGATCAAGAGCTGTGAGTAAGACATTTCACGACGAGATGCGACTGTCGCATCTCGTCGTGAAATGTCTTACACACAACTCTTGATCAGAAAACAAAGCAAACAGAAACAACCCCGGGGGGAGGGGGTTCTTTCGATCAAGTTGCTCCTTGTCTCTCTCTCGCCTTGTTTTCCGTTCTCTCTCTCTCTCTTTCTAGTTTAGTAAACATCAAACGCTGCATGCAGTCCAAGTTCACGCTCCCTCTCATCCTCTCTCGTGCGCGCTCTCCCACTCCCTCTCGCTCGCTGTCTTCCGCTTTTCGCTCTCCCCGCATATTTGTTTTTCGCTCTCCGCTCCTTGTCTATTTCCATTTTGACATAATAAGGAAAATGACAAGTGCAGGATCAAGAGAGAGATCAAGAGAGAGAGAGAGAGGGGGGGGCAGAGAGAGGCCCAAGGGAGAACAAGAGACGGAGGAAAGGAGCAAGGGTGTGTGTGACAGAAAGAATATGCGTGAAATAAGTAGCTAGTGTGGGAGACAGAGAGAGAGTAGTGTTTGTGCATGCGTGCGTGCATGTGCTGTTGATTGTGGCATGCAATGCATCCTTGTCCTTCGTGTATGTGAGTGTAAGAAACATAGGGATGGAGAGAGAGACAAGCACAGAGGTAGAGCGAGACAGATACAGACAGAGAGTATATATTTTGGCATGCCTGCGTGCATGTAAGATGCTGGTGTTTGAATGGGACACGTGCGTGTGCCTCTATTTGAAATGCAGGTGGTTGAATGGGCATGTGCATCAACCTTTTTGTAGAATGCATTGGCATAACTAGAGAGAATGAGAGCTGCTGACACATGGAAAGAAGGTGAGTGAAGAAAACAGCGTGTACGTGAAAATGCACGTGTTTAACACACACTGTGTGTGTTTCCAAGGTGAGCATGTGTCCAACACACATGGCGTGTGTCAACACAGCGTGTGCGGGTGTCAGGTACACACACTATGGATAGCAACTCACGTGCACACGGGTCTTTTTGTACTGTCTCTCTCATCCCACAAAAAGATCCAAAAGATAAATTGTGGGCTACAGGATTCGCGTTTGCGTGCAGGTAGTACTGGTAAAACACAAATTTCGCTGTACACCAGGGGAAATGAATTGGGCGATTGCAATCATCCTATGATGTGCACTGTGCAAAGTGTGCCTTCGCAAGAAAGAACTCGCACTAAGTTGGATTTCGGTGTGCAGCCCATGGATACTGAAGCAGGGCCTGCAGTCAATCAGCAGTTGAGCTCGGAAATGAGTGATTACAGTGGGGATATACCAATGTCTGGTGAATCAGAGACCCGTAATGGGGCGGAACCATCCTCCCGAAAGCTGCTCTCGCGCAAGGCAACAAAAAAGCGTGGCAGCGGATCTGGAACTCAAGGTGTTGGTGCTGACAAATCCAAGAAATCAAACCAGGTGCAACCGAAGCAAAGTGTCATACAAGCCATTCAGAAGCGTTCTTTCTTCTTGGATACACTGAGTATGGGGCAACAGAACGGGTTCGAGAAACGGCTAAAGAGCCTTGGAGCCATAGTGCATTCGTTTCTGGACCGTAATGTGGACTGCATTGTGTCGACGAGTGCCAAGACGCCCTCTACGACGAACACAGGCAATATCACCATGCAAGGGGCAAGTGCGCGTGCCAAGAAGCTGGCAAGCGTGCAGGGCACAGCGCACATGACGCCAGCACACTTTGCCGAGACGTTTAACAAAAAACTTGTCTCCCCGAAAGAATTGGACGTTTGGCTGACGTCTGCTGAGAATTGCCAACAGCAGCAAAAGATCGCCCGCACGAAAACCACACCTGCCAAGGCTCATGAGAGCGGCGGCCGCCCTTTCGCTCTTCGGCATTCTGTTCGTGTGCGAGGTGTGGACACGACTTTTCGCTGCATTGATGGGGTACCAGAGTGGTGGCACTTTCCCGAGTGTGACCGTCAGCACTATTATCAACCAGCAGGCGCATCCTGCATGCCTGGTGCTGCGTTGAACTCACCCGACACACCCGGGCGCACGCCCCATGGTGCAAGGAGCAGGGAAGTCACACTGGTGCAAGCAGCAGGACAGCACAAGGAGCCAGCCCCGGGGAGGGAAGCCCGCAAAGTTGCGGGAGGGACGGGCGGTTATTGCCACCTGTGCAACGTAAAGCACGATCACGCTAAGGCACACGCTGACTCCATAAGCCATCAGAGGGTAGTGGAGGCACTCTTGGCAGCGGGAGATCCTCGTGTAAAGGCGCCGCGTCAAATCGCAGATTGGGAATGGGAAGTGAATTCGTGAGGCCTGTCTGAAGACAACTTGGCGAGGGAAGAGGTTTTGAAAGAGAGAGAGAGAGAGAGAGAGAGGGAGAAACAAGAGAGGAAGTGTATGTTCTTGAGAGAGAGGAAAAAAAGAGAGAGAAAAAGAGTGAGAGAGTGAGAGAGAGAGAAAGTGAGAAAGAGAGAGAGAGAGCCTGAGAGTGCGAAAGAGAGAGTAAGAGAGCAGGAAGGCAAGAGAAAGTCAGAGGATGACAATGTTTGAGAAAGAGGGAGAAATATCGAGAAAGCGAGAGGTAAGCGTGTGTTTGAGAGAAAGAGAGAGATGGACTCAGAGGAAAAGAGTGCAATTCTGAAAGAGCAAGAGAGAAATAGAGAGTAGGGGACAGAGAGACTAAGTGAGAGCGGGAAAGAAAGAGATTGACTGGGAGAGAGCGCGAAAGAGCATGACAGCTAGATTGAGTGATCAGCAGAATGTGCTTCCCGATGGTAATTGGAGAGACAGAGACAGAGAAATTAATACAGAGACTGAGAGAGGCAGCAAGAAAGTTGAATAGACAGGAAACAGGCCTGAGGAAGAGGGCGAATGAGAGAAATGGTGCGAGAAGAAGCGAGAGAGCGAAGAGCACGAGAAAGACAGAGAGAGAGAGAGAAAGAAAGCAAAATCGACAGAGTTTCTTTGCGCGAGAGTTGCAGAGAAAGAGAGAGGGCTACTTCGATGCGCAAACAAGTAGCAAGAGACACTGAGCGCACACGAGAGAGAGAGAGCAAGAGATAAGGCTGAAAAGAAAGAAAGAGAGGGACAGAGCACAAAAGGGCAAAGGAGAGAGCGCGAGATAGAACACAGGTACATTGTTGCGAGCAAGAGAGAGACAGGTGGAGACAGAGAGCGTTCAGCTGCACATGCAGCAAGACAGAGGGCTCCTGACAGATTGAGAGAGTGATGCATAGAGGTTGTGTGTGTATGTCTCTCTGTCGCTCTCTTGGAGGATCCAACTGAAGTAAAGGATCAGCTAAACACCAGTCACGTGGGCAAAGGTGGCTTTTCCTCTTTTTGCATGTATAACATGCGAACGTCAAGCTATACGCTGAATCCAAGGGTCACCACTGGGTGGTGGAGGGACCCCTTGCATCAGGCTCAGACCTCTGGAAGATTCCGCGACATTTCCTGCAGACTTCTTCAAGATTCCGTGGCAATCCTTCAGCAGACTTCCAGGTATTATGCCAACAGTAATGCTACAACAAAGATATGCTGTCATCTCGCTCAAACACAATCCAGCAGAATCCGGTAGGACCTTTGCAGTATTCAGGGTTGTCGCCTATGCTATTTCTGGAATAAATACAGTGAGTGCCAAGTATACAGCCCAACATGTAAATGAATTTTTCAGCTGGGCTGCAAATATGTATTGCGGCAAGTGCATGCCGCCCTTGTTTATGGGATACTTGTTTATGGGATACATGGCTGTGATTCGAAGGGAGAGATGTGCGGTGTTCAAAAAGGGTTGACAAAAAAATGTGGAAGGTGTTTTTCAGTACCCACCACAAGGACAAAACTAGGCTTGTTGCGATATATCTCATAACACAACCTGTTGGTCTCCTCAGTGTTAGTGAAGCTAGCTTACTATTATGGGAAAATGCTGATGTTGTTATTTCGCTTGGTTGACATTTTTTGGGCTGGGGTGTGCTTCTAGACGAAGTAATTAAATTGATTTTTGTGCAATCATTTCAGATGGGAGTGTTGGTGTGAAGACCCTAGGTGATGTTGTGCAGATCACGGATAAAATGTATGCTAATCTCATTTTTTGGGTGTTCTTGAAATTTGTATTGTCTGGTGTATCCTAATCAGGCCCGATTGGGCAGTGATGCGAGAGGAAAGAGGGTAAGAACGGAGGTAGAGGAGGAAGGTGTAATGACTATGTGGCATCTCACATAGCTACTACATCTTCTAATATCAAGGATCAAGAAATTGCCTGGATTGATCCTTTCAAGATCTTCACTGCACTCGAATTTTGCTGCACAGTAAAAGTATATTACTACATTTTTTTTTTTGGGTGGCCATCGCGGTGTGATATGCACACGTATGCACAGGCATATCACATATGCACAGGCGTATCACACCAAGATGGCCACCAAAAAAAAAATTGTAGTAATTTTCTTTTACTGTTCAGAAAAAATCGAGTGCAGTGAGGATCTTGAAAGGATCAATCCAGGCAATTTCAGGATCCTTGATATAAGATATGATGATAGTTTGGCCAATCTCCAAATGTTTGGCCTGAAATCCGTGCAATTGGACATTGAACATACATACATGTGGAGTAAGCCTCGAAACCAATACTTCCAGTGCATGCAAATGCTGTTTGATCACTTCTCCGACTGACCACGAGCAAGTGCCAATGGCGCGCATGCTCTTGGAGATGTGCATGTATAGCAATGAATATATACAGTCGCCGATGCGACCTTGCTGCGATGTGCGTGGTATCGGCACATTTTCAGAACACAACAGAAATTTGGATCCAGAGAGTGGATTTGTTTTTGAAGTTACCACGCTGTGCAAGCCTCGATGGTCATGTTTCTGAGAGGCACAAATATTTCGATGTGCATGCCAGTGTGATTCTTGTTTTCTCAAGCACATCAAGTGGTATTGGTTCACACGGAGCTTGACATAATGGGAGGGGCGGAGAACTGAAACATATTTTTGCGCAATCAGAACATTTCGAGAGTAGGGTGTTCATTGAAAACTGATGGTAAGTATTCCAGGGATGTGGATGTTATACGATACACGATGGCAGATCGTGAAAGTGTCCTCCAATTCAACAACATCCATTGGTCAGCTCCACCAGTGTTCGCCCTCACTCGTCTCGAGGGACCAAGGGAGAAATTCCAATCACCAGTTTGATGTAGCTCAAGAATAGAGAGATGTATGGACAGGCCCAGTTCCGTATAGGGGGTTATTTGTGAATTAGAGTAAACCATGGATGTCAGCTGTCTATTTTTGGAAAGGTTTTGGCATCCACTGAGTCCACTACCTCAAGGCAATCGGCTACGAGATGTTTCATTGCACTGCCGAGCCGTCGAGGGAGAGTGAATTTTGTCATAGATCGTGTCGGGTGGAACAAAAGATTCCAGCGCATCTATGACTCCTATACAACAACCACTGCCTGGTGACAGAGCTCCCTTTGGTGAAATGAGCACAGCAGGAACAAAAGGTGGGAATGAAGTCAACCCAAGGAAGGAGGAGGACCGGTCCGCAATAACAAATCTCGCATGGCAAATCTAGAACCACACTTGATTTTTAGCACCGTCCATTATCACAGATGTGTATGTGCGTGTTGGGCTCAACTTCAGGTAAGAGTTTGAATACAGCATTGTTTAGTACTCATCGACTTCAAAGATTTATTACACATCGAAGGAGGGCAAGGAGCACAAGCACGAGTGTATTGAACATAATTTGGGTCTTGATAAGGCTATCCTGGCGCAACCACTTGAGACTTTTTCTTGAGCACATCCACTTCACAGAGCAAGAGCGACTGAAACAGGGAATCTGTTCGTGTTTCTGCTGCGAACAAATTCAGCTGTGTCACTGATTACAAATTAGATCCGCTACAGAATCAAACTTGCAAACGTAAAAGACATACAGACACATACATAAGATTACGCAAAAATCAACTCAGTCTCTTGTGCGCACTTCACATAAACACACTCTCACACAGACAAACAAGCCCAACCACCCATATAGCATTAGACACCTACCAACATGCACCCACACAACTTACTCGCATACACTGCATTACAAACACGCGCAGACAGAAAGAAAGGATGGAAAAGAGCTAGAAAGCGTGCTCACATAGCACAAGAAATGATTTGAACATTATTTCGATAACCAACAACGCCCATGATATCTTTTTATGTGTCGACATTGGACTTTCTTGTTTTCTTGATTTTGCTCTATCTATTTCTCTCTCATTCATTTTGTGTGTTTCCTGTCTGAGTCTTTTATTTCTGTTTCTCATGCTGGCACATATTACTTCATACACAAGGTCATGCATACGGGCACTACTTTCTCTCTCTCTCTTTGTTTCTCTCTTTCGATGCTGATCTCCCTGTAGTTGATATCATGACGTTTAATGCTTCAAAAAGTATGTGCGGTCTCTCACTTGCATCAACTCATACAAACACACGCTCTCTCGCTCGTTTTCTCTGTTGCGGTCTCTCCCAATGTATTTCCTTGTCTGTCGTCCCTGGCACTCTACCTTCATCTCAATCTTGTTTTGCTCTCTGTCGCTCTCTCTCTCTTTATCTCTCTTTCTTGCTTGCAATTTGTCTTCCTTTCCCTTCCTGTAGTTCTTGATATTTGCTCCCGTGTCCAGCTGCCTCTCTTTCTTGCTCGTTATTTCACAACCTTTCTCTTTCGTTTACCCATGCAGACCCTTTTATGACGTAAGTCTATCTTTCGCATCTTTGGAAAGAATCATTCCATTTTGCACCTTCTTTTTCTTTCCTCTCTAGCACTCAATTTATCAAGAAGAGCTTCGTATCCTCTTCGATTATATACTCGTATAAGAAAGATGTGTACTCATGTATACTTTTTTGTATAAAAAGATGTATTTACATTCATACTAACATACATGTACACGTACAAATACACACGTTTATTCATGATTCTGAACGTATACATCTATCTGCTGTATATATAGATATTTACATTAACAATTATGTTTTTGTATTTACGTCCAATTCATGTTCAAAAATTCATATATGTATATATTGATCAGGAACAATATGTATGTATACAGTAGAATCACTTATTGTTTGCGCGCCGCAAATCCCAATGCACTGTAGCCTTTTGTTGCTGTAGTTCAGTGGAAAATGAACTTTCGGCTGAACCTGGAATTGCTTTCAAGTGGTGCGGAGGGTGATTCAGATTTTGTGGATCATCATCAATCCAACGTACCTTGAAACCCTGGGACGTAACCTCAATCACTTTAGCCCAATAGAAAACACTCTTTTTTTCTGTATATTTGACACTGACAATCATGCCTACTTTAAACTCTACCACGAAGAACTTGTTGCATGGCTTGTATCGAAGTGGAGATTCAGGAACCCGAGAAGAAACTCGAGGACTTTTTGGTACCAGTGCTTCCACCTTCGTGTGAATGTGTAGTAAGAGGAATCACGGGAATGAACAAGCAAAAGATGACATAGAAAAGATAGACAAAGCAAGAGTCCTAAGAAAAAATTCGAAAGATAAACAAGGGAAACAAAAGGACAAATGATCGTTGGGAGATTCAAAAAAGACTTTGAGATATTGAAAAAAATACAGTGCAAGAGAGACCCAAAACGCACAGGAAAACAGACAAGGATAATGAGTTTTCAGATGAAAGATTGAAGAGTGAGAAGTAGAGAGTTGCCGAGGTGGCAGAAAAGAAAACTAGAAGAAGAGAGAAAAGGGAGAGAAGAACGATTTCAACATGCCAAAGAAAGAGAAGGTGAGAGAGATGCCAGAGGGACAGATGGAATTAGACAAAATTGGAGAGCAAGAAAGACATTCAAACATGCCATTTTATTGTGACTGCGTGATTAAGACAGATGGCCAAATAAACAGAGGTGACAAGAGGGTGCGCGCATGAGAATGTGATAATTTAGAAAGACATGCGCCACCTTTACAACGAGGAACAAGAAGACGAATAAGAACATGGATGTAGTGGACAACATCCATACCATAGGCATTACCTTTGCATTCCTTTGAAGATCAATACAGTCCACAAGGTCCACAGTCGTGTGTGCAGGTGCAGTACGAGGTTTCGTGACCAGTTCAAATGAATCACCTACAGCATTTTTCTTGTCAGAGTAAAAGAGCGATTTGTAGTGTTTGGTCTCTGTATGAGGAGCGAAAAATATTGGAAACGAAAGAATCGGATCTCGCTCTCAGGCTTACAGATAGGGGACGGGAGAATAGGATGCGGACTCAAGAGAACCGGGGCGCACAGCCAAGGCTGTGATA
>Ga0209284_10007287_pt1 | contig 10065 bp, 12 predicted proteins | sample FRY03_FD_187211 | JGI IMG/M metagenome (GOLD analysis project Ga0209284, IMG submission 187211) | Freshwater microbial communities from Lake Fryxell liftoff mats and glacier meltwater in Antarctica - FRY-03 (SPAdes) (version 2) | ecosystem: Environmental > Aquatic > Freshwater > Ice > Glacier... | reverse complement strand
GAAGACCTCGTCGGTCGAGATGTGCTGGAAGCGGAAGCGGCCGCGCGCGGCCTCGTCGAGTGTCCGCCAATAGGCCAGCGCGGCCTCCAGCAAGGTGAAGGTGCCGTTGACATTGGTCTCGATGAAGGGCGCGGCGCCGGTGATGGAGCGATCGACGTGGCTTTCCGCGGCGAGATGCAGGATCGCCTCGGGCCGGAATTCCGCCAGGACGGCATCGACGGCCGCGCGTTCGCAGATGTCGACCTTGTAATGGCGGTGGCGATTGCTGGTCCGTGCTTCGGCGAGCGACTCGAGGTTGCCCGCGTAAGTGAGCTTGTCGACGTTGGCGACCGTCCAGTCGGTATCGCGGATGATATGGCGCACGACCGCCGAGCCGATGAAGCCGGCGCCGCCGGTAACAAGAATTCTCATGGGGTCATTAACAAGCGAGCAAGCTCGCCCTTCCAATGCTTCAGAAATGCCCGAAATCCGGGGACTTACCCCTACCTACCATAGGTTCGGATTCGATTTCTAACCCCCCGATGCCGGCGGCACACAGGCGAGCAAGGTGACCGAAAGGTGGCTAGTATGGCGCCATTGCCGAAGCAACATCACAGGACATTGCAAGCATGAGCGACGCATCTGACTACACCCCGCCCAAGGTCTGGACCTGGAACAAGGCGAGCGGGGGACGGTTCGCCAACATCAACCGGCCGATCGCCGGCCCGACCAGCGACAGGGAGCTGCCGGTCGGCAAACACCCGATCCAGCTCTACTCGCTGGGCACGCCGAACGGCCAGAAGGTCACCATCATGCTCGAGGAGCTGCTGGCCCTCGGCCATGCCGGCGCCGAGTACGATGCGTGGCTGATCAGGATCGGCGAGGGCGATCAGTTCGGCAGCGGCTTCGTTGCGATCAATCCGAACTCCAAGATTCCGGCGCTGGTGGATCGCAGCGGTCCCAATCCCATGCGGGTGTTCGAGTCCGGCGCGATGCTGCTCTATCTCGCGGAAAAGTTCGGCGCGCTGGTGCCGACGGAGGGCGCCAAGCGTGCGGAGTGCCTGTCGTGGCTGTTCTGGCAGATGGGCAGTGCGCCCTATCTCGGCGGCGGCTTCGGCCATTTCTACGCCTATGCGCCGACCAAGATCGAATATGCCATCGACCGCTTCGCCATGGAGACGAAGCGGCAACTCGATGTTCTCGACCGGCGCCTGGGCGAGAGCAAGTACCTGGCCGGTGACGATTATACGATCGCCGACATCGCCGTGTGGCCGTGGTACGGCGGCCTCGCCAAGGGGCTGCTGTACGGGGCGGGCGAGTTCCTCGCGGTGCATGAATACAAGAACGTCCAGCGCTGGGCCGATTCGATCGGCGAGCGTCCGGCGGTCCGTCGCGGCCGTATCGTCAATCGCCTGCAGGGCGATCCCGCGAACCAGCTCCACGAGCGCCACGACGCCAGCGACTTCGACCTGAAGACGCAGGACAAGGTGGCCCCCAAGGTCTAGGCGCTCCCGTCGTTCGCTGTGCGCGATGTCGCCGTACGGCGGCATCGCGACGGCATCGATCTTGCGTTGGCCGTCGGTGGACGACCAGCGCAGGAGCATCGTGTGAACAGTACGAACCGGCCCAAGGTGGCCTTCATCGGCACCGGCGGCACCATGGCCTCGCTGGGCGTCCATCCGCTTGAGCTGCAGGACTATGGCGTGCACGAGAACCGCATGCATGCCAGCGAGATCGTCGCCCGCTTCCCGGTGGTCGAGGAGATCGCCGAGATCGTCGCGGTCGATTTCCGCAACGTGCCGAGCCCGGAGATCTACTTCGCCGAATGGCAGGAACTCGCGGCTCTGTGCCATCGCGTCGTGGCCGAGCATCCGGACCTCGCGGGCATCGTCATCGGTCACGGCACGGCGACGCTGGAGGAGACGGCCTGGGTTCTGAACCTGGTGCTCAAGATCGAGGTGCCGGTAGTGCTCATCGGCTCGCAGCGGCCGGCCTCGGGCCTGTCGACCGATGCCGCGATCAATCTCGTGAACGGCGTGCGCACGGCCGCCAGTCCACAGAGCCGCGGCCGCGGCGTGCTGGTGCTGCTGAACGACGAGATCCAGGCCGCCCGTGAGGTCACCAAGACCTCGAACTGGCGGATGCAGACCTTCCGCACGCCCGACTTCGGCATCCTGGGCCACGCCGATGCTGATCGCATCGCCTATTACCGGCGGCCCGAGCGCCGGCATATGCCCGACACCGAATTCGACCTCGCCGGGCTCGACGCGCTGCCGAGGGTCGACATCGCCTACGCCTATGCCGGCTCCGACGGTAGCGCCATGCGTGCCTTCATTGCGGCCGGGGCAAGAGGGCTGGTCTCTGCCGGCTTCGCGCCGGGCATGCCGCCGGCCGCCGATCTGGCGGCGATGGAAGAGGCCGTGAAGCAGGGCATCGTCGTCGTGCAGTCGTCACGGGCCGGCTCGGGGCGTATCTTCCGCGGCCAGAAGCTCGCCAAGGCCGGCGTCCTGGCGGCCGACAATCTCAACCCCCAGAAGGCCCGGCTGCTGCTGGCGCTGGCGCTCACCCGAACCTCCGACCCGTCCGAGGTGGCGCGGATTTTCGCAACCTACTGAGACCAGGACCTGCGTAGCCCTGCCGTCGACGTAAAGGAGCCGGGACGGGAGACCGGGCTTGGCACGAAGTGTGATTAGCCTACGTGTCATGATGACTCTCTCCCGACGCAGCCTCCTGGCTGCCGCTGCTGGCGCTGGCCTGGTGCCGGCGTCTACCCGTGCGCAGGCAGCCTATCCGTCGCAACCCATCCGCCTCGTGGTGCCGTAAGCGCCAGGCGGCGGATCGGATTTCACCGGTCGCCTGGTGGCGCAGAATCTGCAGGAGACTGCGGGCTACAGCCTGATCGTCGACAACAGGGCGGGTGCCGCCGGCATGCTCGGCACGGAGATCGTGGCGCGGGCGCCGGCCGACGGTTACACGCTGCTCTATGCCGACGTAGCCCACGGCATCAACCCGGCTGTCTATTCCAAGGCGCGCTACGATCCGGTGAAGAACTTCGTGCCGTGACACTCGTCGGCGCCTCGCCGCAGGTGATGGTGGCCCATCCTTCCTTTCCGGCCAACTCGCTGGAAGAAGTGCTCGCGATGCCGCGTGAGCAGATGCAGAAGATTGCCGTCGGCACGCCGGGGCAGGGCAGCGGCCCCCATCTCACCTACGAGTTGCTGCGGACCAAGGTCGGCCTCGACCTCGTGCACGTGCCCTACAAGGGGGGCGGGCCGGCGCTCACCGATGCGATCAACGGCCAGATCCCGCTGGTGATGAATGCGATGGCGCCCGTCATGCCGCATCTCCAGTCGGGCAAGCTGAAGGCGCTGGCGATCGCCACGGCTGAGCGCCATCCGCGCCTGCCCGACGTGCAGACCTATGCCGAGAGTGCCCCGGGCGTCGTCGTCTACAACTGGTATGGCTTCCTGGCGCCGGCAGGGACACCCCCTGTCGTTACGAGCAAGCTGGCTCTGGACATCGCCCGCGTGCTCATGCTGTCGGACGTGAAGGAGAAGTTCGACGCCGCCTTTCTCGATCCGATGCCGCAGGGCAGCGCCGAGATGGCGCGCTTTCTCGACGGCGAGGTGCGCCAGTGGAAGGCCGTGGCCGTCGAAACAGGCATTTCGCTGGACTGAGCGCTTGTGTCGCCGACATCCAGGTGACCGCGCTTGACGCTTCGGCGCAGGCAGTATATTGCCAACAAGAAATATAGCTTATAGGCGATTTAATATGCAGCAGCTCGATACGGTCTTCTCCGCCCTCGCCGATCCGACGCGACGCGCCATTCTGGCCCGGCTCGCGAGCGGCGAGGCGACGGTCAACGAGCTGGTCGAGCGGTCCGATCTCAGCCAGCCCACGATTTCGAAGCACCTCAAGGTGCTGGAAGGAGCGGGGCTGGTGTCGCGCGGCCGCGAGGCCCAGTTCCGGCCGGTCCGGCTCAATGCCGCGCCGCTCGAAGACGCCGCGAAATGGATCGGCGACTACCGCCGATTCTGGGAACAGAGATTCGACCGGCTCGGCGCCTACGCGAAGGAATTGCAACGCAAGGAGAAAGAAAATGTCCGCAAGCGCCGCCCCCGGTGATTCACCCGCCGACCGTACGGTCGTCACCACGCGCACCTTCGATGCGCCGGCCCACATCATCTTCCTGGCGATGAGCAAGCCCGAGCATGTCATGAAGTGGTTCGGGCCGGTGGGCTGGCCGCTCACCCTGTGCGAGATGGATTTCCGCGTCGGCGGCACGTTCCGGTTTGCGATGACCGGGTCGAGCGGCGCGCAGAACATGCCGTTCGGCGGCACCTATCGAGAGATCGTGAAGGATAGGCGCATCGTCTACGACAATGGCTTCGAGATCGCCGGCGCAGGACGGATGGTCGTCACGATCGATCTCGACGAGAAAGACGGCAAGGCCACGCTCACCATGAGCACCTTGTTCGACTCGCAGTCGATGTACAACGAGCATGTCGGCATGGGCTTCGTGGAGGGAACGAATTGCGGCTACGACCAACTCGCGGAGGTCCTCGCCGCCCTGACGCGCGCCGAGGCCTGAAGGCGGGGCCTACAGTGCGCCCTCGTGTTCCAGCAGCCACTTCTTGCGCGGCAGGCCGCCGCCATAGCCGGTCAGCGTGCCGTTGCTGCCGATCACCCGGTGGCACGGTACGACGATGCTGATGGGGTTGCGGCCGTTGGCGAGGCCGGCGGCGCGAACAGCTTGAGGCTTGCCGATGCGTGTGGCCAGTTCGGCGTAGGTGATCGTCGTGCCGCGACGGATCTTGCGCAGCGCCTGCCATACGCTGCTCTGGAACGGCGTGCCGGTGGTCTCGATCGGCAGCGTATCGATGACCGCGATGTCGCCCTTGAAGTACGAATCCATCGCCGTCGTCAGCCCGCCCGGATCGCGCGCCGTCGAGATCGTGTAACGCCCCCGGCCGCAGAAGCGGTCGAGCAGGAGACGCATGCGGGCCTCGTGGTCCGTCCAGTCGATGGCGCGAAGCCGGCCCTCGTGATCCACCACGATCAGCAATTCGCCGACGGGCGTCGCCAGGCGGTCGACCACCAGATCGAGGACCTCAGCCACGGCCGGCCATCCGGAGATGCTGCGCGGCATAGGCATGCCAGGGCCGCCACGCCGGCGGCGCCTCTGCGTCGCCGGGAATGCCCACCGCATCGTGGTCCCAGTCGCCCGGTGCCCGCAGGCCCGGTCGCCGCGCGATCAGCGGCGCGAGCGTGGGGTCGCGCGCGAGATGGCTGTCGATGGTGGCGATGTCGGCGCCCAGGTCGAACACGCGCCGAACGCGCGCGACGATCGCCGGCAGCGCCTTGACCGAGGGGAAGCGGATGGTGACGGCAACGGCATTGCGATCCGGCAGATGGGCGATGGCGACGCTGCCAGCCTCGCCATCGAGTTCGATGCAGCGGTGCCAGACACCGTCCTCGATCCATTCCGTGCCCGGTGTGGCGCGCGCGGCGAGCGCCGCGAGCATGCCGGGCCAGTCGTAGGGTGGGCGATAGGCGAGCCTCAGCGTCACTCCGTCCCTGGCCGAAGTGTTGGCACCGGTCTTGCGGCGCAGCGCGCTCGGCGGCCGGTCGAACAGCGCGCGAAAGGTCTCGTTGAAGCGGCGCACGCTGCCGAAGCCCGAAGCCAGCGCCACCTCCGACATCGGCAGGCGCGTGTCGTGCAGAAGCTGCTTGGCAAACAGCAGGCGCCTCGTCTGTGCCACCGCGATGGGCGAAGCGCCGAGATGGCGCTGGAACAGGCGGCGGAGCTGGCGGCCGCCGACGCCCAGCCGCTCGGCCAGCGCTTCGATGCCGGCCTCGTCTTCGTCGAGTGCGCCGTCGGCAATCAACGCCAGCGCGCGGCTCACCGTGTTGGCGGTGCCGCGCCAGAAGGCGAGATCGGGCGCGATCTCGGGACGGCAACGCAGGCACGGCCGGAAGCCGGCCTCCTGCGCGGCAGCGGCCGAGGCGAAGAACCGGCAGTTTTCGAATTTGGGCGTCCGGGCGGGGCAGACCGGCCGGCAGTAGATGCCGGTCGAGGTGACGCCCACGAACACGCGTCCATCGAAGCGGGCGTCGTGGCTCTGGAAGGCGCGGTAATAGGTCCTGCGGTCGAGCAATTCCATGGCGGGATAATCCCACGCTGGCGAAGGTGGCGCTCGCGGTTTTCGGACCCGATAGTCACACACCGGTTGGGGCTATCGTTTGACCGCGCCATGGGAAAATGATCAGTCGCCGACCATGTCCGCAACGGTCGGTTGGTCGGCGCTTCTGAAGCGCGAATGGTTGCCTCTCCTGGTGGCGCTGGTGGGCGGCGTCCTCCTGCATTCGATGAACGTGCTGATGCTGGCGACGGTGTTGCCGAGCATCGTGGAGGAGGTGGGTGGCACCGCGATGATGAGCTGGCCGACCACGGCCTTCTTGGCCTCGTCGATCGTGGCGGCAACCTGCACCGGCCATCTCACGGCACGGCTGGGCGCGCGCACCGCCTTCTGTGCCGGCGCGCTGGTCTTCGGCATCGGCGCGCTGATCTGTGCTCTGGCGCCGTCGATGGAAGTCGTGGTGGCCGGGCGCTTCGTGCAGGGCTTCGGCGGCGGCGTTCTGTCGGCGATGGCGTATGTGCTGGTCGGCAATGCGTTCCCCGAGCCGATGTGGCCGAGGGTTGCCGCGTTGCTCTCGGGCGCCTGGAGCATGTCGGTGCTGGTCGGTCCCATGGTTGGCGGTGCTTTCGCGACGTGGGGAAACTGGCGCGGCGCTTTCTATGCCGTGACTGCGCTCGCCGCCTTGCTGGCCATCGTCGCCGCACGGGCGCTGCCGCGAGCGCGGGCAGGGACGGGCAAGCCGGCGCGCGCGATGCCGGGCGGGCGTGTCGCGCTGATCTGTCTGGCGATTGCCGTGATGTCGACGGCCAGCGTCGTTGCCCTTCCCTTGATCAAGGCGGCTCTGTTCTTCGTGGCGGTCGCGTTGCTGGTGACCATGATCCTGCTGGATCGGCGGTCCACTGCGCCGCTCTTCCCGAGCGATGCCTTCTCGCCCCGCACCATGACGGGCGTCGCGATGTGGTTCGCGCTCCTGGTGTCGATCGCCTACAGCCCGCTTTCGATCTTCGTGCCGATCTTCCTGCAGAGCCTGCATGGCTTCGATCCGCTGGCTGCCGGCTATACGGTGGCCGGCGCCTCGATGGGCTGGACCGTGTCTTCGATCGCGGTCGCCGGCTGGTCGTTGCGGGCGGCGGGCCGGATGCTGGTCTTCGGACCTCTGGCGATGGCCATCGGCCTTGCCGGTGTGGGGTTGCTTATGACGACCCAGCCGGTTCTGGTCCTGCCGACGCTGATCGGCCTGGTGGGCGTCGGCATCGGCGCCTGCTGGGGCTTTGGCGTGCAGCGGCTGATGGGCGGGGCAAAGCCGGGTGAGGGTGACCTCGCCGCGTCGGCGGTGGCAACCGTGCAGCAGACCGGCTTCGCGCTGGGCGCCGCCTCGGCCGGCATCGTCGCCAGTCTGACGGGACTGTCGCGCGGGCTCAGCACTCACGACATTGCGAGCGCCGCCTTCTGGGTGCCGGCAAGCTTCGTCCCCGTGGCCCTCCTTGCGGTCGTCGTGGGCGCAAGTCTGGCGCTGCTGACACGGCGCGCCGATGATAAGACACGGAACGCCTCAAAGGGGACATGACATGTTTCGGCTGCTCCCGGCACTGATCCTCGCCTGTCTCGCGCCCTTCGTCGTTCATGCACAGACGGTCACGAAGGAGAAAGTGACCGCCGCACTGCCCAAGCTGCGGGAGTTGGCGCGTCAGGCCATCGCGAAGGGCGAGGTCCCGGGCCTCTCGATCGGCGTCGTCTATCGCGACGAAGTGGTCTTCCTCGAAGGCTTCGGCGTTCGCGAGGCGGGGCAGGCCGAAACGGTGGGAGCGGACACGGTCTTTCAGCTCGCCTCGGTCTCCAAGCCGCTGGCCGCTACCGTGGTGGCGGCCCTCGTCAGCGACGGTGTCGTGACCTGGGATACGCGCATCCGCGACCTCGACCCCGATTTTGCGCTGCCCGAGGCCTATCCGACGGCGCAGGTCACGATCCGCGACCTGCTCTCGCATCGCAGCGGACTGGCGGGAAATGCCGGCAACGACATCGAGGATCTGGGATTCAGCCGCGAGGAGATCCTGAGGCGCATCCGTTACACCAGACCCGGCGGCAGTTTTCGGGCGAGCTATGCCTACAGCAACTTCGGCTTCACGGCGGGTGCCATCGCGGCCACCAGGCCGACAGGCAAGAGCTGGGAGGTGCTTGCTGAAGAGAAAGTATACCGGCCGCTCGGCATGCAATCGACTAGCTCGCGCGCGAAGGACTTTCAGTTTCAGCCCAACCGCGCCTCGCTGCATGTCCGCGTCGACGGCAAATGGACGCCGCTGGTCAAGCGCAACGCCGATGCCCAGGCGCCGGCGGGTGGCGCGAGTTCCACGGCCAAGGACATGGTGCAGTGGCTGCGCCTCGAACTCGGCAATGGCCGCTATGCCGGCCGGCCGATCATCAAGGAGGCCGCGCTCGAGCAGACTCGTCTGCCGAATATCATGCGCAGTGTCGATCCCAAGACTGGCGTGGCCGGCTTCTACGGGATGGGTTGGAACGTCGACTTCCGTGATCGTGGCGTCGAGTGGAGCCATGCCGGTGCCTTCAGTGCCGGCGCCCGAACGCTGGTTCACCTGTTGCCGACAGAGAAGATCGGCATCGTGATCCTGAGCAATGCCTTTCCGACGGGTGTGCCGGAGGGGCTTGCCGCGACCTTCCTCGACGAGTTATTCGTCGGCAAGCCGTCGCGCGACTGGGTCGCGCACTGGAACGAACTCTACGACAGCAATTTCGGCGCTGGCGCCCAGAAGACGGCGATGGCGCCCTATGCGTCGGCGCCGGCCATGCCCTCTCCGCCGATGCCGCCGTCGGCCTATACGGGTTTCTACAATAACGACTATGTCGGCGATGTTCGTATCGCCGAGTCGGGTGGCGTGTTGTTCGTGGCACTGGGCCCGGCCGGCAGGCGCTTCCCCTTGAAGCATTTCAATCGCGATCTCTTCCTCTATGCGCCCTTCGCCGAGAGCCCGGGCTGGATGGCGGCCGTCACTTTTCTGATCGGACCCGACGGCAAGGCCTCCCAGTTGACACTCCAGAATCTCGACGAGGACGGGATGGGCACGTTGAAGCGATCGAACCGCCGATAGCCATGCAGGCAAACTGAACACTGCATATCGCGGTCAATTATTCTGACCGAATCGACGGACGTCGTTGAATGTCCGCGGTTGAGCAGGCGCGGCGCGTGGACGGTTTCGAGAAGGCTCGCCGTCCGGCTCGATCCGTCGCGACGATTGCCAGCCATTACGGCAACAGCGACGTGCTGGACAATTCGACTGGCAAGTTTGCCACGACCTCAGCGAAGCAGGCCGATGAGGACTGCGACATGCTCGATAGGCGCAGCGGACCGGTCGGATCGGTGTCGCGGTGCAGGAGATGGTGAAGTGAGGCTGCGTTGTCGCTTCGATCGGGGCCGAAGCGACGGCGTTAGTCGAAGGCCTACAACTCTCTCCTACCAACAGCACGGGAGAACCATATGGTCGATCTTCATTCCCTGAAGGACGGGCTCATTGTTACGGCGTTCTGGGAGGCCAGGCCTGCCGAAGCGGATGCCGTTGCGGCAATCGTCCGGGAGTACCTGCCGCAGGCCCAGCGAGAGCCCTGGGTGCACGCCTTCCAGATCCATCGCTCGATCGCCGAGCCCGAAAAGTTCTTCTTCTACGAGGTGTTCCGGGACGCGGCCGGTTTCGCTTCCCATCAGGAGACGTCGCACTTCAAGGCGCTGATCGTGGGGCAGGCGCTGCCCAAGCTCACAAAGCGCGAGCGCACGCAGCACCGTTTCATCCAAGCGGAAACTGCTTGAGGAAACGGAAAGGTCCCCCCGGATTCACAAACGAAGTGCAACACCAGATAAGGGTGTTGTCATGGGAAGCCATTATGGTCAGCTCGACCTCGACGAGCGCTGTACGATTGCCCATCTACGCAAAGCCGG
>Ga0209284_10007278_pt1 | contig 10073 bp, 10 predicted proteins | sample FRY03_FD_187211 | JGI IMG/M metagenome (GOLD analysis project Ga0209284, IMG submission 187211) | Freshwater microbial communities from Lake Fryxell liftoff mats and glacier meltwater in Antarctica - FRY-03 (SPAdes) (version 2) | ecosystem: Environmental > Aquatic > Freshwater > Ice > Glacier... | reverse complement strand
GCGGTTACACGTTATAGCGACCTGTATAAACTTGCTATGACATACTCTTTGGGTGCTGATATTCGTAACTACGAACAGTTAGATCGTATCGACGTAATTTGCGGTGTTGCGATTAATCCTGAGTTTGCTGTACGCATTCGCTCTTGATGCAAGCGGGCGGGGAAACCCGCCCATCTATACTGGAGTTAGAATGTCAAAAGTATCCTATCTAGGCCGTATGGTAGACGAAGAAGGCTTTAGGGCATTTATCTACGCAAAAGACCAACAGAAAATAGTAAACAGTTGGCGCGAATTTACAAATGAAATGAGCACCGGCGTTTGGTTTGCAACCGCTGACGATGTACCAAAAAAGAAGGCTACTAAAAATGCCAACCGTCCGTGAATTCTGTACGCAATCTTATAGACTAATTAGTGCAAGCAATCCCACCGTTCCATTGCACGGTGATGACTTGTCACTAATGATTACCGTCATGAATCAACTACTGCAATCCTACGCGGCTACAGGCTTGATGTTAACAATTGCAAAAGATGCCACAACCACGGTAACTATTGGGCAAAAAGAAATAACTGTAGGGGCAGCAAACATTGTTCCTACGCCAAATATTACGTTAGGACGGCTAGCTAATTTAAACTCAGCGTGGCTTTTACAAAACGGCGTAACATATCCGCTAATTGATGAATCACGTAATGAGTTCTTTGCAGCGTTTAAATACGAACCCTTGCAAGGATTGCCACGCTTTTTGATTGTTTTACCTGACACTGACGTGGTTCGACTTCGGTTATATCCAGCACCAAGCCAATCATATGAGTTCTATATGAGGGCTAAATTCCAGCTTGATGGTCTTACCAGTAACAGTGATATGAATCTTGTACCACAGTATTATCACCGGTTTTTACTGTTTGCAGTGGCACGTGATACGGCGATGTATAAGGGTCGGTCTGCCGCATGGGATGAAAAGCTTGAGATGCTGTACAAGATATCAAAGGATGAGATGGAAGCGGCTAGTGAAGTTAATCTAGCGATTACTGGCGATCGTGCAAGTATGTTAAATGGTGCTTATCGAGTTGCTGCTGGGATCTGAAAATGGAGCCTGTAGGGTTCAAGCATAATATGATATAATACTTCTTTTTTAGGGGTATTAATGGAAAATATAAACGGCTTTGAAGTTATTGGTGACAGATGGGTTAACGAAGTTAATTGTTACAAATGCAATGCTAAATGCAAGGTGTGCGGTAAGGAGTTTGTAACAAATTACCACGCGCTTAGGCGGATGAAGAGCTGCGGGTGCGCTAGGCCTAGCCAATTGGCAAAGATTGGTGAGCATGTTAATGGTTTTAGGGTGCTAGAAGATTACGCCTATACCATATCCCGACTTACTAGGTGGGCTTTAGTTGAATGTAAGGTGTGTAAACGGCATTATGATGTCTCGGTGAACCATTTAAAGTATCGAAAGCATTGCGGCTGTATGAAAAAAGATGTTATTGCATGTAAATATGTAAAATCACATCCGCAGTTAGCGCAGACATTCAAGCATATGATTGGTCGTTGCTACCGTAAGAACAATCAAGATTATTACAATTACGGCGCGCGTGGCATTGTAATATGTGGTGAATGGTTAGAAGATAGAAACAGGTTTTGTGAGTGGTCATTATTGAATGGTTTTGAGAATGATAAAAAACTTTCAATAGACAGGATTGACGGCAACAAGGGTTATTCGCCTGATAATTGCAAATGGTCTAATGCTACTACTCAAGCAAGAAATACAAGGCGAAATGTGATGACATTGGAATTGGCAAGACAAGTAAGATTTGAGAGAGGAACGATGACAACAAAAAAACTTGCTGACAAATTTGGTGTGTGTCATCAAACAATTACCGCTATTTTCGCCAATAAAATCTGGAAGGAATCCTGATATGGCACAAGAACCGATCGACATCTTCTGTTCATTTAATCGCCAAAGATTCACGCAGGTTGGTTCTGAAGATGCGGCTAACTTTTACACGGTTACTGATAAGTCAATTAAGAAGGGCAAGGCACTTTATCCTTGTATGGGTCGCAAGCACATTGAGTTTTTAGGAACGCCACGGTTTATATTTGATTTAGAACCTCGTTTGATATTTAAAACGATTGATTACTTGTACGTTTTTGTAGGTGCTAACGTTTATCGTTACGATAAGTTTTATAATCAGGTCGCTTATAATAACACTGACTACAATCGTGTTGTCGGTGATATATGGCCGGCTTACTTGACTGTTGGCACGGATGTATTTTTGATGTTTAGCGCGGACAGTGGCGCAGGACGCAAGTTATTTGTAATTCAGGAATCACCCTCACTTGTGGTTCCTACCATGGTAACGGTTACCGATTCAAATGCTCCAATAGACCCTCTCTTTATTGCGGCTTTCGGTAACCGTTTTGTCGTTAGTGAGTCTGATTCGCCGGAATACAAGCTAAGCGTTGTAAATCTTGGTGGGTCTTTTAATCCGGCTACATGTTTCACGGTTGCGGGGTCTCCCTTGTTTAACCAAGCGACGGGTAAGATTAAGCAGATGGCGGTGTTGCATGGTCAGCTTTATATATTCAATGACTTTACCTGTGATGTGTGGGCAAATATCCCGAGTCAAAACGTATTGCCGGGGGTTGCTACGCCTGTTTTCCCTTGGAAGTTAAACACAAGTTTTAACTTTGATTTTGGTATGTTCGATCCATTCAGCTTAGACGTTGATTTTGGCATGATGGTGTGGCAGGGCACAAACCGGAATGGTCTAGTAGAGTTCTTAATGACGAATGGCGGGCAGCCTACGCCGATTTCAAATAATGCGGTCAATGTTTTGATGCAAAACTCGGTAAATAGTGATGGATTGAGACCATTTATTGATTTGACAGCTAACGGGTTTTTGTATCAGTATGAAGATACCGTTTTTTACCGTGTTTCTGCTGGTGGTCTTAGCGACCCACAATTTTTAGATCCATTAACACAAGCCAACAGCATTGAATTTACGTTTGACGGTCAAGAATGGCATAGATGTATTGAACTAAATGGTGAACGTAACCGTATACAGCAGCATGAGTTTTTTAATCAAAAGCATCTTGTGACGGTTGCAGGAGACGATGTTATATATGAGATGGCGGGCGATATTTATTACAACGAGCTATACAAAGATGGTGTATTTAGCAAGTTCCCCATGCGTTACGAGTTGACTACGCAACAGATTTATTATGATGATTACTCGGAGTTTAAGACGGACTATGTCGAGATTGACTTTGTTTTTGGTGATCAAACGTTTTACCAGGGCGATGCGCCGTTTGATAATACGGTTTTTATTGTTGATGAAGCGAGCACGGCGGATAACCCAATCTATATGATTGACGAAACCACGGGCGCATTCATTATCACTGAAGGCTCAAATACACCAACGTTTAACGACAACCATTACAATGATTTATTCAAACCACACATTGAATTGTACTTGAGTGATGACGGTGGAGTGACGTTTGAGACCGCTGATTTAAGGCAATTCAGCAACCTTGGCGTCTACCGTTGGCGTATGCGTTGGTACACGTTAGGAACAAGCCGCAATAGAGTCTACAAGCTCGTGTGTGTTAGCTCGTCACCCATAGTAATCTTAGGGGCAATTATGGATCGTAAGCGCGTCAGCGGCGGAGCTAACTAATGGCAGCTATATTTTTAGAGCGCGTAAATAGCGTTCCTTTAGGCGACGACAAGCTTTCACCATCATTAGAACAATGGTTTTCTAACACAGTGGATACTGTGAACCATTCATTTACTCAAATTGATGATGCGTTCAATAACTTGGCAGCACCAAGTTACACTACAGTAGAGATTGCGGCGTTATTGTCGGCAGCTCCTAATGGTTCGCTGTATTACGATGTGACACTGAATCAATTGCAAGCCAAGGTTAACGGCGTGCTGGTTGTACTTGCATAAGGGGAATAATATGAGTTGGTTATCAAGTTTTATGAATCCGCAACGTGGTTATGATGCGGCACAGGGTCAGATGGATAACTATTACAACCAAGCGCAAGGTTATCAGCAGCCTTACAACCAAATGGGTCAGCAAGGTGGTGCGGCAACACAAGGGGCTATGCAAAACCTACTGAATCCTGAGCAAATGCAAAACCAGTGGGCGCAGGGCTATCAAGAATCACCGTACGCCAAGCAGATGGAACAGCAAGCGCAATCATCAGGATTAGATGCGGCCAGCAGCATGGGTTTGATGGGTTCATCTTCAGCATTGCAGGGCATTCAAGCTGGGCGTAGCAATATTATGGGTGCCGACAGACAGAAATACCTTGATGACTTAATGAGCAAATATCAATTAGGCACGCAGACCGCTGGCAACATGATGAATATGGGATCGCAAACAGCCAACCAGATGGGTAATAATGCCATGAATCAGGGTCAAAACTCGGCTGGCATGGCTTACGGCAGCAAGAATTCGCAGGGTCAGATGTTTGGTAACCTGATGGGCGGTGGGGCTGGTTTGGTTGGTAGTGCGCTGAGTGGACCACTGGGTGGTTTGGCGGCTAACTGGGGTGCTGGTAAGTTAGGGATGCCACAAGATTACGGCACTAAACCCACATACATGGGGCAAAACTATGGCTACTAATATTCCATTACCTGGGCTTATGGGTGACTCGTTCTTAAAGGGCATGGACAGCGGTTCTAGCATGTTTCAGCGGATGATGCAGCCTATCCTTGAGCGCGAGAAACAGAAGCAGCAGGATGCGCAGTTTAGGGCTAATGAGGCACGCATGGGTAGTGAGTTTGATCGTCAATTTGCGCAAACTGGTGGTATGAATAATTTGCGGCGCATGTTAATTGAAGAGCAGATTAAGCACCAGCAGAACTTGAACGACCCGAACTATGCTGCTAAGCAATTTCAGAGCCAGATGGATATGTTCACTGGCGGTCAGGGTGGAATGCAACAGCCGTCACCTGCGCCAGAGCAAGAGGCAGGCCAAGGCATGGGCATGTTTTCGCCTGAAGGATTAAAGCAAGCGCAACAACAAGCACGGCAACCACAGCAGCAAGCTGGCAGCATGAATATGGACGCGTTGCGTAACAATCCAATGCTACGTGGTTTCTTCCATAAAACGATGGGCTTCGACCCTTTGGAGGCTGTTCCGCAGACCGAAGAACAGAAACTTGATTTTTTAAGAAAGCAGCAAGACATAAGAAACGAGTCGAAAGGCGGGGATGTGCCTACACCTGCTGTATTGACGCAGAATCAACTGGCTCTTCTGGGTATTGATACGGTACTGCCCATGCTTGATGATTTGATTAAGAGTCCATCAAAAATATATGGCCGGTTTGATTTCAACCCCTCCAAAAAAGCAGCCTACAACGCTAAAACAAGCGCGATGATCGACACTTTGGTCGCAGCGCAATCATTACCTAAAGTTCAAGCCAGTATTGATTTAGTAGCGCAACAAATTAGACGAGACAGCAATGAGGAAGATGGTTCCTATATTGATCGACTCAAAGATTTAAAAAAGGAATTATTAAAGCGACGCGTCAGTGCTGCAAACGTTATTGATTACCGTAAAATATCTACTGCCAATCCTACGGTTCAAGGTGGAAATGATTTATCCAGTATGACAGAACAGCAGTTACATGACCTAATAGCAGGGGGTGAGTAATGGCGATTTCAGCAACTCAAGCGCGCGCAGAGTTGGCGCGTCGAGAATTAGCGCGACGACAAGAGCAAGCACCCGAAGACAATGAAAATTTATTTCAAAAAGCAATACGATATGGTCTTAAAGACCCTGCTATTGGTGTATTAAACATGGGGCGTGAATTCGCTAATTTGCCAAGCAAATTATCAGGCGGTCGAATCCCTGAGTTTTCCCCCTCTAATTTTGATTTTGGCAAAACGTTGGGCGTTGAAAATCCAGAGCCTACCGATAAATTAATCCAGTTTGCGGGACAGTACGGTCCATCATTTGCAATACCAGGCATGGGACTGGGTCGCGCTGGTCAAGCTCTTGGTTCTATCCCTAAAATAGGTCGGTACGCAGCCAAGGCAGTATCGGAAGCAATCCCACAGGGTCTATATAGTGCCGCGCAAGCACCTAATGACCAACTGGCGGCTGGTGCTGAAACTGCCGCTGTACAGGCTCCTTTTAGTGCATTGGGTGAGTTGATGCAGGGTGCAAGCAAAAAAGGCCGACTACTGGCTCAAGCTGGTCTTGGTCTTGGTGGAGCATACTTAGGGCGCGAAGGTGCTAAGGCGATGGGTTTCGGCGAAACTGGATCTGATGTCGCTGCAATGTTCACTGGCGCACTAGGTGCGAGAGGACTTGAGTCAGACAATGCAATGATGAGAAGGCTAACAAAAGGCGTTAATCTTGATTTTGCCCAAGAGCGTCAATTGATGGCTAATAAATTGGGCATTGATTATTTAACGCCTGCCGAAGCTGGAATTAGTAACCCCGCAACAGCGCAACAATTCAACCTAGGAAAAACAGCCGAAGGTAGCAAAATGATATATGACCGTAGCATGTCACGACGCGCCAGCGAGCGGGATGCTATAAATAAAACGCTTGAACTAGTTTACAGTGAGAACAAAATGGGGCCAAAGATTGCAGAGGCATACGAAGCAATGAAACCCGTCAATATGTCCGCTGATTTCCCGTTGCAATACGCAGATAATGCCATTATCAAGGCGGCTGAAAAGCGCGTTAAAAGTAGGCCAGCTTATCAAGAGAGCCTTAAAAAATTGCTACCTGAAAATGTTAGGTTACAAGAAGGACAAACGGATGCAAGACCTACAAGTTTAGTTTATTGGGATCATGTTAAAAGAGCACTATATGACATGGAACAAGAGGCGGGAAGAAAAGGCAGTGGTGGCGAATCAAATATATTGAAAGATGCGCGGCGCGACATGGTAAAGCAAATGGATGAACAATACCCCGAATACGCCAACGCTAGAGCATTGTATGAGCGCAAACAAGTTCGCAAAGGGCTAGAAAAAGTATTCGACCAAAAAGAAGTTAATGGTCAAAATTTTTACCGCGCCCTTGCTTCACAAAATAAATTTGATGAATTAATGGTTAAATTAAAAAACGCGCCCGAAGCATCAGAAAACTTAAAAGCCATGCGAGAATTATTTAATAATCTAATGGGGCCACCAACCATAAAAACCGTGAAAGGAAGAGAAGAACACGGCATGACACAAGCCAGAAACGTCGGCAATTATCTTGAGAATGTAATGCAACATATATTCACAGGCGGCGCAAACGATGAAAAAGCTATTAAATTCATTACTAGCAAAGACTGGCTGCAACAGCTTGAAGAAATAAATGAGATAGCAGACAAGCAAATTAAATCAGTGGCATTCGGCTTAGCACTAAGCAAAGGCGTATCGCAAGCAGCCGGACAACAAGAGCGTAAACCGATGGAGCTTAATTTAGTCGGAGGTCATCGGTAATTTATTTGTACTTAGGAATGTCACTAGGGTCAATTCCATGGATATAATCATACTGGAATTCATCAACTATTCCATTTTTATGATTATAATCGGCGCGTGCTTTGCGCCAAGCAACATACTTTTCTTCTGGGGTTTTTTTATTCCAGAAATACATTTTTATGTCGTTATAGCAGGCAATAAAAATAATGCACGGTACCCCAAAAAACCAAAACATCACACCACCCCAATACAATTAATATGCCTAATATTAACACATGGGGGTATGTTTAGCAAACAGTTTGTAAGTTATTGATTGTTATATAGATTGGAGTGTACTACTGGGAAAACAAGGATTGCCGATTTGCCGTTACTATTGGCTAACAACAGCTAAAACATATACAATTAAGCCAATAATCATGTAAAGGATCATGGTATATGCCAATAGTATCTAGATCGTATAATCCGGTATGGAATTTAGTTGATCTCACTGGTCAAGAGCTAGACGATACTTATTACGTTTTTTTTCTTGAAAACACAATTCCCTATATTCCAGCCACTGTTTACTCTGATTACCAAGGAAACATACCGCTTGCTAATCCAGTACAAGTATCAGCAGCAGGAACAATCGGACCCAATTTATTTTTTAATACCGAACAAATATACCGAATTGAAATCAGAGCCGGAAACTCACAAGCCGATGCGCTTACCTGGCTTATTGAAAACTACGTGCCAATTGGATACGTTGGAACTACGCCAGTTGTAGACGCTAAATTTGACGTTGATAACCAAATCACTAATAGCCAATTTGTATTACTAACCTCACCCGGAACCAAAAGCTTTACGGCTACAGGTACGTTTGAAGTGGCACCCGGATGGAATCTAATATTAAGCGGCTCAGGAACGGCTACAGCGGTTCAAACCGGTTTAAATAGCGCAAACATAACCCCTACTAACGCACCATATGCACTCCAGCTGGATTTAACAGCATGGACAGGTACCGCAATACTGAACCAGCGGTTTGCACAAACAGGCGTGCTATGGAGTGAAGAATACGTAAGTATGCAATTTACAGCGCGATTACTTGCCGGTTCTGCAACTACCGTTTCAGCCAACTTAATTGATTCGTTATCAACTCCACTGGCATCATTTGAATTTGACAACGGATTAACATCCGCATTTAATATTTTTGCGGATACAAAGCAGCTTATAGCGTCAACAGATACACAAGTGCCGCCAGCTGCCTACATTAATTTTAATATCAACTTGCCTAATAGTCGGCTTGAAATTACAAGCGTACAAATATTACCAACCAGTACATTTTCCAATCTTGGTTATGGACAGGAAACGGTTGAGCGGCAAGTCGATCACCTTTTTCATTATTACAATTTGCCCTTGCAATACAAACCAATACCATCGTATCTAGTGGGCTGGGATTTTGTATCAAATCCAGTGCAAGCGTTAGGCGCTACGGTTGCAGCTTTTGCCACAGGTGCGAATACATCTAATTACATGGCCGATCAAACAATCGTATTCCAAACAGCAAACAGCGGTATTGCCCTAGCTAAAAATGCAACAGGGTTCACGTTTACAGCCACGATTGCTAGTTCATTTTCAATTATCCAATACTTGCCCAATACAACCGCGCTAGAGATACTTGTGGAGCGTATGGCGGTACAATTGAAGGGTAAGACTAGCGGCTCAAATTTAGTGGGTAACGTTCGTCTATACTGGACGGCTAACGCAACAGCACCCGATATAAAGACACCCACTTTTGCATCATTGGTTTCAGGCATTACCGCCGGGGTTCCATCTGTTGTAAGTGGTTGGACGCAAGTTCCCCGTAATTTAGGCGAGGCCACGTTTGCATTGAATACCGCAAAACAAACTTTTAATTTTAGCGGGTTTGATGCAACGGCTGCCGCACTTATTGATACAGCTACATTCTTTGCCTACGTGATTACGTTTAACACGTTAGCGGCTGCGGCGACAGTATCGCTGGACTATGCAAGTCTGTGCGGCGGCGACATTGCTACACATCCCGCACCCAAAACGCCTGATACTGTATTGCGTGAGTGTCAGTATTATTATGAGCGTAGTTATGAGGCTGGAACAGCCAGTGGTACTTCAACCACAACTGGTATGGTCATTGAACAAATGCCAGCAGCGGTTAATGGTGTAGCATGCGCGATGTACGCTAATCACTTTGCTCAAACTCTTAAGCAAACCAAATTAAGCGCAGCCTACAATCTTACGCTTTATTCTACTGACGGCACGATTAATTCAATTCTTTGTAACGTTATTAATTCAACTACAGTTACACCGCAAATAATTAATGAGCTAGCCAATCCACAACCCAACCCAATCCCTGTTGCTGGGGTATGGTCGGTGCCCACAACCTCCAAACAAACATTTAGTTACCCCATATCAACGGCAGCCGCGATTGTAAATAGTGTGGCTGGAACGTCTGGCGCCCGAGGCTGGATTCAATATCAATATGTTGCTGATTCAAGGATTGGCGTATTTTAGGAGTACAAAAATTGTGGCTATTGCTTGGAATTCAAACTATGGTGGAACGCTAACATTCAGCGACGTATCAACCCAAATCAACTTGCTTTCTGGTGTTAATGTATCTTGGACTG
>Ga0209284_10007275_pt1 | contig 10075 bp, 6 predicted proteins | sample FRY03_FD_187211 | JGI IMG/M metagenome (GOLD analysis project Ga0209284, IMG submission 187211) | Freshwater microbial communities from Lake Fryxell liftoff mats and glacier meltwater in Antarctica - FRY-03 (SPAdes) (version 2) | ecosystem: Environmental > Aquatic > Freshwater > Ice > Glacier... | reverse complement strand
ACGCGCGACGGCATCCATCTGGCAACCGATCTGTACCGGCCGGCGCACGACGGTGAGCCGCTGGCCGGGCCCTTTCCCACCATCCTGTGCCGCACCCCCTACAACAAGGGTGACCAGCGTTACGCCGAAATCGGCGAGTTTTTCACGCCGCACGGTTATGTGGTTGCGATCCAGGACCTGCGCGACCGTTACCGCTCCGAGGGCACCGGAGACTATGACCACAGCGCCACCCCGCATGAGGGGCGCGACGGATACGACACCATTGAGTGGCTAGCGTCGCGTCCCTGGAGCAATGGCAAAGTGGGCATGGTGGGCAGTTCGTTTGCCGCCATCACCCAGACCCGTGCCGCGCTGGAGCGCCCGCCGCACCTAAGCGCCATCTGGCCGGACGTGACGCCGACCGACAATTACCAGCACCAGGGGCGCGAAGGCGGAGCGATGCAACTGCACATGTTCTGGGCGCTGTTCATCCATGCCCAGGACTCGCAGGACCTGCGCGACCAGCCCGACAAGCAGGCGCAGGTGTGGGACGACCTGCGCAAGCTGCGCCAGTTGCTCCTGGGCATGCCGTGGAAACGCGGCCAGTTGTCGTTGCGTCACACACCGCGACTCGAAGACATGCTCTTCAACTACTACACGCGTGCCCGGCGTGATGCCTGGTGGGATGAAGAGCGCAACAACTACATACCGTACTTTCACCGCCACGCCGATATTCCGGGGACCTTTTCCGGCGGCTGGTTCGACCCCTACGCTGTGGCCATGACTGGCTACTTTGCGGCGATGGCGAAACAGAACACGGCGCCGCAACGGCTGCTCATGGGCCCATGGGGGCATGTTGGCATGCGCGGCGACGCATCCTTCATGAACGATGTGGACTTTGGCCAGGCCAGCGTCTGGGGCGTGCAGCACTATTTCGCCGAACAGATGCGCTACTTCGACCAGACGCTCAAAGGCCTGGACACGGGCTTGCAGCAACCGGCGCCGGTGCGCATTTTCGTGATGGGCGGCGGCAGCGGACGGTGCAACCCAGACGGTCGGATCGAGCACGGCGGGTGCTGGCGCGACGAACAGGAATGGCCCTTGGCGCGTGCGCGTGCAACGCCGTATTACCTGCATGGCGATGGCGCCTTGGCGCCACAGATGCCGCCTGCCGATGCGCCAGCGCGCAGTTTCGTGCATGACCCCTCGCATCCGGTTCCCAGCATGGGCGGACCGTTCTGCTCCATCATGGAGATGCCGCCGGATGGCCCCGGCGGTCCCGAGGCGATGTGGGCGCGTTTCCTGCATCCGGTGCTGCGCCTGCGCAGTATTGTTGATCCCGGACCGATGGATCAGCGCGAGACGGCGTTCACCTTTGGCGGGTCACAACCGGGGCGGCGCCTGAGCGAACGCAACGACGTACTGGTGTTCCAGACGCTGGTGCTGACCGAGGCGCTGGAAGTCACCGGCCCTATCGTGGTCCATTTATTCATCGCCTCGGACGCACCCGACACCGACTTCACGGCCAAACTGATCGATGTGCATCCGGCGAATGCCGATTACCCGGACGGTTTTGACATGAATTTGTGTGACTCGGTGCTGCGCTGCCGCTTCCGTGAGGGCTGGGACCGCGAAGTCCTGCTGGAGCCGGGCCGCGTCTACCCGATCCGCATCGACTTGCCACCGACCAGCAACCGGTTTGGGGTGGGACACCGGATCCGCGTGGACATCTCGAGCAGCAACTTTCCGCGCCTGGACGTCAATCCGAACACCGGCGAAGCGCTGGGCCAGCACACCACGACCCGGGTCGCGCGCAACTCTGTGTATGTCGACCAGCAGCACGCCTCGTACATCGTGTTGCCACTGGTTCCGTTGGCCGCTGCCTGAGCGAGCCGGGCGCGCGGCCGGCGCCGACGCGCATGGTTCTGGCATCGGCGCACATATGCCTACCAGCCTATGCGTTTGCTGTGCGTGCTCCAGGACTTGTCCCAGTAGGGCTGCCCGTTGACGGTGATGCGGGTCTGTGTGGTGTGGTGCATGCCATCGGCGTCGCTGTGTGTCTGGCACTGTGCGTAGACCACACAGGACCAGCCGGGCCGATTCATCGGGTAGGTGAAGTCACTCGTTATGCTGACCAGTTCGGGCTGTCGCAGGTTGACCGTATACCGCGAGCGGTTTACTCCCACACCGGAGTTGGTCTGGTAATCACATACCAGGGTGGCGCCGATCAGGTCGCGCGTGACGCTGTACTGCGGTGCGGGAATCTGCTCCAGTGGCAGCGGCGCAAATTCGCTGGGCCGAAATTCGGGGGGCGCCAGGGTCGGGCGATCCACCACCGGCAACACGAGCAAGGAGCTGCACCCGCCACCGCGGTGAATGCCCGCGCTGTAGTGCAGAGGCGTTGGCCAGGCATTGAGCACATCGGCGCCACTGAGCATGAGGCGTAGCCGATGTCCGGGCGCAAACCGGTACGCAGTCGCCTGCAGTGGCAGATCCAACGGGTAGACCTGCCCAGGGGTCAATGGCTCGGGCTGCGTATGGGAATTGCGGTGCGTCAAGTTGAGCATGGCTTTGCTCACCAGGACACTGGTTCCGTCTGGCGCCACGTCGCACAGTTTGACACTGAGGAACGCGCTTGCCGCACCGGCCTGGTAAAACACCGTGGTCCGCGGCACGCCAACCACCTCCAGCGCCTGCTCCAGCGGCGCACTGCTGTACACCAGCGACAGGGCTTCGTCGAGGCGCTGGTCATCGGCCATGCCCCAGCCGGGCGTGAACTGCCCGATCGCATACCGTCCGGCGGCGATGCCCACGTCGGGGCGGTAGACAAAGCTGTCCACGGCGGGTGCTGACGGCGCCAGCGCAGCAGTCGGCGGCATCTGCAAGGTCCCGCCCGGGCCGAAGCGCCACAGCGTGTTGCGTGCCGGCGGCGGCCAGGCCGCCTCATTGCGGAAGTAGCCAGCGTCCTCGCGCCGCAACGGGGCGGGCGCGGTGTAATCGCGCACGAATACGGTGACCGGTGGCTCCTGGTCCACCGGTCGGGCCGGATCGGTATCGATGCCCTTGAGGTACTTGTCGAACCAGCGCAGGCATTCGTAGCGGTCACTCATGCGCGGCAGCGGCCAGGCGTTCTCCGGATAGTTGTGGCTCCAGGGGCCAACGATTACCCGTTTGGGACATTGCAGGCGCGCGTAGGTGTGCAACATGTCATCCCCGTACCAGTCGCACCAGCCACCCATCAAGAAGGTCGCTGCCGTCACCTGGTCGTGCTGGTCACGCAGCAGCTTGGATTGCCAGAACGGGCCGTCCAACAGGTTGTCGACATAGGCCAGGCTCCAGGGCGTGGAGCGCTCCAGCCGCTGCTTCCATAGCGTTTCCCATTGCGCGCCAAGCAGTTCCGGTGCCGGTGGCGCATAGTTGTAGGCAGCCATCAGCGGAGCGAAGTTTTCCAGCCCGAACAGACGCGGCGTCCCGCCCGGGCAGGCCATGCCGCTATACCAGTCCGAACACATCTGGCACAACACCACGGCCTTTAGCTCTGCGGGCGCCTGGCGCGCTGCGTCGAAACACACGCCCGCGGTGTAGCTGATGCCGATCATGCCGACGTTGCCGTCGCACCAGGGCTGCGCGGCACACCAGCGGATCACTTCCACGCTGTCGGCGACTTCAGCCGCACTGGTGGGCGAGTCACTGAAGCCCTCGGAGTCCCCGGTGCCGCGGATGTCCACGTTGACGAAGACGTATCCTTGTGACGCAAAAAACGGGTAACGGGTGGCGCGTGGCCCGTAGGCGGTATTGTTGATCTTGTGGTACGGCGTGTATTCGATGATGGCCGGACCCCGGAAACCCGGCGTTTGCGGGATGAACAGGTCCCCCGCCAGGGTGACACCGTCGGCCATGCGGATGCGTATGTTGCGGACTATTTCGACGGTATGCGCCATGAATCGGGTTGTGTGCGGCTTCGCAGGCCGGATTGGCCGCGATAGACCTGAATATTGTATTCTTTCAGAAAATATGCTAATTTTCCGGGGCGTATCGGGCGTGTGGCGACAGCGGTTTTAGGAAGACCTGTGGTGCTGCTACGACTGCCGGTTCGACCAGGTGCAAGGCTTCCCCCTTATTTTTTGCATTTGTTTTTTGGGTTTGTGTTTGGATTTGTTGATTGCATCCATTTAGAAGATATACTATATTCGCATCCATTGAAAAAGAAGGGTCCTGACTCCCATGAAAAGTTCTGCAAGCCGCATACAGTGCAGCATCGATTTCGACCAGCCGGGTCGGCAATCCGCTTATCTGCGTGCACCACAGTCGCGCGATACCAGCGGCTGGGGTGTCGTGGAAATACCAATTTACGTCATCAAAAACGGTAGCGGCCCCACACTTCTTCTGACGGGTGGTGTGCACGGCGATGAATACGAAGGCCAGATCGCAATTTCGCGCCTGGCGCAGAGCCTCAGGCCGGAAGAGATTCAGGGCCGGCTGATCCTGATGCCGGTGGTCAACGTTCCGGCCGCACTGAACAACACGCGGACTTCGCCGATCGACGGTCGCGACCTGAACCGCTGTTTCCCGGGAAACCCCGGCGGTACCTTTTCCGAGATGTTGGCACACTTCATGGACAGCCGCATCGTGCCGCTGGCGGATGCGTCGGTGGACCTGCACACCGCCGGTCATTCGGCCGAGTGCACGCCCAGCACCAACATGCACTACGTGGCGGATCCAGTGCTGCGCGAAAAAACGATGGCGGCAGCCGCTGCTTTTGGCGCCCCCTACAACGTGGTGTTCTGGGGCGTGGACGAAGGCGCTACGCTGACCTCCTGTGTCGAGCGGCGCAACATCCTGTCCCTCGGCACTGAAATCGGTGGCTGGGGCCGCGTGAGTGTGGAAGGTGTGCGCATTGGTGAGCGGGGCGTGCGCAACATGCTCAAGCATCTCGGCATGATGGCCGGCAAACCCGAGACGGTGCAGCGTAACGGCGCGCAAGCGACGCGCCACATGATGGTGCGTGACCCGGCCTGCTACAGCTTCGCGCCAACCAGCGCGGTGTTCGAGCCATGCCATGTGGCAGGCGATGTCGTCGAGACAGGCCAGTGCGCCGGATTTTTCCATTTTGTTGAAGACCTGGACCATGCACCGATCGAATTGCGATATGCCGCCAGCGGCGTGTTGTGGATGGCGTCCGGGCCGGGCCGAGTCCAGCGGGGCGACTGTGTGGCGGTAGTCATGCAGGACTACGCCGAACCCAGGGCATGACGCAGACGGTACGTCTGACAAGCGAAGAGAAGAGACGGTTTCGAGTATCTGAGTTTCAACCTACCAAGGAGATCCATAATGATGAAAAAGACTTACTTTACCCTGGCGCTGTCGGCGCTGCTGCTGATAGGAGCCGGTCCCGCGCAGGCCCAAAAAAAGGGCGGCGACGTCGTCATCGCCATGACCGCGGCACCGCCCTCGCTCGATCCACATGCCACCTCGGCACAGGTGTCGCGCAATGTCAACCTGCATGTGTTCGAGACCCTGTACGCACGCGATGAAAACGCGCGGCCGGTGCCCGACCTCGCCACCGGTGTGACGGTCTCACCAGACGGAATCACCTACGTCTTCAACCTGCGCCAGGGAGTCAAGTTTCATAACGGCAAAGACATGACGTCGGCCGATGTCGTGGCTTCGCTGGAGCGGTATCGCAAGGCTGGCGCTTCGCCAGCGCTGGTGGCGGCGATCAGCTCGATCGCGGCCAGCGGGCCGCACCAGATTACGATCAAGCTCAAGAACGTGCAATCGACTTTCCTGGGCAATTTGTCCAGCCCGCGCGCGCCAATTGCCATCATGCCGGCAGAAGAAGCAGCCAAGGAAATGGGCAAGGCTTCGCCGATTGGCACCGGCCCGTTCCGGTTCGTCGAGTACAAGCCCGACAGCCATGTGAAGCTTGCGCGTTTCGACGGCTACAAGCCCAATCCAGCGTACAAAGAGCGTGACGGTTTTGCCGGCGCAAAGATCGTGTACCTCGACTCGGTGACCTTCCGCTTCATGCCGGAGGCTGGCGCGCGTGACGCGGCCGTATTGACCGGCCAGGTGCACATCAACGAGACCACCGACGGCCCAACCGCCAAACGGCTCAGGGGCAATCCCAATTTACAGGTGATCCCGATGTTGCCTTGGGCCGCGATGATACTCAAGTTCAACATGTCCCAGGGTCTGGGGGCCGATCTGAACTTCCGCCGTGCCGTGGCGCAATCGCTGAATCTGGAAGAAATCATGGCGGTCGCGTATCCCGACATCTACCGACTCGATACCAGCTGGGTGTTTGCCGGGTCGGCCTACCACACCGGGCGCCCGACACCTAAGCAGGATCTGGTTGCCGCCAAAGCCAGCCTAGCCAAATCGGCTTACAAGGGCGAAAAGGTCACTTTCATCGTGCACAACGACCGCCCCACCGTGGATACGGCCACCGTGATCCAGCAGCAGCTGACCCAGATCGGCGTGACGGTAGAGCTCAAGGTGGCCGACTGGCCCACCACCTCCAAGATCGGACTCGGCAGCGATGAGGGCTGGACTCTGTGGACACATGGATTCGGCATCGAGCCGTACGAAGGTCCGGCTTCAGCCATGGCGCACTGGGTCAAGGGCCAGGGCCAGCGCAAGGCCGATCCGGTGATCGACTCGATTTTTGACCGCTTTAACGGCGAGATGCTCGTGAATGCCCAGCAACGCCTGTTTACCGACTTCGAGAAGCAGATGAACGACCAGGTGATTGCCGTCAACATGGGCAACTATGGCATGTTCCAGGTGGCGACTTCGAAGCTCAAGAACTTCAAACCCTACCGTATTCCGCGCATGTGGGGGGTCTGGCTTGACTGAGCGCCTGTTACGCGCGGCAGGGGGCTGAACCACCCATGGGTCGATTCATCGTTCGCCGCTTGCTCGCCTCTGTCCCGGTCCTGTTCCTAGTTTCCCTGATCACCTTCGGCCTGCTCTGGCTGGTGCCGGGGGACCCTGCATCGATCTTCCTGGACACCAGCGCCACCGCCGAGGAGCTGGCGCGCGTGCGCCACGCGCTCGGGCTGGATCGGCCGTTCCTGATCCGCATGGGCGAGTGGTACCTGCGCCTGCTGCAGGGCGACCTGGGCACCTCGCTGCTGCTCAACCGCAGCGTCACCAGCGCCATCTTCGAGCGGCTGCCAGTCACGCTGTCGCTGACCCTGCTGGCGTTCTTCTTCGCGGTGCTGATCGGCGTCGCGGCCGGAGTCGTAGCGGCGGTGCGGCATGGCAAGGCTGCCGATCAGGGCATGATGACGCTGGCCCTTCTGGGCCTGTCGATCCCCGAGTTCTGGCTCGGCCTGGTGCTGATCTGGTCGGTGGCAGTGCTGCTGCCAATCTTTCCTGCGGGCGACTATGTGGCCTTTGCCAAGGACCCCTGGCAGTGGGCCCGCCACATCGCCTTGCCGACCTTTACCTTGGCCTGCGTGCAGATGGGTTTTGTGGCGCGTATGGCACGCTCGAGCATGCTCGAGGTGCTGGGCCAAGACTTCGTGCGCACCGCGCGTGCCAAGGGCCTGCCCGAGCCCTATGTCGTGCTGCGCCATGGGCTGGTGAATGCGATGGTGCCGATCGTCACCGTTATGGGCATCATGATCGGCGGCCTGCTCGGCGGTGCGGTGGTGATCGAACAGGTGTTCTCGATCCCCGGCGTGGGCCGGCTGATCATCGGCGCCGTGCTGTCGCGTGATTTCCCGGTGATACAGGGGGGGTTGTTGTTCCTGGCGCTGATCTACCTAGGGGTGAACCTGCTGGTCGACCTGATGTACGCCGCGCTGGACCCGCGCGTGCGGCTGGAGTGAGTATGGCTGCAGCATCGGCAACGCTCCAGCCAACGGCGCTCCCCACGCCGACCGGACGTCCGTCGTTTGTACGCCGCCTGTTCGCCAACCGGTCCTTCACCATCGGCTTGTTGCTGGTCGGCACGGTGGCCGTGTTGGCCGTGTTGGCGGGTGTGATCGCGCCGTTTGATCCACTCAAGGGGAACTTCCGTGCCCGTATGGTGGCGCCGAACGCCATGTACTGGATGGGGACCGACCATTTCGGGCGCGACATTCTGTCGCGTGTGCTGTTTGGCGCGCGCATTTCACTGCAGATCGCCTTCATGGTGGCGCTGATCACCGGCGTGGCCGGGGTGTTGATCGGCGCGACGGCGGGCTATTTCCGCCGCCTGGACAATCCGATCATGCGTGTGATGGACGCTTTCATGGCCTTTCCGGCCATCATCCTGGCCATCGCCGTCAGTTCGGTACTCGGGGCCTCGGTCACCAACGTCATCATCGCGCTCTCGCTTGCCGCCACGCCGCACACGGCGCGCATCGTTCGCGCTTCGGTGATGGTGGTGCGCGAGATGGAGTATGTCGAAGCCGCGCGCGCCCTGGGTGCCGGCCATATGCGCATCCTGCTGCGCCACGTGCTGGCCAATGCAATGGCGCCGTTGGTAGTGCGCGTGACCTATGTGTTTGCGGTGGCGATCCTGAGCGAGGCAGTGTTGTCGTTCATTGGTGTTGGGCCACCACCACCGGCGCCGACCTTTGGCGCAATCATCGCCAACGGGCGTGACTTCATCATTGCCGCGCCCTGGATCACGGTGGCTCCGGGATTGGCGATTCTGGTCAGCGTGCTGGGGCTGAACATGCTGGGCGACGGGCTGCGCGACGTGCTGGACCCGCGCATGGCAGTGAATACACGATGAGTGCAGCTGTCGTTACACCGGTGCAATCCATCGCCCCCATGCTGCAGGTGAGCGACCTCACAACCGGCCTGGGTGCCCATGGTCCGGAGATCCTGAGCAGCGTCGACCTGCGGCTGACCGAGGGCGAGGTGCTGGGCGTGGTTGGCGAGTCGGGCTCCGGCAAGAGCATGCTGGCTTTGTCGATCATGGGTCTGCTGCCGCCGCCGATACAGCTGCGCACCGGCACAATTGCACTGCAGGGCGTCAACCTGCGGGTCCTGCAGTCGTCGGCGATGCGCGCCCTGCGCGGCAAGGACATCGCGATGATCTTCCAGGAGCCAATGACCTCGCTCAATCCGGTGATGCGGGTCGGCCAGCAGATCAGCGAAGTGCTGCGCTGGCACACCGATCTGCGCGGCGATGCGGCGCGGCGTGAATGCATCGCCCTGCTGCAGCGGGTCGAGATGCCGGATGCGCTGCGCCAGATCGACGCCTATCCGCATGAGCTCTCCGGTGGCATGCGCCAGCGCGTGATGATCGCGATGGCGCTGGCCGGCCGGCCCAAGCTGCTGATCGCCGACGAACCGACAACCGCGCTCGACGTGACGATACAGGCGCAGATACTGGACCTGATGCGCAAGCTGCAGCAGGACAACGGCATGTCGGTGCTGCTGATCACGCACGACTTGGGGGTGATCGCCGAGATGAGCGATCACGTCGTGGTGATGTATGCCGGGCGTGTGGTGGAGTCGGGTACGGTGCTGGACATCTTCGACCGGCCATCCCATCCGTATACCCGCGGCCTGCTGGCGTCGCGGCCCAAGATATCGGCCGGTGCGCAGTGGCTCAGCACGATCGAAGGCACCGTGCCGGCGGTCGGCCAGTTGCCCGCGGGCTGTAGCTTCGCGCCGCGTTGCCCGCTGGCGCATGCGGCCTGCAGCATTGTGCCGCCCTTGCGCGCCTTGAACGACGCGCACCAGGTCGCGTGTGTGCTTCCATTCGAGCCGATGGTCGCGGAGGCCGTGGCATGAGCCCCGTGCCACCCCCGCTGATTGAGGCGCGTGGCCTGCGCAAATACTTCGAGCGGCCGAAGCGGCTGCTGGTCGCTGCTTCACCGCCGCTGCGCGCGGTGGATGGCGTCGACCTGCAGATTGCCCCTGGCGAGACCCTGGGCCTGGTGGGCGAGTCGGGTTGCGGAAAATCCACCACCGGGCGATTGCTGCTGCGCCTAATCGAGCCCAGCGGCGGCAGCATCCTGCACCATGGCCAGGACATCACAACGTTGGACAGTGCCGGCATGCGCAGCAAACGGCGCGCCATGCAGATCGTGTTCCAGGACCCCTATGGTTCGCTCAACCCGCGCATGCGTGTCGACGACATCATCAC
>Ga0209284_10007274_pt1 | contig 10075 bp, 7 predicted proteins | sample FRY03_FD_187211 | JGI IMG/M metagenome (GOLD analysis project Ga0209284, IMG submission 187211) | Freshwater microbial communities from Lake Fryxell liftoff mats and glacier meltwater in Antarctica - FRY-03 (SPAdes) (version 2) | ecosystem: Environmental > Aquatic > Freshwater > Ice > Glacier... | reverse complement strand
GACCGGAAGTAACGTTTCACCCATGCGTGCGTCCGATGCTGCCGTTTGTTTTTGTCTAGCAGCTTGAATCTACAGCACTTTCAGGCGCACGCAACCAATCCCTTCCGCTTTCGATGAATAAGGCGGGTTAAGCGCACAGCTCAAGGCAAAAGCAAGCGCGAGATCATTCGATGCCTAAAACGCTATATCGTCCGCGAAATCTATCGCAAACTTTGTGTCCCAAACGATTCAAAGCGTACGCATTGGCAAACATAGGAGTATCAAACACCGCGTGGCAGGGGCTTGGGCTTGCGGTATTCAAAGCACAGTCGGGCCAGAAGTTTGACGCAGCCAGAATGGGAGTAATCCAGACCAAATTCAGCACAGATATGGGCCCTGATCTCGACCGTCGAGCGACAAAAACGCGCTTCCAGCCAGGCGCACAACCCAAGCCTCTTGTTCCCGCGACATACGGGACTGACCGCCCTTCCAGCCGTCGAAGGCAAGCGCATCCCAACCATCTTGCAAGTAGCTTTTTATGCCAGCCCCGGATGGTATCGTCGTCCAGGTAAAGAAACTTTTCGATCCTGGCCCAGCTTTCCCCGTCGTCGAGCAGCACGATCGCATTTGCCCGGCGAGCAATGCCGTGGTCCTCGCGCTGGCAACGGACGCAAGCCTCAAGCTCGATGCGGTCTGCTGTGGAAAGAAAGCCGGGGCTGCCCACAGCCACAGCCACAGCCACAGCCACAGCCACAGCCACAGCCACAGCCACAGCCACAGCCACAGCTGAGTCGTTCCAAACCCAGCCGTCAAGTCATCAATTTAGGCTTCCGCAGGACGCGGAGTATATGTATGACAAGAGCGTTTTATAGCGACCCGTGCCGCTGCCCCCACACGCTCGAACTCAAGGAATGCAAGTGCTGCCTGTCGTATTTCTCATTCATCTTGCCGGCGCCGTCATGTTGCTTTTGTGGGCCGTTCGCATGGTGCGCACGGGAGTGGAGCGGGCGCACGGGACGCGGCTGAAAGCGGCCTTGCGCGGGGCGCGGGGCGGGACGGCGCAGATGGCTGTAGTGGGAGTGGTGCTGGCCGTGGTCTTGCAAAGCTCGACCGCCGTGGGCATCCTTGCGGCGGGGTTCGTGACCTCGGGCACGTTGACCGTAGCCACCGGGATCGCGGCGCTGCTTGGCGCCGATCTGGGCTCGGCGCTGGTGGTCAAGATACTGTCGTTCGATCTGTCGGCGCTGATCCCGTTTTTGCTGCTGGTCGGCGCCACGATGTTTCTGAAATTCGAGGCGCGGGGCGTCCGGCAGACCGGGCGGATCGTGCTGGGCGTCGCGTTCATCCTGATCTCGTTGCAGATGGTGGGACAGGCAACCGAGCCGTTGCGCGACAGCGCTCTGTTGCCAGGCATGATGGGCTATCTGCGCGGCGACCCGCTGACCGCGTTTCTGGTGGCGGCGGTGATCGCTTGGGTCGTGCATTCTTCGGTCGCAACGGTGCTGTTGTTCGTGACCTTTGCAAACGGTGGCATGCTGCCGTTGGAAGTGGCGATACCGATGGTTCTGGGTGCGAACCTTGGCGGTGGTATCATCGCGGTCTGGCTGACACGGGGGATGGAGTTGGAGGCACGACGCATACCGCTGGGCAATCTGGTGTTCCGGGGCACGGGGGCGGTTCTGGTGCTTGGCGCGGCGCAGCTGGTGGACCTGCCGATCGCCCTTCTGGGGGCAACCGAACCTGTGCAGCTGGTAAATTTCCATCTTGTGTTCAATCTTGCGCTGCTGATTGTCGCCTTGCCCTTGGTGCGCCCGATGGCGCGGCTGACCCGGCTGTTGCTGCCCGATCCGGTGGCGGCGGCGTCGGACGAGGTCGCACCCGTGGCCAGCATGCTGGACCGCACGGCGGTGAACAACCCAACCGTGGCGCTGGCCAGTGCCAAGCGCGAATTGCTGCGCATGGGGGAAACGGTGGCAGCGATGTATCAGCCGGTTATGGAGTTGATGGATGGGGGCAATCTGGAAAAGATCGCCCGCGTCCGCGCGCTGGACGTTCAGGTCAACCGCAAGCATACCGAGATCAAGCTGTTCATCGCCCAGATGAACCGCGGCAAACTGACCGAGCGTGAGGCGCGGCTGGGCATCGACCTGACCGATTTCTCGATCAACCTTGAGCATATCGGCGACATCATTGCCAAAGGGCTGCTGACACTGGCCGAAACCCGCGCTCAGCGTAACCTGCACTTTTCGCCCGAAGGCTGGTCGGAAATGTGCAATCTGCACAGTCGCGTCGAGGCGAACATGCACTTGGCGATGAACGTTCTGGTGTCGGGCGATGTTGCAAGCGCGCGGCAGTTGGTCAAGGAAAAAGAGGTGATGCGAAAATTGGCCCGCGAAAGCAATGACCGGCATCTTGAGCGGCTGTGCGACGGCCAATCTGCCAGTATCGACTCATCCGACATCCATCTCGAGATCGTGCGCGCTTTGAAGGAAATCAACTCGCTTTTGGTGACAGTGGCCTATCCGATCCTGACCGAGACCGGTCACCTGTTGGAAAGCCGTCTTGCACAGACCCAGTGATCCATCAGTAAAAACGTTATGTGGATACAAAATAACGATTTTACAAATATAGTCGGGCGTGGAAAAACCTGAAGATACCGACGTTCAAAAGATGAGGTTGCGCCCCATGTCTTCGCTTCCAGACGATGCCTTTCCGAACCCGGCCAAGGGCGAGCCGTTCTTGCTGACCCCCGGCCCATTGACCACCGCCTTTTCGGTTAAAGAGGCGATGCTGCGCGATTGGGGGTCATGGGACGGGGATTTCCGGGCCATGACGAAAAGCATTTGCGATCAGTTGGTGGCTTTGGCGGGCGACACCTCGGGCGATTATGTCTGCGTGCCGATGCAAGGCTCGGGCAGCTATTGCGTCGAGGCGCTGCTGGGCACCTTAGTGCCCCGGGATGGCAAGGTTCTGGTGCTGGCCAACGGCGCTTACGGATTGCGCGCGGCGGAAACCATGCGCTACCTCGGCCGCGCCTACACGCTGATCGACAAGGGCGATTACATGCCGCCGCGTGGGCACGAGGTGGCCGAAGCGTTGGCCGCCGACCCCGCGATCACCCATGTGATTGCCATCCATTGCGAAACTTCATCCGGGATCCTCAATCCGGTGGCCGAGATTTCCGATGCCACCTATGCGGCGGGTGCCAAGCTGCTGATCGACAGCATGTCGGCCTTTGGCGCGATTGATCTGGATGTGACCCGTATCCGCTATGAGGCGATGGTGTCTTCGGCCAACAAATGCATCGAGGGCGTGCCGGGGTTCGGCTTTGTGATTGCGCGCAAGACGGAACTGGAGGCATGCAAGGGCAATTCGCATTCGCTCAGCCTTGATATCCATGCGCAATGGGCCAATCTGGTGAAGACCGGCCAGTGGCGCTATACTCCACCCACCCATGTCGTTGCGGCATTTCTCGAGGCGCTGCGCCTGCATTCGGCCGAGGGCGGTGTGGCAGGCCGGGGCGCGCGCTATACCTGCAACCGCGATGTGATGGTGGCGGGCATGCGGGGTCTGGGGTTCGAGACCCTGCTCAAGGATCGCTGGCTGTCGCCGATCATCGTCACCTTCTTTTGCCCCGCGGACCCTAGGTTCGTATTCACCGACTTTTACGCGCGGATGAAGGCCAAGGGTTTCATCATCTATCCCGGAAAGCTGACTGTGGTGGAAAGTTTCCGCGTCGGCTGCATTGGCCGGATGGATAGCGCGATCATGATCCGTGTGGTTCAGGCCGCCAGCGAGGCGCTTGGCGAAATGGGTGTCACCTCGGCTGCTCCCCCTGCCGCCGCAATCGCCGAACGTGCCAGACTCGCTGACTGAAAAAGCCATAGGTTCTATAGATAAAGGACTGATAATGAATGTTTCCTCCCACGGCCCCATCACGGTGAATGACCGCAGCTATCCGTGGCCGAAGGTGCCCGCCATTGCGATTTGCCTTGACGGATGTGAGCCGGACTATCTGGCGCAGGCGATTGCCAAGGGGCTGATGCCCACGCTCAAGCGGATACGCGAAACCGGAACAGACCGTCTGGCGCATTCGGTGATCCCCAGCTTTACCAACCCCAACAACCTGTCGATTGCCACGGGCCGTCCGCCGTCCGTACATGGCATTTGCGGCAATTATCTTTATGAGCCGGAGACCGGCGAAGAAGTGATGATGAACGACGTGCGGTTCCTGCGCGCGCCGACGGTGTTTTCCAGGTTCTTTGAGGCAGGCGCGCGGGTCGCGATCGTGACCGCCAAGGACAAGCTGCGCGCCCTTCTGGGCGCGGGGCTGAAGTTCGATGATGACCGCGCCAGGTGCTTTTCGGCGGAACGGTCTGCCACATCCACTGTCGCCGAACATGGGCAGGACAACGCAGCCGATTGGCTGGGCTTTGGCCAGCCCGAAGTCTATTCCGCCGAGCTTTCCGAGTTTGTCTTTGCGGCGGGCGTCAAGCTGCTGGCCGGGTGGAAGCCCGATCTGATGTACCTGACCACCACCGATTATGTGCAGCACAAATACGCGCCGCATCAAGCGCAAGCGCAGGCGTTCTACGCGATGTTCGACCGCTATCTGACGCAGCTTGATGCGATGGGGGCGGCCATTGTGGTCACCGCAGACCACGGCATGAAGCCCAAGCACGATGCCAATGGCGACCCTGCCGTGATCTATGTGCAAGACCTGCTGGATGGGTGGCTGGGCAAGGATGCGGCCCGGGTGATCTTGCCGATCACCGACCCTTACGTCGTGCATCACGGCGCCTTGGGGGGCTTTGCAACTGCCTATCTGCCCAAGGGCGCGGACACTGCGGGTATCATCGCTCGTCTGGCGGCACGGCCTGAGATGCTTGAGGTGATGGACAAGGCCGACGCCGTGAAACGCTTTGACCTGCCCGCCGACCGCATTGGCGATATCGTGATGATTTCGACCGAGAACATGACCATCGGCACCTCGGCGCATCGCCACGATCTGGCCGCGCTGGACGAGCCTTTGCGCAGCCATGGCGGGTTGACCGAACAAGAGGTGCCTTTCATCGTCAACCGGGTGATGGATCTGCCGCGCGCGCCTGTGTTGCGCAACTTCGACGCGCTTTTCTACGCCACCACGGCAGCGGCTTTGTGAAAGGGACGCAGGGTGTTTGATCCACGGAGCAGGGCGATAGAGCCGAGGCATGAGGGCATGCGCATCGGGGGCGAGAAGGTGTTCACCGACGCGGTGGTCGAAGTGCGATATCCCTATACCGATCAGGTGATCGGCACGGTTCCGGCGGGCAAGGCCGAACATGCGCGTCGCGCCTTTGCCATCGCGGCCGCCTACAAGCCGACACTTTCGCGCTATGAGCGTCAGCAAATCCTGTTCCGGGCTGGGGCCCTGATCAAGGAACGCCGCGAGGAACTGGCCTATTGGCTGGTGCTGGAGCTGGGCATCTGCTGGCAACACGCGCTTTACGAGACCGGCCGCGCCTATGACGTGTTCACGCTGGCCGGGCAGATGGCCATTCTGGACGATGGGCAGATTTTCTCCTGCGACCTGACCCCACAAGGTAAAGAGCGCAAGATTTTCACCCTGCGCGAACCAGTTCGCGCGATTTCCGCGATCACACCGTTCAACCATCCGTTGAACATGGTCAGCCACAAGATCGCCCCCGCGATTGCCACGAACAACTGCGTGGTGTGCAAGCCGACCGAGCTTACGCCCCTGACCGCCATCGCGCTGGCCGATATCTTGTACGAGGCGGGTCTGCCGCATCAGATGTTCCAGATCGTGACGGGCTGGCCTGCGGATATCGGCGACGAGATGATCACCAACCCCGATATCGACATCATCACCTTTACGGGTGGCGTGCCGGTGGGCAAGCTGATCGCCGCAAAAGCCGGCTACAAGCGGATGGCGCTGGAACTGGGCGGCAACGACCCGCTGATCATCTGCAACGATCTTTCGGACACCGATCTGGAGCGCGCCGCGACGATTGCGGTGGCAGGCGCCACCGGCAATTCGGGGCAGCGTTGCACAGCGGTGAAGCGGATCCTTGTGCAGCAATCGGTGGCTGACCGGTTCGTGCCGATGGTGCTGGCGCGTGCGAAACAGTTGCGTTTCGGCGACCCGATGGACCCCGAGACCCAGCTTGGTTGCGTGATCCACGCGCAGGCGGCCGAAACCTTTGAACGCCGGGTGATCGAGGCCGAGGCGCAGGGCGCGAAGATCCTGTATCATCCCGGTCGGCAGGGCGCGCTGTTGCCCCCGATCGTGGTCGATCATGTGCCCCATGGCAGCGAATTGGTGATGGAGGAAACCTTTGGCCCCATCATCCCCATCGTGCGCGTGCCCGATGATGATGTGGCGGTGATGGCGATTTCCAACTCTACCCGGTTCGGCCTGTCGTCGGGCGTTTGCACCAATGACCTGAACCGCGCGATTGCCTATGTGAACGGGCTGGAGGTCGGGACGGTGAACATCTGGGAACAACCGGGTTACCGGATCGAGATGTCACCCTTTGGCGGGATCAAGGATTCTGGCAATGCGGTCAAGGAAGGCGTGCTGGAGGCGATGAAGTTTTTCACCAACGTCAAAACCTATTCCCTGCCGTGGCCACGCTAGAGTGTCCAGACCTCCCGGAAACTGGTGCGGCCCTCAAGCGGGGCCGCGATTTTTTCCAAGCCGGGGCAGGAGGCGACCTATGCTGTTGACCCATTCCGGAGGGGGCTGGGCCGCAGATGCCGCGCGTGGCTCGTCGGCCCGGCACCAAAGTGCCGATGCGCGTGCCTTGCCGGACCGTAACCGGGTTCGCACGCGCAAGGCGCGTGATCGACCCATGGCGCTGTGTCCATAAGGGTGCCAGCATGACGCCATTCGCCCTTGGGATCGTGCTGTTCTCGGCAATCTTGCACGCAGGCTGGAACGCCATGCTCAAGGCGGTGGACGACCGGGCGGGGGTTCTGGGGGCCGTGTCTTTTGCCCATGCGCTGGCGGGCGTTGTGTTGATTTCCGTGTCACCGGTCCCGGCGATGGCAAGCTGGCCGTCGATCATCATCTCGACGCTGGTGCACTATCTTTACTACTTGTTGCTGTTCCGCGCCTACCGTTATGGCGATCTGAGCCAAGTTTACCCGATCTCGCGCGGGCTTGCCCCGGCTTTTGTCGCCGTTTCGGCGTGGGTTTTGATCGGCGAGGCGCTGGAACCGCTGGCGGTGCTGGGGTTGGTGGCGATCACGGTGGGGATCGGCCTGTTGGCGCTGCAACGCGGAGCGGCAAAGGCCCCGCGCAGCACCGTCGGGTATGCAGTGCTTTTGGGTGTGTGTATCGGGATTTATTCCACGGCGGATGGCATCGGCATCAGGCTGGCAGAGACGCCCACGGGTTACATGGGTTGGTTGTTCTTGCTTGAGGCCCCGGTGCCGCTGGCCATCTCCCTGCACCGCCGCCGCAACCGGGGTCATTTCGCACCGCGCACGTTGTTTCTCGGGCTGTTGGGTGGGGTGGCGGCGGTCACGGCTTACGGCCTGGTGCTTTATGTCAAAACCATCGCCCCGCTGGGTGCGGTATCGGCAGTGCGCGAGTCGAGTGTCATCATAGCGGCGCTGATCGGGGTGTTTTTCTTTCGCGAACGCCCATGGCAGGGCCGCATCCTGGCAGCTTGTGTCGTGGCATTGGGCGTTGTGGCGCTTTCTTGGGCGGGATAGCCGTAATGCATCTGCTGAGCTTATTGCACCATAAGATAAATAGACTGGACTTATTGTCTGGGGCTTTTCACAGTAAAGATGGCAAAGGGAAATGTCCTTTGTCACTCTGCTTTCGTAAGTATTCAATCACGGGGGAATTTCCGGGCCAACCGGCAAAAATACCGCCGACAGAAAATATCCAACTCAACAGGGGAATGACCATGATGAAGACATCCATCCTGCGCCTGACCGTCGCAGCCTCGGCCTTGTTCGCGACCAGCGCTTTTGCCGAAACCCAGCTTACAGTCTATTCGTCCATCGAGGCCGAAGATCTGGCCAGATATGCAGAAACCTTCAACCAGGATCACCCCGATATCACGATCAACTGGGTTCGCGATTCAACCGGGGTCATCACCGCCAAACTGCTGGCCGAAAAGAACAATCCGCAGGCTGACGTCGTTTGGGGACTAGCTGCGACCTCGCTTTTGGCGCTGAAGGCCGAAGACATGCTGATGCCCTATGCGCCGGCAGGGCTGGACAAGCTGTCACCGAATTTCCGCGACAGCGATGATCCCCCGTCCTGGGTGGGCATGGACGCCTGGGTTGCCGCCCTGTGCTTTAACACGGTCGAGGCCGAGAAATTGGGGCTGACCGCGCCGACAAGCTGGATGGACCTGACCAAGCCTGAATATGTGGGTCACATCGTCATGCCGAACCCTGCGTCGTCGGGGACGGGTTATCTGAGTATTTCGTCCTGGCTGCAACTCTTTGGCGAAGACAAGGGCTGGGAGTATATGGACGCATTGCACCAGAACATGGGCTCTTACACCCATTCCGGGTCCAAACCGTGCCGAATGGCGGCGGCAGGCGAAACGGTGATCGGTGTATCCTTCGCCTTCCGCGGTGCGAAATCCAAGGCCGAAGGCGCGCCGATTGATATCATTGTCCCGTCCGAGGGCGTGGGCTGGGATATGGAGGCGACCGCCATCATCACAGGCACCGCCAATGAAGAGGCTGCGAAAACGCTTGTCGACTGGACCGTCAGCGTAAAGGCGATGGAGATGTACAATGTCGGCTATGCCGTGCTTGCGATACCGGGAATGGCCAAGCCGGTGAAACATTTCCCCGAAGGCCTGACAGAGGCGATGATCGCCAACGATTTCGAATGGGCCGCGAACAACCGCGCCCGACTGCTGGAGGAATGGACCAAGCGCTACGACACCAAGTCCGAACCACGGGGGTAAGCGTCGCCGCTTGATCCCGATACAGGGGGCGTCGTGATGCGGCGCCCCTAACCGCCACATGTTCGGAAAGCCAATCATGCCAGATCACGCCGGCGCCTACCTGGAAATCAAAAGCCTGTGGAAGGCGTTCGGTGATTTTCAGGCATTGAAGGACATCAATCTCGGCATCGCCAAGGGCGAATTCGTCTGCTTTCTTGGCCCCTCGGGGTGCGGCAAGACCACGCTTTTGCGCGCGGTGGCGGGGTTGGATCCGCAGACGCGCGGACAGATATTCCAGGGTGGTAGGGATATATCGAACCTGCCCACATCCAGGCGCGATTACGGGATCGTCTTTCAATCCTATGCGCTGTTTCCCAACCTGACCGTGGCGCGCAATATTGCGTTCGGTCTGGAAAACACCGGCCGCCCCAAGGCCGAGATCAAGGCCCGCGTGTCCGAGTTGCTGGATCTGGTTGGATTGCCCGAGCAGGCCGAGAAATACCCCGCCCAGCTTTCGGGCGGCCAGCAACAGCGCATCGCCCTTGCCCGCGCCATTGCCATTGATCCCGGCCTTTTGTTGCTGGATGAGCCGCTTTCGGCGCTTGATGCCAAGGTTCGCGTACATTTACGCCATGAGATCAAAGAGTTGCAGCGCAAACTTGGTGTGACCACGATCATGGTCACCCATGACCAAGAAGAGGCGCTGTCAATGGCCGACCGGATCGTGGTGATGAATCACGGCACGGTCGAGCAGGTCGGCACCCCCACCGACATCTACCGTCACCCTGCCAGCCTGTTTGTCGCCGATTTCATCGGTGAGACGAACAAGGTGGCGACCACTTTCCGGGGTGGGCGTGTCACGCTGGGCTCGGTATCGCTGACCACTGACATGAAGGGCGTGGCCGAAGGGGCCGCCGTCACGGTGGCCGTGCGCCCCGAAGATGTGGTGCCGCATCTGTCGACCCAAGCCGGGGCAGGAGCTGCCAATCTGTTGCCTGCGCGCCTGATGGACATGGAATTTCTGGGATCTTACTGGCGCTGCCATCTGCAATCGGACATTTTCGGCGGCCAGGATCTGATCGCCAACTTCTCGATCAACGCGGTGCGGCGGCTGGACCTGCAGCCGGGACTTAAGATGGCGGTGGAATTGCCGGCGGAACGGGTTCTCGTCTTTG
>Ga0209284_10007273_pt1 | contig 10076 bp, 9 predicted proteins | sample FRY03_FD_187211 | JGI IMG/M metagenome (GOLD analysis project Ga0209284, IMG submission 187211) | Freshwater microbial communities from Lake Fryxell liftoff mats and glacier meltwater in Antarctica - FRY-03 (SPAdes) (version 2) | ecosystem: Environmental > Aquatic > Freshwater > Ice > Glacier... | reverse complement strand
ATATTTAATCGTTCAGTTCCAGTAGCCAAATCTTCTTCAATCCTTGCTAAACTTCTATCTAATAATTCTGTTCTTTGTTTATTAGCGGCTTCTATATTAGTAAATCCTCTAAGTATTTCATCTTGGGTAATAACCATTTGTTGAGCATAATATGGGTTGACTAATTCTTTAGCTTTTTCAATAGCATCTAACCACTCTTGCTTATCAGCATCTTGTAATAATTGATTAGCATTATATTGAGCAATCATTAATTGTTTAGCAGAATTATCTAACTGTTGATATAAAGGATTATTCTTTAAAAAATCTGGTACATTGTTTAAATCTATTTTAGTTACATCACCAGTTCCGTTTGTTACATCACTAACAGTATTACCACTTACAGTAGTAGGAGTGATTGCTCCTACAGTGAATGGACTTTTTTCTTGACCTAGAATAATATTAGCAGCATCTTTAACACTAGTATTTTCAAATCTATTTAGTTCAGCTTGAGTAGCATTTCTATTATATTTTTCTTGGTATAGTGCGTTAATATAATTTTTATTTGCATTAGCACTTGGGTTAGCTTCAGCTATTTTTTTATTAGAAAGATTTGATGTGTTGTATTGTGTTGTACTATCACTTAAAAATTCAAAGTTAAAAGCACCAGCACTTTTTTTAAACATATCGTAATCAGCTTGTGATATTTCCCTTTCTTCACCAGTTGATTTTATTTTAATTTTTGGCATATTATATATTGATTAATAATGACGTTAAAGATAACGATTTACCTATTCTATTAGCACCTAAAATACAAAGATGTCCATCTACACAAGGATAAATTATTTTACCAGGTATAAGTGATAATCCAGCATTAGTTAAAGTTCCTGAAACAGTAAGTGTAGCCGTGTCATTATCTACACCTGCATCAAATGCAATAGCAAATGGATTACTATATATTGTGTACATTTCTATATTCATAACATTAGAATATTCTTTAGCGGCTAAAGCGTATCCACTCATTGTTACCATATTTTTAATACCACCAGCAAGTTTGTTTCCTGAATAATTTAATAACGTAGCAGTAAGTGTTCCTGAATTATAAGTTAAAATAATATTATTACTTAATAAAACTTCATTCGTACCAATTTTCTGCATTGTTATATTAGCATCTGAAATTGTACCAATTGTACCACCAGCCGTAATACCTGAAATAGTTGTATTAGATATTGTTATATAAAATGTTCTTAAAGTTGTACCATCAAGTAATATACCAATAGCAAGTGAATCGTTTAACCCTATTATATTAAAATCTGAATTAGTAGCTCTTAAACTAGCATTATTATTTGTCTCAACAGTTCCCATTGTAGGACTTAAATCTGCATCATTATCATAACTTACAACAACCGCCATTAAATCTCTATCTTCCATTGCTTCTGATAAAACTAACATTTTATTATCTGTAAGATAACAAACTCTTCCCCTACCAGTTGTGCCATCGGTTATAGATGTTGTTACATTATCTAACATATTTGGACTAGACCAATGATGAGCGTCTATATAAATATCAGCACCAGTGCTGTCATAATAAGTTTTAATAGAAAAATCATGTGCAGCTCCTGTACTAGCAACACCTCCAGCTAAAGCACCTGTTGTATTTCTAAACCAACTAAAATTACTAGTAGATGTACCAAAAGCTATTGTATATTCTGTACTTGGAGCTAAAACAATTTGATTCATCATACTATCTAATGAAAATGTAACCCAAGCAGGGTCTCCACCCAAATTAGGTAAAGCAACTGTCATTGAACCAAGTAGTGTTCCCCCAGTACCTTGTCCTTCATATATACTTAATAAAGAAGTAGAAGCATCTGTAGAACCACCACGTATAGCTACTTGTGAAAGATTATATACACCAGCAGAAGTTGTAAAAGATTGCCATTGTCCTCCACTAGCTAGATTAGAAGTGGTACTAGTTGTATCATATTCTTGGTCAAGCGTATGTGAATGATTAGCGTGATAAGTAAGTAAAGCTAATTTATTACTACTTACTTTATCTATATCAAGTAAATGATGATAGTGATTAACATTAGCAAAACTAGTTTGGTCTTCATTTATCATTGTTAAAGTTTCATCAGAAGTATCTAAAATACATCTTTTAACTTTAATTGTTTTAGCATCAAAATCTTCTACTGCTACCCAAGTTTCACCATCAGTAACTTGTACACCAAATATAGCATCAACATCGGTAATACCAGATAAATTAGTTGATGTTGCACTAACCCAATCTATTGCTCCGTTAAATAATTTTCCAAGTAATACACTTGAATCTGCTCCAGAACTATATAAAATACCAAAATAAAATTCATTCAATTTAATTGCTTTAAGTAATTCTATATTACCACCTTCAATAGTATTAATTGATTTAGTTAATCTGGGTATTAAATCAACATTAGCTACTTCACCATTACTATCTATCTTAATTGGTGAAAAGGCAGTAATCGTTTCAGCATAAGTTTTTTCTATTTCTCTTGACCCAGTAATTATACTACTTTGTAATTTAGTAACACCTGTATTTAATATATAAGCTGTTGCATTATTATTATCTGCATTAAAATTTGTTTCAGTACAACCCCACCAAGAATTACCATTAGAATCTGTATGAAAACTATTTGCTGTAACATTTTTATCTGGTATGTGTAATGAAGAACCAGAAATAGAACCACCAATTATAATATCGCCAGATATTTTACCACCACTATTTATTTCAAAACTATTATTATCAAAATAATATCCTTTAGAACCACTAAGAAAATTCTGTGATTCTAAAGAACCACCAATAGTTGTTTTGGCAGATAAATCAGTTGAGTCTGGTGTTAATACTTCGCCTTGAATGATTGATTTAAAAATATCTATTCTTAACATATCAGAATCAAACCCAATGTCTTTTAAATTTGAATTAGTTGACATATTTTATTATTTTGCATATCTTTGTTCTATTGTTACCTGACCCCCATCACCTGTTGTTTCTATATGAGGTATTGTAAATTCCCTTAAAACAATAGGTGTTCCCACTTGGTAGTTGGATAATTTAAACTTACATTTATTAAAACTAAATTTATCTATTGGAAGTTTAGTGTAATCTTCTTCACATCCACCAATAGATTCTCCCCACATCTTATCGTCTTTTGACATATAAACTTTAGCTCCTTTTAAACACTTACCACATATACCAATATATTCACTAATACTTTTAGTTGATAAAATATTATCACCAATAATATCTGGTGTTTCTATTTCAAAAAATATAGGTGTACCATCGTCAGATGTTCCATTAAATATTTCGTGGACTTCTCCAGCATCAGTACCACCCCAAATTTCTTGATTGCCTGAATCAAAGTATTTTGTAAAACATCTAAACTCTTTAGCAAAAGAAAGAATAGACCAATTATCACTTGTTAAACTTTTATATAAAACTACATTTGAATAAGTTTTAGATTTACCAAAACTATCTTTTTTTGTAATATCTCCTATAGAAATTAGTAAGAACTTATTATTTGCATAAGTAGATATATTATCTAAATAAGCTGACGGAATTGCACTCCACCAATTTTGTATGGCGTTAGTAATAATCTTTACTGAACTACCGTCAGTAAAACAATATCCTTCTTGATTTGCAAAACCTATACCACCATTAAATTCAGATATACTAAACTTTGAAGTACAACCATAAGTAGTAAATGGTTTCGGGTCTAAGAAAGAACCATTATAACGATAACCTCCATTATCTTTAAAAAATATTTCTATTCCTTCTATACCACCAGTAATACCAACAGCAATTATATTAGAACCATTTTGAGGGTCAACTTGTAAATTTTCTTTATTGCCTGATATCCAACTAATCTTAAAAGTAGAAGTACCATTAGCTGTTGCTGAACCACTATCTTCATCTGTTATAGTTTCATTGTTTTGAAATATACCAGATATACTGCCTAATTTTAATGTACCAGTCGTACCAGCGTCTGTGTCAGCTAAAACAACAGCAGTAGCACCAGATGTGCCACCAGTTAATATTGCACCAATAGTAAAATTTACAGTTTGTGCATCATAAGATAAATGAGCTAATGGAGTAGAACTAATATATACGGTAGAACCACTAATAACCTGTAAACGCTGTTTATAAACTTTTACAATAGTTCCATTAGGCATATTATCTATATCAAGATTACCACCCGTTGTAACCCATGTAGAGGCGTCTGTGGTTGATTTGACAGCGTCTGTGCCATTTACCCTTATGGTTGTATCAAGGAACTGTGCAAATGAAACCTCTAAGTCTTTAGTATCATCTTGTAAACTTTTTGTCCAAGTAGTACCAGTAGATTTATATATATCAGCGTTAGTTCCGTCTGATACTGAGCATAAAGCAAAACTATTTGTTCCTCTATGATTATGTATTCCTAAAACTGGATAAGCAGCTGTCCCAGCACCTATCTCTGTTAGTCCTTTACGACTTACAGCACCATCAATTTCCTCATCAAATAAAAAGTTTATTGCGTGAGGAACAGATGATTGAGGTTGTGATAATGGATTAACAGCAGAGATAACTCCGTTAGCAAAACGAGAAAATTTTTCTGGTTGTAATCTTATAGACATAATTTATTAATCTTCATAAGTTTCTATACTAAAACCCTGTCGTGATTTAGAAGCGACATCCCTTACATTGCGTAATACTAATAATTTATCACCTTTATCAAATTTTACTTCCCTTTGTAATGCGTTCTCATATATTTGAAAGTCTGGGTCGTTTACAGACGCAACACCATTGTTTTCCAGTTCAGCACGAACCTTCCACCTTAACCATAACTTAATTAACTTATATCTTCTGGTGTCCAGCGTGTCGGCTAAATCATCTACTGAAGTAATGTCTTTGTAATAATCAATATAAACATTTTTGTTTATCCAATTACTGTCTGGCAGTGACCATATCAAGAGTTGTCTATCACTATTTATTGTCCAATATTGTGGTTCTCCATCATCAGGGTCTTGCCAAGTAATAGCACCATCGGCTAATGTAGCTGTGATAGCACCAGTTCCTGAAGCTGGAACACCAGATAGTATTCCTGTACTTTCAGCATTTGATGTATAAGTAATAGCATCTGTTTCTCCTACCACATGAATAGAACCACTCTCATTAAAGTCATAAGAACTTGTCAAAGTAATAGTTGTAGCACCAGCAGTAGCAGCACCACTTAAAGTTGTTTTATTAGCAGCATCTAACTGAAGTTTAAATATCTGATAATCAACAAAAATCAACGGGTCTTCTTTATCACCTAAACGCACCTCTATAATTGAGTTACTATTGTCTGGTTCTCTTATATCCGTAGGTAAAGTAAAAGCATAAGATAGGTCAGAAGTCTGTCCTAAAACAGCATCTAAAACCTTTGATGGAGTCCATTTCTTTTTACGAGAACTAATATCATCTAAACAGTCATTAACTTGCGTGATAGCAAATTCGTGGTCAGGACTTGTTTTGAATTCATCATAGACACTTATCACTGCTTCACCAACAGTTCCAGCGGCATAACCAGTATAAGGAACTTCTACACTATATTCTGAAAAGGTACTAGCTATTACATTTTTAAATCTAATATAAGCAAAACCAGTGGTATTTGTTACATCATTATAAACTGAATATTCTAAAGTAGGATTTATGTCTTGTGTAGCAAGTACAGTTTTAGTACCACCAGAAATTGCAGTTCTATTATATTCTACCTGATTCCAGTCAAGTAAATATACGGGGTCAGATTCGGTATGTGCTTTAACAGTATTAGCAGCCAGTGTAACAGTAGCACCAGTTGGTGTAGTTGATGCGTGTGTTAAAACAATTTCTGAATCTGGGTCGCCAAATCTACCAATAAGTAAATAATTACTTATAGCAACACTAGAAATATCATTGACTGTAATAGTCCCAGAAGCAGAAGCAATACTAGCGTTTAAATAAGTTTTGAACTGACCTCTTAAAAGTTCATTATTATTTACACTAAAATTTCCATCTTTTAATTTAAGTTTTCCCGTCATATATTTTATTCTTTAATAGCTGCAAATTCTATGTTCATTATATTATACTTACCGTTTAGTTCATCAAACGAATGCACTTGTTGAATCTTATTCCAATCAACAACCCATTTTAATTGTTGTGCAGAATTAAGAAATGAAGCGTTTGTTATTTTCCACAAATTATATTCTGCACCTTTAGGTTCAATAATATAAACATCTTTATCTCCTATTTTTTGTACTAATTGTAATTGCATATTGTTTGTTGTTAAGTCTAAGAGTTCGCCCATAGTCCAACGAACTTGTTGTATTAAAAATGGTTCTACTTCTGTATAACCAGCATAACCATTATTCATAAGCATTTGTCTCCAAACACCGTTTGTAAATATGTAAGGTCTTATACCAAAATGTAAGTGATGTCCTGAACTAAATCCCGTATCATCTCCTTTGCCTAATTCAATTCCTATTTCTACCCATTTATAAGGTTGAACAGAAATAGAATCTAAATGTCCAAATACCATTTCAAGTTTTACTTTTATTCCATCAATTATAACTGCTTCTGTTTCACCCCAAACATTATTACCATATCCTCTATCACCTAGTTCAGTCCAAGTTACATAGAGCTTGAGAGGTGCTACAACGGGCGTATAGCGATGATAAGCTATATCTAGTCCATTATGACCTTTCATATTAAATTGAGCATATATAGCAGGATTTTCAGCAAAACCTTGTGACCTGCGAATTACCCATTGTTTTAGGTTAGAAAAATCGTGTATAGCTGGTATGCCATTCCACCACTCCCCATCTTTAATGGGTACATTCATTTTAAAAGGTTTGTGTAGTTTAGTAATATCCATTTAATAATATCTATTTAGTAATATCCATATTATGAATCCTTATTTTTTTGTTCGTAATATTTACGCAATCTTTTTTGTTTAAATAAAAGTTTTCTAATAATACCTCTATTAAACTTTCGTATTTTTGATTTTGATTTAGAACTTAGTTTTGTCATCTTACTAAATTCAATAACAATCCTAAAGCTATAATTGTTATTATTAAAAATGTTTTAAGGATGACTCTACATTCACACTCAATATCTACTTGGTCATCCCAGTTATAATCTTTAAACTTCATTGTAATGTTATTAGCCAACCGATTAAAATTACTTAATAAATATAGACCCTAGTATCGCAAGTATTACAAAACCTATAATAGTATAAGTTACCCAACGAATATCGTCCTGTATTTTATCTACTATTACTTTATCAGCTTTCTTTTCTAAAGCTATATCTAGCTTATTATCAAAAGATATTACAAGAGTTTTAATCTCTTTAATATTCTTGTCCATATTATCTTGGTTATTTTTTAATATAGCAATAGAAACAGCCTCGGCTTGACGATTGCTTTCTTGCTGTTTATTCCATTCGTTGTGACTATTTTCCATATTATTTACCTAGATACTTCTCATTAGCATCACCTTTATTAGCAAAGTAAAAACCTAGAACTAACATTAAAGCTAATTTAAATGTTTCACTTACGTCAATGCTCTGAGTAAATATTCCGTAAAGAAAGCCAATAGACAGCGATACTCCAAAGAGCAATAGAATTATTTTAGTAGCACTTTCAAAAATGTTTCCCATATTAGTTTAAATTAATTATATTAGCTAGTCTTAATACCCATATGATAGCTATTAAAACTAAAGCGATTGTTACTACTGTCTTGATTACTCCTGTTAGCAATGGAAGTAAAAACGCAAAGATTAAAACGAATGCGATTATTCCGATTGTTACTTCAATGATTTTGTTTGTCATAGATTTTTTAGTTAGTCTGTTAATTAATTATGAAAGACCATTTATATTTTTTATTGAGGATTTTGCCAGTCCGTTAAAACTTTTCACAGATGCGTACAAAAGTCCATTTATTGATTTAATAGCAGTTGCAGCTGCAATTATATATTCTTGTGCATAGGAAGTTTGTGTACCTTCAGCATCACCACCAGCTGCAAAGGCAGCAGATTGTGAACCAGCACCTTTTATAACATTTACTATTTTAAATAAAGCACCACCAGCTGACCAACTTGTTCCGTTATATTCTTCGGTTGAACTCAATCTAGTTCCATTTTGCAAATTACCACCGTATACTAACCCAGCACCTTGTGAACCTGCACTACCTACTTGTCGTCTTTCAGTAGTCATACTGCCGCCATTAGACCAACTTGTTCCGTCATATTCGTAAGTTTCAGCTTGTACTGCTGTTTCACCACTATTAGAACCACCCATAGCCAATCCAGCACTTGAACTCTCACCAGCACCACCCAAATCATATCTAGCTGCTGGTAAATTACCACCACTTGACCACGAAGTTCCATTATATTCTTCAGTAACTACTGAATATGCTCCTGTATAACCACCAAAAGTAGCAGCGTCAGTTTGTGTACCACTACTACCAAGTCCATATCTACCAGCAGCAAGATTGCCACCTGCTGTCCAACTTGTTCCGTCATATTCTTCTGTAACTACTGACCTAGTACCAGCTGAATGACCACCAATATGTAATCCTGCTGTTGCAGTACCAGCACCAACACCAGCACTAGAAACTATGCTTAAAGCACCACCCGCTGACCAACTTGTTCCGTTATATTCATCAGTAGTTTTTACTTGAGCAGCACCCTTTAAACCTGAATTATAAACACCAGCGGCAGGTGTACCAAAAGCACCACCACCACTTCTTGTTGCTGATAAAGCACTTATTGATGACCAAGTTCCTGCCATTTATTTATTATTATATTCTTTATTAACTTTATCCTTAACTTCTTCTGAAAAATCTTCTAAAACTTTATCTAAAATACCTTTTTGAATACATAAGGTAATACCTGAATTTAATTGTCCTAATAAATTCTGTCGTTCTGCTGGACTACCATTATTACCCATTATAATACTTTGATTTATCCAACGCTTTGTATAAGAAATTAACTGATGATTATCTACTTCTGACAATTCTTCAATCGACATATATTCTGCTTCTCGTTCTTTAATTTCTGACCACGCTTTGAGTTCTCGTATTCTATCCTTTGCTGTTTTCTCTTGATTTTTAGATATAAACATTTTACGTTCAATTTCAATTTGTTTAAGTTCTTCCTCTAATTCATCAACTTCCTTTACTTTATCTCTTTGTAATATTTTAATTTCAATTAAGTTTTTTCTATATTCATAAGACAACATAACCAACTCGCCAAACATAACATTTTGTTCCCTAATTGACTGCCAATACTTACTTGAATGTGTTGGATGTTTAATATTATTCAATACCGATACTTCCATTTCTGTTCTAGTCCTAAAAACTTGTGCCTTAATAAAAGTTTCTTTCAACTCATTAGTTAAAGGTGCTAGAATATCAAAATCTTCTTTGGTTAAAATATCTGATTGCTGAATAATATCAAATGGTGTAGTTGTTAATTCTGCTTTTTGTATTTCCATAATTTTATATTATACTTTTACTATATATGAGTTTTCTGCATTAAACAGCAAATCCTCCGCTGTAATAGAAAATCCGACAATCCTTATACAAAAATTAGTTGTCGAGGGTTGAGCCACAACAAGTGTCCCTGCTGTATCTGCTAGATAAACTGGAGCACCAACTGTAAAAGCTGGGAATTTAGCACTTCTTATTTTTCCGTAAGTAAGCATTTCAGTAGCTTCTGTATCTGCTCCAGCTAATACACAAATTCCTAATTGTGCTTTAAATCCTATATCTGTTCCGTCTAAAATACCGTCTACTAATTTCCATTTTCCTGCGGTAACATCTAAGTAACATACATCACCGATTGCTAAAGTAGCACCAGCAGTTCCTGCTATTGTAATACCTGACCATTTCTCATCTGCAGAAAGAACAGCATCAAGTTTAAAAGAAACTTCACCAAGAATAACAGTACCTAAAGTTTTATTAGTAAGTGTATCGGTTGAACTTATACTTGGAATAACTACACCTTCGACAGCTATAACACCAGCTGCACTTCTTGATAGGGTTGTGTCAGTAGCATGATTTA
>Ga0209284_10007272_pt1 | contig 10077 bp, 9 predicted proteins | sample FRY03_FD_187211 | JGI IMG/M metagenome (GOLD analysis project Ga0209284, IMG submission 187211) | Freshwater microbial communities from Lake Fryxell liftoff mats and glacier meltwater in Antarctica - FRY-03 (SPAdes) (version 2) | ecosystem: Environmental > Aquatic > Freshwater > Ice > Glacier... | reverse complement strand
GCTTCTCCAGCGTCCTGACCGTGTCCCAGTCGAGCTTCAGTTCCTGGGCAACATCCTTGAGGGTCGCCGAGCGGCAGCGCTGGCCCACGTAGTAGGCAAACCGCTTGGTGTAGAAGGGATTGTCGGCCAGGAAATCGAGTTGCTCGCGTTTCACTTTACCGCAACTCCTGCACTGAACGCGGCGGACCTCGAACTCCAGATAGACCCGCCGGTCACCGCACGACAGATCTCGTGCTCGGCGCGGACGCCGATCGTACCAGCCGGTGTGGATACGACCGCAGCAGCCGCAGGCCGTTTTTTTTGAGCGCCGGACAAGGTCAATGACGCAGACCTTCGTATCGCCGAAGACGCCACGCACGAGGGGCTGCGGACGAAAGCCCGGGAACGCACACGCCTCCGTGAGACGCCGCCTTTGCCGCGATAAGGATGCCATCCAAACAGGATGCCTATTCCAGGCAACCCGCGTAATGCCTAAAAGCCAATATCTGTGCGGGTCAGAGGCCGCAGCCGACCCTCAATTCACCCACTCGACTTCCTGAAGACTCAATTATTTCTTCGAGTGGCTGGCGTGGCTTGCCTATCCCGTGATCGCGGTCGGCCTGCCCGCCGACAACCTCTACGGACTGATCGCGCTCGCGGGCCCCGCGATGATCTGCTGGCTGCTCGTCCATGTGTCGGGCATTCCGCCGCTCGAGGCGCATATGTTGAAGTCGCATGGGGCGGCATTTGCGGACTACCAAAAGCGCGTCAGTGCGTTCTTTCCCGGTCCGCGCAATGCGTAGGATCGCCCAACGTCTTGCGGCCTATACCCACTCTGACGACCCAATTGCAGCCGCCAGCAACCTGATCGCCGTCATTGTCGCAATCAATCTGCCGTTCTGGCCGCTCTCGATCCACTGGCTGGTCGGCAACGACCACGGCGCGTCCTATGTAACCTTTTTCTCCACACCCTTCTTCCTGGCTGTGCTCGCCATCATGCGCCTGTCGTCGCTGGCCGGTCGTGCAATGCTGCCGCTGGTCGGCATTCTTAATACGCTGGCGAGCGCCCAGGCCCTGGGCGCTGCGTCGGGAGTCGACCTGTTCCTCTGTCCCTGCGCGGGCGCGTTCGAGCGCCCGCCGCGGGCGGCTATCGAACGTGCCGATATCGACTGTGCGCTGTCTGGTTCGTGTCAGCGCTTTGCGCCGAGGGCGGCGTAGGCGAGCGCCCAGTCGCGCTGGCGGGGATGGCTCGATGTCATGGCGATCCTGACGCGGCGGACGGAGATGCGGACGAGGGCGGCGACCTTGAGGAGCTTGAGGCGGATCGAGCCGCAGGTGGCGTTGGCGAGCTTGGTCGCCTGGAGGCCGATGCGGCGCAGCCCCTCGAGCAGCACATAGGCCATCGAGGCGAACCACAGGCGCAGCTGGTTGGCCCGCATCGTTGCAGCGGAAGTCCGATCCGCGAAGAGGTCGAGCTGGCATTCCTTGATGCGGTTCTCCATCTCGCCGCGGGCGCAGTAGAGGTCCTCGTAGAGCGTGCGGGCGTCGGCCCGATCCTGACCCAGGGAGGTCACGACGAAGCGGGGGTTGGCCTCGCCCTGGGTATGCTCGGCCTTGCCGACGACCCGCCGCCGGCAGCTCCAGCTGTCGAGCGTCGTCCACAGGAAGTCCTTGAAGCGTCGCGCCGGAGCACCTGTCACGACACTCTCCTCGGCGGCTTCGGCGAGTTCGCCCTCGATCTGTTCGACCAGGCGGACGTTGCGGGCGAGACCAAACAGGTAATCGACCCGGTTCTGCTCGCACCACGCCATCAAGGGCTCGCGGGCAAAGCCCGAATCGGCGCGCAGCACGATCCGTACCTCGGGCCGCACCTCGGGCCAGCGGGCCCGGATCTGCCGAACGATGCGGGCGACCTCCTCGACGGCGCCGGCCGCGCCGTCGATGTTCGAGCGCCGAAGCTTGGACGCCAGCAGATGGCGGCCGCAGAACACATAGAGCGGCAGATAGCAGTAGCCGCCGTAGTAGCCATGGAAGAACCGGCCTTCCTGGTTGCCATGGATGAGATCGTCGGTGGCGTCGAGATCGAGCACGATCTCCTCGGGCGGACGGTCATGCTCCTCGAGGAAGACATCGACCAGAAGCGCCTCGATCGCCTCGGGAACATGGCCGATCCTGTGATACCGCTCCGCTCCACCGGCCGGCGCATGCTCCAGACGGTTCAGTGTCGACTTCCCGGCCAGCGCCGCACAACGCCGACGATGCCCCCTCAGCCGGCCCAGCGTCGCCGCCAGCGCCGGGTCATGGCGAAGCTCGTCATGATCGTTGACGTCCTCGTAGCCCAGCGCGATCCCCAGAACCCGCTGACCCACCAGCCGCTCGATCGTGTGCTCCACGCCAGCCGAAGACCGGCCATCGACGAAGCACGCCGCAAACCGCCCCAGCACTCCCAGACGACGATCCGCCCGACCCAGAAGCAGCGCCCCGGCGTCCGACGTCATCGTCCCGCCGTGGAATGCCGCCTCAACCCGGCGGCCCTCCACAGCTTCAAACCCAAACAAATCCGCGATACAGTCTGTTCGCATCGGAGCTCTTCCTGGGACAGAGTGAAGTCGTTGCTACACAACAACTTTCTCAAAGCCCGTGCTCCGATGCACCTCAACTCCGTGAGATATCCGGGCTAGGCCGCCCGAGTGCGGCGGACGAGCAATAGCGCGATGAGGACGGTGGGAACAAGAATGGCGGCGGCTGCAAGCTCCATCGCCGTATTGCTGAGCGGCATGAAGCCGCCGCCGGGTGTCGCGAGGACCAGACCGCCTACCACAAGCGCCACGCGCAGGGGCCATTCGAGCATACCGGTGCGCCGGAGATCTCCGATGCCGACCTGATAGCCCTGGATGCCTCCGCAGATGAAGGAGATCCCGACGAGGGCGGTTGCGGCGAGGTAGATCGCCTCGAAATAGGGGATGCCGCCGCCAGCCACCGGCTGAAGCACCAGCGCCGGATTGGCGACGAAGAAGAACGGTATGAAATAGATGATGCTTCCCACCCACATCGATTCCCATCCCGTCTTCATCGCCGGCGCCCCGGCGATGCCGGCCGCCGCAAACGAGGCGATGGCAACCGGCGGCGTGATCGACGACAGCATGCCCCAGTAGAAGATGAACATGTGGACGGCCATCTTGTTGAGGCCGAGTTTCTCGAGGGCCGGACCGATCAGGATGGCGAGGAAGATGTAGCAGGCGGTCGTGGTCAGCCCGAGGCCGAGGATCAGGCTGGTGAAGGCGCACATGACCAGGAGCAGAAGGACGTTGCTGCCGGCGATGTTGAGCAGGTCGTTGGCCAGCGAGGCGATGACGCCGGTCAGCGAGAAGGCGCCGATCAGCAGGCCGCAGCCTGCTAGGATTCCGACCAGTTCGACAAAGGTCCGGCCGTTCGCCTCGAGGAAAGAAACGTACTTGCGCAGACCCCAGCGCTTGTCTCCCCAGATCTCGTTCAGCACCAGCAACAGCACCATCCCGCCCAGCGCCGGCAGCAGCATCGCATTCATCCAGGCGTCGAAGGTGCCGGGTCCGGAGGCCGCCAGCGCCTTGGGATAGCTTTCGCTCCGGACGGTCATCACAGCAGCGGCAAGCACGGCGATTACAATGTTGATCGTGTTGGCGATCTTCCACCGGCCAGGTTGCGACCACTGGTTCAGGACCAGCAGCAGCGCCGTCGCATAGAAGGGCGCATGGCTCTCGCGCTTGAAGTACAGCAGCATGACGATCAGCAGGGCAATGACGAACGCGTAGTACCAGCCTTCCTTGAAGGCCTGCCAGGCGCTGGGAAGTTCGTGCCGCTCCAGACCTTTCAGGCCGCGGCGCGCGGCATACGAATCGACCTGCATGAACAAGCCGGCATAAAAGAGGAAGGCCGGGATGATGGCGGCAAGGGCGACCTCGGAGTAGGTCGTGCCGAGGAACTGGGCCATCACGAAAGCCGTGGCGCCCATCACCGGCGGCGCCAGTACCGCGCCCGTCGAGGCGCAGGCCTCGATGGCCCCGGAGTAGGAGGGGCTGAAACCGGTCCGCTTCATGGTCGGAATCGTCATGGTGCCCGCGGTGAGGACATTGCTGACGATGCTGCCGGACATCATGCCGAGCAGGCCCGAGGCGAAGATGCAGACCTTGGCGGCGCCGCCGCGGAACGTACCGCACAGCGCGAACGAGAGGTTGATGAAGAACTTGCCGGCGCCGGTCATCATGAGGGCCGTGCCGAACACCAGGAACCCGATGACGACATCGGCGAAGGCCTGGATCGGTATGCCGAGCAGGCTTTCCGTGGAGAGCATGTGGTAGGCGGTGGTCTGATCGAGCGTCGACTGGTTGCCCTTGAGCGGCCCGAGCCACGAGGCGCCGGCGAAAAGCGGATAGACCGTGAACGGAAAGATGCTCAGGAGCAGGCTCCAGCCGCCCGTCCGTCGCAGCGCCTCCATGAGCACGATCCACATCAGGTAACCCGCCCAGATCACGGGTTCGGGCGGATCGCCGAACTCCCATCCGAGTTCGGCGGCCTTACGGATGTTGATCATCAGGTAGAACGAGGCGACGGCCGTGATCGCGAACAGCACGACATCGTACCAGGCGACCCGGTCGACCGAGGCCTTGGCGCTGCCCGGAAAGATCACGAAGGTAAAGGGCAGCATGCAGAGAATCAGGAGGTAGAAATACTCCGTGTTGAGTGGCGTGAATCCGACGAAGAAGCGCAGGGTGAACTGCTGGTTGATGCAGAGAAAGATGGTGACCGCTGTCAATGCCACGAGCAGCCACCGCCACACGCCGGAGAGCGTGCGGGTGCGCAGGGTCTCGGCTTCGGCCGGACCGGTCTTGTGCGGGTCATCCAGGACGACCCGCACGGCCTGATCGGTCATGACGGACGTGCCCTCTATTCGAAGATGACGTCCATCCCGGCTTTCTGGAGAGCGGCGCCGCGTGCCTTCAGCCAGCCCTCCGCGAAGGCCTTGTCATCCGACGGTGCGCCGGTCGCGTAGGCCTTCCAGGCATCGATCATGACCTGCTGGCGCTTCACCAGGTTGTCATTGTGCTTCTGCGCCGCGTCCGTCCACACGCCCTTCTCCTTGAAGGCGCGGATGGTGCCGTCGTGATAGGGCACGACCCAGGTCAGGTTCTGCAACGCCAGCGCCATGCCCTCGGCCCCCGGCGCGCCGCCCTTGTAGGCGTCGAACGTGTCGATCATCGCCTTGGTGATCGCGTAGATCGTGTCGACGGAGCGGTCGGCGTAGGTCATGAAGATCGGATAGGCGTAGCTGGCCATCTCGACCGGCGTCTGCGGCGAGAGGCCGCCGGCGCCGCATGTCACCTTCACGGGCACGAAATAGGGTGCCTTCTTGTGGACGCGGGCCCAGCCTTCCTTGTCGGTGGCCGGCATCGGCGGAAACGTGATGCCGCGTGGAGAATTGTCCGCCTCCTTCGACTGGCCCGAGATCGTCGAGGTCAGGAGGGCGTCAACCTCGTTGTTGATGAGGCCCTTCCACATGGCGTTGTTCGATGAGAATTGCACCGGCGTCATGTCCTTCTCGGTCAGGCCGCCGAAAGCGATCAGGGCGATGACACCCTGGCTCAGGGCCGGCGAACCGACCACGATGCCGAGGCGCTTGCCCTTGAGATCCTTGACCTCCTTGACGCCGGTGTCCTTGGCCACGGCCAGGCCGAGGCCGTTGCACGCCGTCGCCGCCATGATCAGGCGGGTTGCCTGCGGCCCCCAGCTCCTGGTGCCGAACTCGAAAACGCCCTCCTGCGCGAAGTAGGTGCCGATGCCCATCTGCGAGATGACGGCACGGTTCGCCTTCACCGGCGACAGGCGTCCGGTGTCGTTGCCCGACGGCAGGACGCGGACGTCGGTGCCGAGCACGTTCTTGAACTGCTGGCCGATCGCGACGGCGATGTTGAAGCCGGAAGAGCCAGTATCGTAGGCGGTCCAGGACATCTCTTTCGGAATGGCCTGGCCGAAGGCTGGGACAGCGACGAGCAACGCCAATGCGGCGCCCGTTGCTATGGTGCGTCGGTACATGAAATCCTCCCTGGATACGGCGCCTTGTTTTTATGACGTCCGATTTGCAGGCATGTTGCCGGGTCGGTAGTCCCTATTCAACCAACATTCCCGGGGTGAACCCTCTAAACGGCGCAAAACTTGTCGCTTCTGCAAAGTTCCGGAAGAAGCCATGGGCGACTCAAACAGTTTTGCGGGACACTGCTCGACTTCCTCCTGAGAGTCTGACTCTAAATGAATGTATTTGGATCAAGGTCTTGCGAGACGCCTGAAGAGTAGGCGGATGCTCGCGAGGAGCAGCCAAGCGGCGGCGCTTTCGATGGTCGCCTCGAAGTCCTTGGCGAGGCGTCGGCTTCGGCCCAGCCATGCAAAGGTGCGCTCGACGACCCATCGCCGGGGCAGGAGCTGGAAGCCTTTGACGCCCGGCGGGCGCTCGACGATCTCGATGGTCCAGGGCCCACACTGGTCGATGGCGGCGCGCAATTGGGCCCCGCGGTAGACGCGGTCGGCGAAGATGTGGCGCAGCTTGGGAAAGCGGCGGCGCAGCTCACCCAGCAGCGGCACCGCGCCATGGGGATCCTGGATGCTGGCGGCATGAACCTGGCTGGCGATCACGAAGCCTTCGGTGTCGGTGACGATGTGGCGCTTGCGGCCCTTGATCCGCTTGCCGGCGTCGATCCCGCGCGGACCGCCGCTTTCCGTGGTCGGCGCGCTCTGGCTGTCGATGATGCCGGCTGACGGAGCAAGGTTGCGGCTCAGCGACTGACGGGCTCTTCCAGCCAGCCGGGCATTGATCCAATCCCAGGTTCCGTCATTGCGCCAACGATAGAAGTACCCCTGCACCGTCGAGCGCGGCGGGAAGTCCCGCGGCAGCGCGCGCCACTGACAGCCGGTGGCGAGAACATAGAGGATCGCATTGACGATCGGGCGCCGCTCCCAGAGCCGAGGCCTCCCCAGCCATCGGACCGGCGGTCGCAACGGCTCCAGCACCGCCCACTCCGGGTCCGTCGTCCCGCTTGCATAGCGCAGTCTGTCACGCCGATACTTCCGCCGAGTGGTTTCAGTCCAGACCATGTGACCCTCCGTCGTAGCTTCGCAACCACGACCGAATCACAACTGACTGAAATCACTCAACTCTTTTCAGGCCAGCCTCTCAGGATGAGGAAGTGCGCGTTGATCAGGAGACGAGATGGCAAGAAAAGTCGGAACTCTCACGCAGCTCGGGCAGGCTACCGCCCTTCCCGCCTCGCCCGCCGAGGCCGTCCTCGAGACGGTGCCGAACCCGCATCCGGGCACGCTCTATCTCGCCCGCTTCACGCAGCCCGAGTTCACCTCGCTCTGCCCGGTGACCGGCCAGCCCGATTTCGCCCATCTCGTGATCGACTATGTGCCGCGCGCGAAGCTGGTCGAGAGCAAGTCGCTCAAGCTCTACCTCAACAGTTTCCGTAGCGAGGCCGCCTTCCACGAGGACTGCACCGTGGGCATCGGCAAGCGGCTGGTGAAACTGCTGGCGCCGCGCTGGCTGCGCATCGCCGGCTACTGGTACCCGCGCGGCGGTATGCCGATCGACGTGTTCTGGCAGACCGCCGCGCCGCCCAAGGGCCTGTGGCTGCCCGACACCGGCGTGGCGCCCTATCGCGGCCGGGGATGATGGCCAAGCGGCCGCCCCGTCCGAAGCGGCCACCGAAGCCGGCAACGCCGCGCGAACTGCGCGACGCGATTGCGGCCAAGGCGCTGGAGCTCGGCTTCGACGCCGTGGCCTTCGCGCCGGCGCAGCTTTCGCCCGAGGCGCGACGGCTGCGGAGGGAACGCATGGCAGCGTTCCTCGAGCGCGGCTTCCACGGCGACATGGGCTGGCTGGTCGACCGCACCGAGCAGCGCGTCGACCCGTCCACCCTGTGGCCCGAGGCGCGCACGGTCGTCTCGGTCGCGCTCAACTACGGGCCGGCGAGCGATCCGCGCTTCATGCTCGAACAGGGCGAGCGCGGCGCGGTCTCGGTCTATGCGCAGGGCCGCGACTATCACGACGTGATGAAGAGCCGGCTGAAGCAGCTCGGCCGCTTCATCTGGGACACCTATCACCACAGTCTGAAGGTCTTCGTCGACACCGCGCCGCTGATGGAGAAGCTCGCCGCGCAGCAGGCCGGCCATGGCTGGCAGGGCAAGCACACCAATCTCGTCTCGCGCCGCTTCGGCTCGTGGCTGTTCCTGGGCGAACTGCTGCTGTCGATCGAATTGCCGCCCGACGAACCCGAGACCGACCATTGCGGCCAGTGCCGCGCCTGCCTCGATTCCTGTCCGACCAACGCCTTCCCAGCGCCCTATCAGCTCGATGCGCGGCGCTGCATCTCCTATCTCACCATCGAGCATCACGGCCCGATCGATCGCGAATTCCGCAGCGCGCTCGGCAACCGCATCTACGGCTGCGACGACTGCCTGGCCGCCTGTCCGTGGAACAAGTTCGCCCGCCTATCGCGCGAGGCCGCCTTCACGCCGCGCACCGAGCTGCAGGCGCCGCTGCTGGCCGAACTCGCAGGCCTCGACGACGCGACCTTCCGCGCGCGCTTCTCCGGCACCGCGCTGAAGCGCATCGGCCGCGACCGCTTCGTGCGCAACGTCGCCTATGCGCTGGGCAACAGCGCCGCGCCGGCCACCTCGCTGCCCGCCGTCGAGCGGCTGCTGCACGACGCCTCGCCCCTGGTGCGCGGCGCCGCCGTCTGGGCCCTGTCGCAACTTGCCCCCGGCGAGGCTGCGCGCCGCGCTCAAATCGCCGAAGACCCCGACGCCGGCGTCCGCGCCGAATGGGCCGAGGCACTCCGGCAGGGAGCAAGACAATGACCTTCAAGAGACGGGCGATGTTCGCGGGCGCGGCCCTGCTTCTCGCAACCGGTCCGGCCACGGCGCAGCAGCCGGACGCGTCGGCCCGCATCGCCGAGATTCTCGCGAGCCCCGATCGCAGCGCCGCCGACCGCACCAACGACCAGCGCCGCAAGCCGGCGGAGATGCTGGCCTTCATCGCCATCGCGCCCGGCATCACCGCGCTCGATCTCAGTGCCGGCGGTGGCTACACGACGGAACTGCTGGCCCGCTCGATCGGGCCGGGCGGCGCCGTCTACGGCCAGAGCCGTCCGCGCGATCCCAACCAGCCGCCGCCGCGCCCGGCCGCACCGGAAGGCAATGCCAATCCGACCGCCACGCCGGCGACGCCGACGGCCGCCCCGGCGACACCGCCCGCCCCGCCGCGTCCTTCGCCCGTCGCCCTCGCCGACCGCAACGAGAAGATGAAGACCGCCGGCGTCGCCGCCGCGCCGATCACCGCGCTGTCGCGGCCGTTCGAAGATCCGGTGCCGGCCGAACTGGCCGACGGCCGCGTCGACCTCGTCACCCTGATGTTCAACTATCACGACCTCGGCTTCCTGGGCGTCGACCGCGCGAAGATGAACGCGGCGGCCTTCAAGGCGCTGAAGTCCGGCGGCTTCTATGTCATCGCCGACCATGCGGGTCGCCCCGGCACCGGCATCTCGGAGTCCGGCACCCTGCACCGCATCGAGGAAGCCTTCCTGCGCAAGGAGGTCGAGGCCGCCGGCTTCAAGCTGGTCGCCGAAGGCACCTTCCTGCGCAACGCCAACGACCCACGCGACAAGAACACGCCCGATCCGCCGCAGCCCAAGGACGAGTTCGTCCTGAAGTTCGTGAAGCCCTGATCTTTCAAACTCCTCGCCCCCGCATATGGCCTGGAAAGGCCGGAGCAATTGGCGTTTCCAAAAAGGTGAAAGGTCCCTCACTACGTTCGGGATGACAATTTTGTTGGGATTTGCGCAGTGCGCCGATCAAACAAACGGTGTCATCGCGGACGGAGTAGTCTCCACCCTGGGAACGGAGTGAGGGACCTTTAGCTCATATGCGATAGCCCGGCCCTAGCGGGGGAGAGGAACATGATTTCCTTAACGCCGCTCCCGGAAGAACGCCCGCAGCAGCTCGCCCGCTTCGCGTTCGCCGACGCCGGGATAGAGCTCGGGCCGGTGGTGACAGGTCGGCTGGTCGAAGATG
>Ga0209284_10007269_pt1 | contig 10079 bp, 4 predicted proteins | sample FRY03_FD_187211 | JGI IMG/M metagenome (GOLD analysis project Ga0209284, IMG submission 187211) | Freshwater microbial communities from Lake Fryxell liftoff mats and glacier meltwater in Antarctica - FRY-03 (SPAdes) (version 2) | ecosystem: Environmental > Aquatic > Freshwater > Ice > Glacier... | reverse complement strand
CTTGATGATGGAGATCTGATATGGGGTAGCTACGGTTATTAGGCTCCCTAAAATTATAGGTCTCTTTTGCAGAATATCGTCTATTTCATAGTGATCTTTTGCAAACGAGACCTACAATTTTAAGGAGCCCACCAAGTAGCCACCCCATAGCCGCGGCCCAAGAATTAAGACCAGCCCATAAACGTGTGCAGCAATGAAAGCCGCAAGCGGGCTCTCAAACTTGGTATGGGGTGGCTACGGTTAGTAGGCTCCTTACAATTATAGGTCTCGTTTACAAAAGAGCCCTATAAAAGAGATGATATTCTGCAAAAGAGACCTGTAATTTTAAGGAGCCTGCTAATTGTAGCCACCATGGGCAGTCAGCAATATTGCCTACTGTAGAAAGAGAGAGAAAGAGAGAGCGAGAGAGAGAAAGAAGGGTCCTGCGCAACTAAGTCGGGTTTGTGGACACACACAAAAGACAGAAAACGGAGTCGGTGCGAGATTTGACCATATTTGTGAACAACGCAGAACGTCAATTATTTATGGGTTCAAAGCCATAGGTGTTCGGTCCATCTTGAGATTCGATCACACGTGGTACCTGGGCAATAAAAGCGTCGTGACACACAAAGGCACAGTTGTAGCTCTGAGGGACGAAAGGAAGCTTGTGGCGGGTAGTAGGTTTCAGAGACGCCTATGCGTTTGTGGGCAGGCTACTTCCCACTGGGCTTGATTGCAGCATGTTGCGAGCCGGCACAAGCGCAAAGGCGTCAATGACAAGGCCCGATAGCCAGTTGCCCTGGCACTCCAGGCCTGCAACCACATGGCTGGCCTCGGCAACGTAGAAGAGGTCACACACAACGACACAGCACCAGCAGTCTGTTTTGACAGCATGCTGCTGTTCGATAGTCAAGACACGATGCACAGTAGGACCAGCGCGCGCAGCACCTTGCTCACCTAGCATACGCTCGCCGTACAGAGTGCAGTTGATATCAGGAAAGTCAGAGATACCGGCGCTGAATTTGAGATGCCAGCATGCTTTGTAGACACCAGGTGGAACCGCCTCAAGACGGCAAGACAAATCTAGGGTGCACACTGAGACTGCTCTCCAGAGCACGTCCATTATTGCGCCAGCCCAGAGTTTGATGAGTTGTTCTTTCGTCGCCTTCATGCTGGCTATGTGCGCACGGTGTTTCATTAGCATCATGTCGGCCACAGGCTCGCCAATGCCCGCAGTCTCGGCAGCTGTGATTTCGCGGTCCAAACCAGCCATAAGTGAGGAGGCTTGGAGCGGCTGCCACATGTGCGCCTTGTTGAGTACAATGCCATGCGTCACGCCTGAGAGTATTTCGTGTGTTTGGTGCAGTACCTCCTCTTGCATCGCCATGCGCTGCACCTCCAACTGCAAACTATCTTCCTCCTCGCCGGCGCTCGAGCAGGACCGTATCATTTGATTGGCATCCTCTTTTTCAATTGCGTACAGCGTGGGCTCGACTGACATCTTTTGGCGCATGCTTGTGCCACCAATTTCCGCTGTCGAGCCCAGCTGGTAGAGTCGGAGGTGGTCGTAGGGCGCCGCCAACAGGCCATTGCAGGACCTGCATGCCAACAACGTGGTCAGCTGCTTGTCCTCAACGCTGCACTCCGGCTCCGGGAGCGTATCAGTAAGCGCTCGATCAGTAAGCGCTCGCGACATCAAGGCCTCCTCTTTCTTCTCAGTGGGCTCCTCGGGTGGGGGTGATGCTTCAAGCGCTTGCTGGGCAGGAGTTCGCGGCATTCTCACCGCTTTGCTGTCTTTACGAGTCTGCACCTGCTCTGCAAGCTTCTGCTTTAGAAGCGCTTGCATGGCTGATCGCACGGCATCCATGTCACAGTCTTTGACTCCAGAAATCTCAGAAGTGCCCCCCGTCACGCTTGGGAGTGATTGATGCGACCAACTCGAAAGTCTTGCTGTGTTGTGCAAGGTGTCGCTGCTCACTGACTTTTGGCTTGCGCTGGTGCTGGCAGATTTGCGTGCACTAGAGCGGGCGTTTGGTTCTGGTTGACTGCTCAGCTCCTGCTCGTCAGAGTCAAGGTGATGTTTCAGCCTGTACCTGCGTGCTAGAGCCCTGCGAAACGTGCGCGATTTGAGCATCAGCGCCTGCGTGGGTTGTGCTGGCTCAAGATGGCAGTAGGGACGCAGGCTGCTTGCAAGATGGTCAACTGTTTCGGCGTCTAGCAGCCGTGGCTTCGAGCGCGCGGGCAGCAGGGCGCCCAGCTGCACCATGCTCACGTCGAAGACGCGGGTCTGTAACAGCACCTCAGCAGCATTCTGAACGGACGAAGAGCCGTGTATTAACTCAAGCCAGGGAATGACATTGAACTCATACAAGTCTTCGAGCGTCCTCTCGAGCGCAAGAGCTGCATCATCCATAAGCAACACGCACGACAGGTCCTTCAAGTATGCAGCTGCCACACACACAAACTCGGGCAGCGAAGCACCCTGCAAGCGGCACACAGCCAGAGCCTTCGGGGCGCTGAGCTCGCTTGCCAGAGGCCCAAGATGTGTATGCAACATTGCACATCGCTGCCGCTCACCCAAGCCCTCGAAACATTTCACTGTTATCACTGTCGCTGGTGCGACTCGCGAAATCGCACGTCGGATTGCTTGCGGCAATACACCTGCCTCTTCATACGGTTTGCCGTGTGTCTGACTTAGCGATACAAGTATCCTCACTGCCCCACCTGTAGAGGCTGGCGATGCAGCATGTTTGAGTCGACCACATCCAAAAACCACCGTGGCCACCTCGTCGACTGTGAGACCATCAATCACCACTGCGTACACCTTGCCAGCCTCATGTGCGTGTTGCAGCAATAGGTCAGGCAGATTGGCCAGTCCAACCTGGCACGCGTTCCCTGCTGTAAAGGGCGCCTGGCCCCTCATTTCCGACAAAAGAAAAGAATCAAGACCCAGATTGTTGCGGTGTGATTGCCTAAAGTAGTACAGCACTCTTTCGTCGTCGCCGCTGTCACGTTGCAGCTGCTTAAGCAGCATCGCACACGTGCTGCTCAGTCCACTGCCAGTGTGGCCCCTCAAGATCCCGAGCTCCAGCGCTCCACTTGACTGTTCAGAGTCATTGCTTGATTTTGAAGAGTAGCCCAAGGATTTTACGCTGGGCACCACGCCACGCGCCCATTCGACAAGCTGCGTGATACACTCTTGCCGCGTAAATGCACCCAGCGCCTCCTCGTCAACGCTGCAGTCGTCACCGGTACCCGCCTTCCAAAGGTCTGTGACGCTATCGAGTTTGGATTCCGTGAGGTGCGCAGCGCTCTGGAGGGCGAGCAACGTGTCTATTTGCAACTTCTTCTCTTGGTGCCACAGCCGCAGATCGGCCGAGCCTTGCACTGCTGCGGCCTCTTGCTGTTCGGTTTCTTGCTGCCCGTTGGTGTGTTGCGTTTCGCGCTCCAGGTTACTAGCAAGCGCGTCAATGACGGCAAAGGCTGCTGTGAGGGCAAAGGCTCCCATGTCGGCACCTGTGTTGGCAAGACTGTAGCTTTTCAGCATTCTGGTCGCTTCTAGCTGTTTCACTCTGTCTTCTCCCAGAACCGACAGCGGCGACTTGGCGGAACGGTTCGTATCAGCCTGACTCAACTGACTTAACGTGTCTTGACTGGTGGCGGGCCTGGTAGCCACAGGGCGAGTGCGTTGAAAGACAATGGCCTCGCACCTATGGCTATTGCGCTGCAAGGCATGCTCGAGCTCGAGGCGCTGAAGCCTGCTGTTGACAAATTCGGGCGCGCGTATCCAGTCCAGACCTTGGTGCCTGGATGCTTCCTCCAGCACCTCAGGACCCAGCACAGAATCCTGCAGAATATCTTGCGACATGGGCACAGACGCAGACGACTTGTTTGACTTCCTTGATACAACTGAGCCCATGGTTGAAACTCGATTCTTCTTCGAATCTCCAAAACACTTGGCCCTGAAAACATTTCAATTCTGGTCAGTTTCTTTTTTAGAACCCGACCGCTTTTGGCCCGCGACCGCTTTGGACGGGAGAGCAATAGTTACTGATGGATAGTAGACCATTGCTCTGGCGCAAAAAGCGGTCAAACTCTAAAATAGTTCAACGGCCAAAATTGGTTAACTTTCAGAAGCGGTCGCAATCCAAGATCGGTCATGCTCCAAAATCGGTCGAGGGGCAAAATTGGTCTTGACCCCAAATCAATCTCGACCTAAAATCAGTCTCGAAGCAAAATTGGTCAGCCTCCAAAATCGGGCAATCACCAATGTTGGACGCCCCAGACGTTGTCGATCTCAGAAAAAAAAAGTAGAATATGGGTTTTTGAGTGCTGATCCGAGAGTGTGGATTGCTGTCTAGAACGGCAGTCCGACTCCTGTGACGCGCGGCATCGTCCGCCGCCGCGCGCCCAGGATGAATACACGCACTACAATGAAAAATAAAACACACAATACTGTTGTCAGCAGTAGCACAGGAAACAAGCGAGTTGGAGCGACAAGCACCTGTTTTCGGGGCTCGAGTCTTTTTGGAGTGGCGAGTCCGCCTCTTCCGCGCAGTCAATAATGTTGGTCTCGTGGAATCGAGCCAGCCTCTCATGAATATTCTTCAAGACGGACTTTCGTCGCAGGGCATAATACATTACTGTTTTGTCGATGGCATCCTTGGATCCGCCACCTGGCAGCTCGTGCCAAACAAGCGCTCCAACAAACTCATGCACATCGATTTCACCATAACCATCCTTATCAATCACCTTCAAAACTTCCTTGACACCTAGAGTCATCTTGAGCTTTTCATACTCGAGCATAAACTCAACTGTCGACACACTCCAGTCGCCGTTGATATCAAAATATGTCCACGCCTCAAAGATCGAGGCAAATCGCTGTTGCAACTGGACTTGCAACTTGGCCATAAATGCTGTAGCGTGATCCAATTGCGTCTTCTTGGCTGCTGCAAATCGCTTCACGTTGACCTTTTCCCGCTGGTACACTTGCGCCTGGGACAGCATCTGGGACTCGGCTGTCACAAACATGGCCAAGATCTTGTCGTGATGTGCGATCCTACAGTCGTCTATTGCATTCAGGGAATGCTGGATACAGTTTTTGCGAAATTCGTTCTCTGGCCCAGAACTTCTGAGATCGGTCCACGTGAGCTCCACGGAGGAAACGCGGCGCACATATTTGGCCACAGCCGGCAGTACTAGTTGTGTAAGTAGTTTTCTCTCGACTGTCATGCCACCCAGAGTGGACAAGAACAGACCAACCTTGCAAACAGGGAGCTGGAGATTCATATTCAATCGACTTTCAGACTTTCGCACGGCCTCAACCGCCACCAAGAGCCGCACCAAATCATTCACCAAGTAGCTGTTGTTTACATTTGTATTGTACCACCGAGGTTCGGTTCGTCCAGTAATAGTTGTTGTGGCAAGCTGCTCTGTCATGCGCATCCCATTTCGCAAAAACGTAGTGAGCGATGCGTGTAGTTTGTGTCTTTCTGGTGGCGCTGGATTCCCGTCTGGACTGGCACTCTCCTCTCCAAATCGAGCATCTTTTGCCTCTGCTTCCTGTGGCTGGGGACACCACGCCGCACTCGTCAGACGGAGCGCCTGTTCTGCAATGCCCTCCCACGCCTGGCCCGAGTTATGACATCGCAGCAGCCCATGTTTCGATGCAATGCGCACATTGTCGATCAATCGACCTACTTTGATTATTTCGTGCATATCAGACAAAAAATGCTGGTCTGCTGCCTCCTCAATAATGGCCTCTAGCTGCATCACGGATGCCTGCACCTGTTCTAAGGCAAATCTGGCATCTTGCGAGCACGTGCCCCAGTCTTTGTCAATGGCTACAGCAAAGATGCATGCCACATCGGCGCTCAGTTCAATTGTATTACCAACCAGGAACCTTTTGTATTCGTAGCACTGCGAGCGCAATGTGCCATAGATGTCCTGCCAAGTTTTCAGATCAGGAAACTTTTTGCATTCGATATCCAAGCCCGCACATGCTGTCGTGATGTCTCTTAGCACCTCCTCCAATCCAAACAAGCTCACCTTGGCCGAAAGAAAGTGCAGATTGCAAAGCAGTACCACCGCTCGCTCCCAGGCGCCATTGAAGATGAAGTGCTGCGGCAGCATGCGAATGCTCATGCTAGTGACATTAAGAAGGTCCCCAGGCGACCTCCACCAGTCTTTCTCGTCAGAGCCATTTTCAAGTTCAAGAGCAAACGCCAGGCTTGGAACGCCCACCGACAGGATACAAGGCAGCTGCTGTTCATCGTGACCTCTATGCCTCCTTTTTCTTGAGTTCGTACTCTTCTTTTTCTTTTTCTGTTCGTCAGGCGAGTCGTCGAGGATCTTGCCAATGTCGCCACCCACGCCAATTGACTGGGGCCGCAACCCAAGCCCCACGGCAAGCGGGAAAAACGCTCGCGCCATATTGTGAGAGAGCGTGCCGCCGCCCCCTTGGCGTTCCGTCATGCTGACTTTGTACCTCACCTTGAAAAGCTCTGTGCCTGTGACGAGTGGCAGAGGCTCCAGAAGCTGCAGCAGCGGATTGACCAACTTGCTGGATCCGCCGCGTAGGTACGAGCTGATGGGTCGCATTCCACCGAGCGGCATGTGCACGGGCAGGATGTTTCTGCGTGGGGACTGTTGAAGCGTCTGCTGGTGCAGGGCGTAGCCCCCCAGCGTCGAGCGCATTCGCAGCAGCTTCTGGTCTCGCACATTGTGTGTGTCCATTTTTACTTTCACCTGGAACCCAGCCTTGAACTTGTCGGAAACATACACCTTCTTGCATGGCATCGCACTAAGAGATGCACACTTCTCGTGATGCACGGCATCGCACAAAGAGATTACTTCTCGTATTGCGTGCATTTCTCCTGCTCGACAGTTAGTCGAGCTCAACTGCCAAAAAAAATTGGCATCAAAATGGCAAAATTTGCAGAAAATCGGTTGAAAAAATTTCCTCAGGAAAACAAGAGGAAGGACCGGCGGGCGGATATCCTAGCCTTCCAGGTACTATTGGCGGTACGCTCGAAAAATTCCATCTGCTTGTGGCTGCTGCACATGCCATTGTAGAACAGGATCGTGCTGCCTTGCGACTCCCATTTTGATGACCGGTTGTTTCCAGCCGTCCCTTGCAGTTGTGAAAGCTATTGGAAGATCGTTAATTACCACCGCAATGGAGGGAGCTGCTGGAGAGCTTGATTGGGAGCAGCCCAACCATTGCCTCAACGGCTTCCTGGCGGGAGCAGGCGAGTTTGAAGCCACCGTGTCCACTTCGCCAGGTGTGCGCTGTCCGTGCTGTGCTGCGGCGGGCGAGGACGGGGGGAAAGGCACGATACTGGCGACGCTTGCCAGCACGGGCAATGCCATAGGCTTTTGGGCACGCGGCACTGAGGACTCGCTGCCGCGAGCCTTTGCCAGTCTTGGCGACCTGGGCCTCACTGCCGATCCGGCTTTGGAAGCCTTGCACGGACTCGCCCGGCAGGGCAAGCTGCTCTACTCGGCGCGCGTGTCCACGGCTACTGCGAGGCCTGCCTCGGCTGGGCTGACGCCGTGCCTGCACGTGATCACGTTCCAGGTGCATCTTGGGCTCTCCTTCTTCGATCGTAAGTTATCTGCACGAAGCCCTGACAGTGCACGCTGGCTCCGCCGTTTGCTTTGCCGCTTCACCGAGCATTCGTCAGTGCAAACGCGTGGAGCCGCTGAGCAGCGGGAGATCGAGTGCATGCACAAAGCTGCCCTGTGCCTGGGACTGACGAGCACTGACGGAAAGGTAGCCGGCAGCACAGAAGGACTGCGGGCCTTCCTGGACTTGCCGGTGCCGAACGGAGCCCAGGCGCAGTGTCTGCGCGGAAAGTTCAGCCTCGAGCACGTCCTGCAAAGTATCCTGCAGCCGAGCAGCAGCTCTCCACGGGCCGGTAGAGACGAAAATAAATCTGATTTGCCGTTCTCAGAGCAGCAAAAATCTACGTTACTGCAGCAGAAGGGAGGAGGGTCAAGAGTAAAGGTATGCGCAGGAGCCATAGACGAAACAGATCGGTTTGACCGCAAGGGAAAACGTGCGGCATCACCGATGCGGCACGAGCCATCAAGTCGCGGCATGCCTGTGCACACACTGCCGGAGGAGACGGTTGTACAGATGCTAGAGCTCTTGGAGCCACTACAGCTGGATGCCATCTCGCTGGTCTGCAAATCTATGCATACAGCTGCACGTTTTTGTGTGCCGGGACTGAAGCTGCAATTGTACAAGCATCAACGGCGAGCCATGGAGTGGATGATATCGCGTGAGCGCCGGCCCAAGCGAGTTTGGAACGCTGCCGTCGCTCGCTTTACCTCCACCGAGGGCACAGAGTACTTTGTTTCAGACAAGGTTGGTGGTGCATATCTGACGTGGGGTAACGAAACGGTGTCGGAGGTTGACGATGTGCGAGGAGGATTGCTGTGCGATGAGCCCGGAATGGTGAGAGTTATTACGTTACGTCGGTGTGCAGGACATTGTAAAAATTCCAAATATATCCTGCATATGTGTGTGCGTATATATGCACACACAAAACGCACACACGCGCACACACACACATATATATATGTATGTGTATGCCAACGCATCTGATGCGAAACATATGCAAACATCAAAACAGGGCAAGACAGTTACGGTGATGGCTGTCATTCTCAAATCGCGTCGCCCAGTGCATGCTGACGCCTTGTCCAATGGCAACGAGCATCAGCCGCAGTCCCCGTGGGCAGGCGAGGCTTCTGGAAAGTGCAAGGTGGAAATAGAGGATGAAGACACCATTGACCCCAAGCAGTTCGCAGCCGTTCTGCGAAACAAGCGGTTTCGTTTCTCTCTTTCTGCCAATAGCACAGCAGATGCGGTACACGCTTTCACGTGGTCACCAACTTGGTTGGTGGCACCAACATCCCAAACTCACGTGAGTAGTTCAAGTCCAAAGGCAAGTCTGGCGAGCTTTAGTAGCCCATCGTCGGCACAGAGATCAGCGGCAGAGTCAGGAGGCTCGCGAAGGTCAACACGCTCAACGAGTTTCATGACGCCTCTCTTTCGCCGCTCCCGGGCTGTTGACAATGGCCACGCGCCTTTATTCCTGTCTTCCAGCACCCTCATTGTGGTTCCTGCCACGCTCGTTGATCACTGGAAATTTCAGATCTCAGCACATACACGGGAGGGTGTACTTCGGGTGCTTGCGATATCCAAGCATTCAGATATTCTGCCTGCTGCGCAGATGGCACAGTATGACGTTGTGCTCACAACTTTTGACCTGCTCTCGAAGGAGTGGGCCATTTCGAGTCCTGCGCCAGGGTCAGATCGCTGGTACAAAATGCACGGCACGGTGGGGCAAGGAACGCAAAGCTGGCGCGTGTCGCTAGCTGGCTACAAGGGCGTTGCACACGAGGCACAGCACCGTCTTGCATCACCCTCGGCCTCGGCTGCTGCAGAGTCAAGCGAATTCCTGCAAGTGCACTGGCAGCGTGTGGTACTGGATGAAGGACACGTTATGGGCGCATCGAGCGACACAAACCGAGCCCTTATGCTCAGTTCTATTGTTGCAGGCGCCAAGTGGATATGTACTGGCACCCCAACGCCCAGCACGCCCGCTGCCGAGCTGCAGCACATGTACGCGCGAATATTTGCTTGTCTTTTTCTTTTGGTCCATGACGTTGCCATTGACAAGAACTACTTACATAAGTTAACAGACCTGAACAGACACCTAACAGACCTCAACCGACTTTACAGAATGCTTGTTAAGGTCTGTTAAGGTCTTTTAGTGTCATTTCAGATTTGTTCAATGTCTGTTCAGTGTCTTTTAAGGTCCGCACTGCGCGCCCGTTTATCTTTTGATTGTTTTCCAATCTATGACGTTTGCGTTGACAAAATCTACTTACACTCTCATCTGCATTATTCAACATTGAACCAATATGTAATTGTCTGACAAAAAGGGACAATTCTAATCATGTTTGTGCATTGTAAATGTAAGTCTACTATCACCAAGTATTTCAAACTATTTCTATTTTCATTCTTGGGATCATTCGCCGCTCTTTAAACGCAGAATTGCTCTCGAAATTGTCGCGAACAGTTCACACAA
>Ga0209284_10007267_pt1 | contig 10080 bp, 7 predicted proteins | sample FRY03_FD_187211 | JGI IMG/M metagenome (GOLD analysis project Ga0209284, IMG submission 187211) | Freshwater microbial communities from Lake Fryxell liftoff mats and glacier meltwater in Antarctica - FRY-03 (SPAdes) (version 2) | ecosystem: Environmental > Aquatic > Freshwater > Ice > Glacier... | reverse complement strand
GCTGGGCCTATCCCCAGCGCTATTTCGCCGCCAATGCCGACGATTCCCTGGCTGTCCTGCTGGAAGTGGCTGCCGAGCTAAACCGCAGCCCCGCCCAAGTGGCCCTGCGCTGGACGCTGGAACAGCCAGCCATCACCAGCGCCATCATCGGCGCACGCACAGTGGAACAGGCGCGGAACAACTTCCTGGTCGGGGGCTGGCAACTGCCCGCCGAGGCATTGTCCCGCCTCAACACCGTCTCTCATCTGCCCGATCGCTATCCCAAAGCGATGGAAGCCAATATGCACGAGCGGAGAAATAGCGCTGTAAAGATGCCGTCTCTTTAGAGGCTACCCTACAGTTCGAGATGATGGGCTGCTGTACTCATCTATCCCATTATCTCATTGTCTCATTATCCTTTGGGTGTGCGAGAAAGTTTCCCGGGCGCGTTTTGCTCCATCCGTTTGTTGAGTGGAAAGCCATTTTAGCGGTAAAATTGCCCATTTGACTTGCCCTCTATAACGGAAACTGAGGGCAAAACGCACATTTTGGGCTGGCAAAATGACGAAATCGGAAATGAAAACTTACGCTTGAATGTTGTTCACGTGTAATTTGCTCATGTTACTACAAATCGTAGCCCTTTGCGCAGGAAAAACCGCTAGCCGTCTGCCTGAACGATTCAACTCGGGAAACTTTCTCGCACACCCCGGCTGCAAAATCGGTTTGACATTCACCGAATATGTTGTATCATACAGACGTTATCTATTTCACTTCTCTCGGCACGCCTCAACAACTGAATATATATTCTTATAGAGCGCTTCCCCCTGAGGTGTTCGACTATTACTTTCAGCCGTGGTTTGCCAAAACAAGTATGCGCACGCTGTTGTTCCATCCAGGAAGTCAAATGAAAAGGAGAGATCAAATGGTTGGTGTGAAACGTAGTTTTTGGAAGATTCTGCTAATCGGTTGTCTACTGGCATTGCTGGCGGCGTGTGCGGCCCCTGCCGCTGCGCCCCAAGATGCCCCGGCAGCCGCCCCCGCCCCGGCAGAAGCCGCCGCTCCCGCGGCAGAAGCCAGAGTTCTACGCATTGCCTCGAACGTCAATATCCCAGCGCCGGATATCTGGAATCCCTATATTCCGGGCACATTTATCCTCCAGGGGATGAACCAGAATATGATGGAACCCCTTTTTATGTTGAATTATGAGACGGGCCAAATCGATGGCTGGTTGGGGGAGAGCTACGAGGCCAACGAGGCCCAGGACGAATGGATCGTCAAACTCAAGCCGGGCACCGAATGGAGCGACGGCACGCCTTTGACATCCGAGGATGTGGTCTTCACGATCAATATGCTGAAGGACAATGCGCCCCAGCTCAACTGGTCGGGCGCGGTCGAGAAGTGGGTAGAGTCGGTAGAAGCGGTTGACGAAAGCACAATCAAATTTACCCTGACGGCATCCAACCCCCGTTTTGTGATGGAGAACCTGGCCGGCACCACTTCCCAGGCCATCGTACCCCTGCCCAAGCACATTTGGGAAGGGCAAGACCCGGTCACTTTCCGCAATTCGTATGACGCAGCAACGGGCGCTCCCATCTTCAGCGGCCCCTATACTGTGTTGCGCTTCTCCTCCACCGAGTTTGTCTACAAACGGAATGACAATTGGTGGGGTGCCAAGAGCGGTGCATTCAACCTGCCTGCCCCGACCGAGATTCAGCGGCCCTGGATCGGCAATACCGAGACAATCAACCAGATGCTCGTGGCCAATGAATTGGACTTGGGCGGCGGCGGCAGTTTGAGCATTATGCAATCGCTTCAGGCGCGCAACGACAAGCTGCGTTCCTACAATTCCGAATCCCCCTACGCTTGGCGCGACCCCTGCCCGCGTATGTTTACCATCAATCACACGGTCGAGCCGTGGGATAAGAAAGAGATGCGCTGGGCCTTGTCCTATTCCTTCAACCGCCAGCAGATGGCGGATGTTCTCTACGAAGGCGCGACCGTCCCGGCGGCCTTTATCTTCCCGGACTATGCGGGTATGCAGCCATACTATGATGCCATCAAGGAGATCATTGCCCCCATCGCCGAGTACAATCCGGACAAGGCGCGGGAGCTGATCGAGGCTCAGGGCTACACACTGGACGCGGGCAGCGGCAAGTATGTGGATGCCAATGGCAAGAACCTCTCCATCGACGTTGTGTTGCCGCCCTTCATGGAAAGCGTGGCCCGGCTGGTCGTTCAGCAATTGAACGAAATCGGTATCGACGCTGTGCTGCGGATTATCGAGTGGGGCATCTTCCGGGATCAAACCGGGCGCGGCCAGTTTGAGGGCGCTACTGATTGGAGCGGTTGTGGCAGCGTGATCGAGCCGTGGTTTGGTATGAACCGTTACAACAAATCCTGGGTCAACCCCGTGGGCACCTCAGGCACCGAGTATGTGGACAATACCAACAACTCCGGGCGTTGGGTAAACGACGAGTATTCGGCGCTTGTAGATGAGATGGGCAGCCTGCCTCTGGGCGATCCCAGAGTGATGGACCTGATGAAACAGGCCGTCACCATCTGGGCCGACGAGTTGCCTGCCATTCCGTTGATCCAACAGCCCTCGTTCATTTTGTTCAACGAGACCAATTGGACCAACTGGCCGACATCGGACAACAATTACGTCCAGCCGCCTTCCCACTGGCAGCACTTCCTCCGTGTGCTGACAGAACTACAACCGGCCAAATAGCAGACCTACTTCTACCCGTCTCCGTTCAGATGGCTGAACGGAGACGGGTAGAAAATCGCCTGAGTCTTGGCAGGCGGGAGCAAACGGCAGATGCAGGACTATACGACGACAACAAACTAAAGGCGGTGTGATGTGCGCGGTGTAGACTTAGGCTATTTTGTGCGACGTATAGGGATGTTTCTGTTGGTCGTCTTTGTTGCCTCCTCCTTCAACTTTCTCATCCCGCGCCTGGCACCGGGCAACCCCATCGGCGCGATTACGTCGCGGATGTCCCAGGCCAGCGCAGGGATTGAAAACGGCCAGGCCATGTTTGAAGCCTACCGCAAACGCTTTGGCCTGGATGAGCCTATGTATATCCAGTATGTGAAATACTTGTGGAATTCCATCCGCTTCGACTTTGGAGAATCCCTCTCAGCCTATCCGGCAAAGGTGTGGGAGATCATCCGCCCGGCCATCGGTTGGTCGATTGGTCTGATCGCCACCAGTGTGATCATCACTTTTGTGCTAGGGGTGGCGGTCGGTGCTCTGTTGGCGTGGAAAGGCACACCGGGCTGGGTCAAGGTTTTTCTCCCCCTGGCGATGATTTGGGGTGTCTTGCCCTATTACCTATTGGCTCTGCTGCTGCTCTATGCCTTTGCCTTCAGCAACAGCATCTTCCCCATGAGCGGTGCCTACAATAGTGGCATCCCCCGGGAGTTCACCTGGGAATTTATCAGCAGCGTTGCCCGCCATTCGGTGCTGCCCGCGCTCTCCATCATCCTCTCCAGCCTGGGGTTGTGGGCGCTGACTATGCGCGGGCTGATGGTCAACACAATCGGCGAAGACTATATGCTGCTAGCGGAGGCCAAAGGTCTGCGACGCGGGCGTATCCTCTGGTGGTATGCCGTGCGCAATGCCATTCCGCCTCAACTGGCCCATCTGGCGATTGCCCTGGGACACGTTGTCTCCGGAGCGATTTTGGTCGAAATCATCTTTTCGTATCCGGGGCTTGGCTACCAACTCTACCAGTCGATCGCCAACAGCGACTATACAGTGATTCAAGGCATCACACTCATTCTGGCCGTCTCTGTTGGCCTTTCTGTGTTGATCATCGACTTCATCTATCCCCGGCTAGACCCGCGGGTAACCTACGTAGCAGAGAGTACGGGCTAATGAGCGCTACAACCCTACCCAGAACCGCATCACAAAATCCTGGACAGGTCATTTGGGGCAGTGTGCGTAAAATGGCCGCCTTCCTCAAGACGAATTGGCTTTTCACAATGGGAATTTCACTCCTGTTGGCGCTCTATCTCTTTGGCGTGATCGGGGCGCAGATGGTGGACCCCAAAGCCGCCGATATGGGCGCTAATAAACTGAACCTAAGCCCAAGCCGGGAGAACCCATTGGGCACCGAAGGCTTTGGCCGGGATATGTTTACGGTGATGGTGATTGGCATCCCCAACACCTTCAAGATTGGTTTCCTGGCCGGCACTGTGGGTGTGCTTCTGGGTGCGTTGATTGGTCTCTTTGCCGGGTATTACAAAGGGCCATTGGATACGGTATTCAGCAGCTTTGCCGATGTGATGCTGGTGATCCCCACCCTGGCTATCCTCATCACCGTCTCCGCCTATGTCCGGGTGATGACCGTCGAACTGATGGCGCTGATTGTAGGGCTACTGGCCTGGCCTTTACCGGCGCGGGTAATCCGCGCCCAAACCCTGAGTCTGCGCGAACGTCTCTTTGTGGAAGTCGCCAAACTCTCCGGGCAGAACGATTTTGAGATCGTCTTTTTGCAAATTCTACCCAATCTTATGGCCTATCTGGCTGCCGCCTTCGTCGGCGCGGTGAGTACGGGTATTTTGGCGGCTGTGGGATTGGAAGTGTTGGGACTTGGCCCGCAGAATGTCCCCACCATCGGGCGCGCCCTCTACCACGCCTTCACCTACTCGGCAATGTTTCGGGGGATGTGGTGGTGGTGGGCACCCCCTATAGTGACTCTGGCGATTATCTTCACAGGGCTTTTCCAGATGAGTATCTCGTTGGACAAATTGGCAAACCCCCGGCTGCAAGGCTCCATGCGGGGCTAACCCCACCCACTCCACAGGCCAATCTGAGCACATCCCTTTCAGCGAGAGAACAATGACGATCACAGCGCAAACCCATGTAGTCAATGGCAAATCAATCCCTGCACCGGAGAAGGTGCTGGAAGTGAAAAATCTGCGGGTCAGCTACCAGACCCCCCGCGGCCCCGTGCGCGCGGTCAGCGGTGTTAGCTTTTTCCTCACAGCAGGGGAAAAGTTTGGTCTGGTGGGCGAATCGGGTTCGGGCAAGACGACCACCGCTCTCAGCCTCATGCGACTCATTCAGGCCCCTGCGGTCATCGAAGGCGGCGAGGTTTTGTTGGGTGGGAAAAACCTGTTGGCCCTTTCCGAAGAGGAAATGCGCGAGGCCCGCTCTGCCGACATCGCACTGATCCCCCAGGGCGCGATGAATTCACTGAATCCGATGATGAAAGTCGGTGAACAGCTACGGGATACCGTCCGCGCGCACATAAACACCGAGTCCCGATCCGCGCTGGGCGCGCGCATTTTGGAGGTACTCGATTCGGTGGATTTACGCAGCGATGTGATGGAAGCTTATCCCCACGAGTTGAGCGGCGGCATGAAGCAGCGGGTCTGTATCGCGATGGGCATCCTCCTCAGCCCCAAAGTCATCATCGCCGACGAGCCGACCAGTGCGCTGGATGTGGTGGTGCAGCGTCAGGTGATGGAAACCCTCGGTCGTGTGCAGCAAGCCCTGGGCGCGGCGGTGCTGCTGGTTGGACACGATATGGGGCTGATGGCCCAATTCGTAGACCGGGTGGGGGTGATGTACGGCGGCAAACTTGTGGAAATTGGCCCCGTGCGGGACATCTTCAAAGAACCGCTCCATCCCTATACCCAATTGCTTATCGGCAGCCTGCCAAACCTGCGGACAAAGGAAATTTTCAAGGGCATCCCTGGGCTGACCCCGTCGTTACTCACGCCACCCCCCGGCTGTATGTTTCATCCACGCTGTCCCAAAGCCCTGCCCCACTGTGCCGTCGAGATTCCTGACCTGCAAGAGATTCGACCGGGCCGCTGGGTGTCGTGCCATCTATACAATGGGAGCAACTCCTGATGCAGCTTCTGGAAGCGCAGAATGTCACAAAGGTTTTTGGCAGCGGTCTGCTCGGCAAAGGCCGAATGGTGGCTGTGGATGGGATTTCCCTGGCTATCAACGAAGAAAAGCCGACGATTACAGCGATTGCCGGGGAAAGCGGGAGCGGAAAGACGACGTTGGCCCGTCTGCTCTTGGGCGTCATCCAGCCCACCACCGGCTCCATCCTCTTTCGGGGGCAAACCCTCTCCCAGATGAACCGGCATGAGCGCAAGGAGTTTCGCCGTCAAGTACAGGCCATCTTTCAAGACCCGTTTGAGGTCTACAACCCCTTCTACAAAGTTGACCAAGTACTGACGACGCCTGTGCGGAAGTTCCGCTTGGCGGCTAGCAGGGAAGAGGCGCAGCAACTCATCGAAGAAAGCCTACGGCAAGCCGGTCTGCGGCCAGAGGAGACGTTGGGCCGCTATCCCCACCAGTTGAGCGGCGGGCAGCGCCAGCGTATTATGGTGGCGCGGGCGCTCCTGCTCAACCCCAAGATCATCCTTGCCGACGAGCCGGTTTCTATGGTTGACGCATCCTTGCGGGCGACGATCCTGGAAAGTCTGATGAAGCTCAAGCGGGAGTTGGGCATCTCTCTCGTCTACATCACCCACGACCTGACCACAGCCTATCAGATCAGCGAAAATATCTACATCCTCTACCGCGGCTCAGTTGTCGAAGTGGGCAGCGTGGAAAAGGTCATCAAGGACCCCCAACACCCCTACACCCGCCTGCTGGTCAGTTCGATCCCCCTGCCCGATCCAGACATCCGCTGGGGCAGCGAAGTCGACATCGAAAAAAAGGCGATCTCCGCGTCTGCTGCTGGAGCGGGGTTGCATGGCTGCAAGTTTGCCAACCGCTGTCCCTTCGTCATGGCCGAGTGCCATGTTGAGGCACCGCCCCTGTACAAGACGGACGATGACCGCGCCGTCGCCTGTTACCTCCACAAGCAGGCAGAACCGATCAGCGGCAGGGAGATGGCTCTGTCCCTGGCCGGTTAGCCGCTACTCCAGACGCACGGCTCGCTTGTGATCATCTCCTCATGGGCGAGTGTACGCCGCGCAAGATGAAAACTATGTGGTGACGCCAGGCGGATAAAAAAGGCAGCACCAGAACTCATCGAGACCGTGCGCCGGGGCAAACTGACCATTCCTGAAGCCCGACAACTGAGTCGGCTGCCTGTAAAACAGCGGGAAAGCGCCCAAGCGCTGGTCGAGCAGGGGAGAGCCAGGAATATCAAAGACAGTATGTGCAAAGTGCGCCTGGCCGGTCAAGTCCAGGCCATCGAGGAGATGGTCTTGCCCAAAGGAAAATATCACGTACTGGTGGCCGATCCGCCCTGGCCCTACGCCAAGCGCAGCAGTGATACCACCCACCGGGGCACGATTCCCTATCCGTCGATGACGATTGACGATATTGAAGCACTCGATGTTGGATCACTGGCCCACGAGGATTGTATTCTCTGGCTGTGGACGACCAACGCATTTATGGCCGAAGCGCACAGCGTGGCGCGCAGTTGGGGTTTTGAGGTCAAGACAATTTTGACCTGGGCCAAAGATCGCATGGGTTTGGGGGACTGGTTACGCGGACAGATAGAACATTGCCTGTTGGCCGTGCGGGGTAGACCGGTTGTGACACTGAGTAACCAAACCACCCTTCTACACGGCAGGGTAGGGGAGCATTCCCAGAAACCGGAAGAGTTTTACCGTCTGGTCGAGTTGCTCTGTCCTGGGAGCAAGTGCGAACTTTTTGCCCGTAGCCGGCGGGAGGGATGGAACAACTTTGGTTCTGAGGTGGAGATGTTTTCGGCGGACGAGATTTGATGAAACTGGGTTACAAAAGGGATTCTTCATTGGAATCTCATTTAACATCCTACCGGAATGGCAGCACGGTTGCTTCGTCTCTCGATTTAGCCTTAAATAATTGAACGGTATCTGGAATACTTCTCACCAAGCCGATACTATGGGCATTAGGTAGCTCAGATGTGAGAGTCTTGGCATGTCCGTTGACCGCATAAATCTCTCCTGATTCTCCAAACACATACCAAATGGGCAAGCGATCATACGGACCGATAAAGTACCTATATGCAACCAAATATCCAGATTGTGGGCAAATCGATACGGGACAGGCTAAGGCATACCATCCATAAACGTCTGCACCCTTTATTGCCTCACTAAGGATATTTTGTAACGCTTCGCCATTTATTTGCTTGTAGCTAAACACAAATCTCAAGGCATCTGATGGCCCATCCACTAAAGCCAAACTTGGCGGACTCTCCATTGTATAGGTAAAGGGATCGGCTACAAGTGGAACCATATCAGACTGTGGTGGATTTTCAACCAAAAATGCAGCTAACCAGGCAACTTCCCCGTCAAGGAGACGAATTCTATACCAAGATTTGTCATCATTTCGCCCCACAATAACAAAGCTTTCTCCTGCTACGAGACCACCGATTATAGAATAGGATGTTCCCGGTCCAGACCGTAAATTCGAATCCTGAGCAGTCACCCCTTGTATCTCGGTCATTGGAGGCGCAGCCTCATTGTCTACACCCTCAATGCTAGTTGCGCTCTTGTCAAATGACGACATCATACCAGTATCGGATTGAATGACTACTCGATAACCGAAGTTGTAGTTGCTTGTTCTTGGTGACCAATATGAGCGGACAGTGGTACGAGCATCAATCGGTAGATCAGTAGATCCTCCTCCACGTACAACACGACAACCATTTCCTTCTAACGATTCACGACCATCGTCACTTCGGTATGGATAGAGAAAATCCGGCGGATCGGAAAAACATATTCCAGACTGAGTATTTGTCCATTCAAGGGCATTGCCTGCCATATCAAGAGTACCATAAGGACTGGCACCTGCAGGATAGGAACCTACAGGTGCCATATATTGATACCCATCATTTACAGACATATCACGATAATCGAATTCACAATTTGAGTCGCAGTAGTTGAGGCGAATGCCACTTGCCTCCTCATCACCCCAAGGCCAACGGCGCCCATCTGTACCTCGGGCTGCTTTTTCCCATTGCGCTTCGGTCGGAATATGTACATAAAGACCAGTTTCGAGTGCCAACCAATTTGCGAATGCAACTGCCTCGTACCATCGCACACAGACAACGGGTTGTGTTGGATGATTTACAAGCATTTCACCCCAGCATTTGGGTTCGATTATACTGTTCTGGGTTCGCCATTCCCATCCCGCTGTTGTCCATAGTGATGACTGTTCATATCCGTCGGCCTTCATGAACGCTTGATATTGAGTATTCGTAATCTCTGTCTTGCTTATCCAGAAACCCGCTAAGAATACCGTATGCTCAGGTGTTTCATTCAGAAAATCGCTGAAGCAAGTAGTGTTATAAGCCCGCCTACATATCTGATTCACACGGTCGGCCTCTACCTCTGAAATACCCATAGTGAATTCGCCTGGTGGGATATAGACGAATTCAAAGCCAAAGCGCTCGTTCAAAGTTCGCAGTACTTCTAGCGTCGTTACGTCATGGTCAACGGCATCTATAATTGTAGCAATCGCTGTGGGCGTAGCTATAGGTGTAATGGTCGCTGTAGTGCTTGAAGATGTCAGCAACGCTACTTGAGTAAAAGTAGGGGGAATTTGCGTCAGTTCAAAGGTTGGTTCAGTTTGGCTAGTTGCCGTAATTTGCGTAGAATTTGTCACTTCCCGTAATTCACTAAACATCCTCACGATAAAACTAGCAAATACTGTAATTGCACAAAGTCCAAAAATTCCTAGCGCAAGAGCCAGGGCACCACTAAACTTGATCCTCTTTTTCATGATTTCTTCCTCCACCAGAAGCAATTTGAGAAGCTGGTCAATATCCAGAATTTGGCGTGAAAGTGCCTTCATTTAATACGTGATGAGCTGAAAGAGCCGTTGATTCATCGATAAAAAAGCCTGTACCGCAAATTCCTCCAGTCAATGAGGATTCCCCAGGGTAAGACTACGCAAAGTCACCACAACCGCATCCACAAAGTATACCAGATATACGTTCGACAAGCTCAGTACAGACGGTCAGACGGTCAGACGGTCAGGGTTGTTTGACGGTCACAGAGAATTATCCTTTTCTTCAGTCGCAAATCGCCAACACTTGTGCTATACTTCCGTGCATCGACCCATTTCCCCACCTTTCCAGGAGAATCCAATGGCTCAGACCATAAGCCCAAAGTATAAAGTGATTGGAACCC
>Ga0209284_10007264_pt1 | contig 10084 bp, 21 predicted proteins | sample FRY03_FD_187211 | JGI IMG/M metagenome (GOLD analysis project Ga0209284, IMG submission 187211) | Freshwater microbial communities from Lake Fryxell liftoff mats and glacier meltwater in Antarctica - FRY-03 (SPAdes) (version 2) | ecosystem: Environmental > Aquatic > Freshwater > Ice > Glacier... | reverse complement strand
AATTCATCATCGCTTGTTCTGATGGCAGATATATCACGTAGGATAGGGTTTCTGCACTCCATTGGACAATATCATCAATATAGATAGAAAATTCCTCTGTGGTCATCTTAGACGTTTGTAGCACGTATTCTATCACTTCTCCTTCTTTAGAAACTAATTCTCTCTTTAAGAACTTCATTTTAAGCATATCGTGGACTATCTCGGAGTTTAGATCACTTCGGTTAATCCCGTTATCTACCAAAGCACCTATAACTTGTGGGATAAGAACACCCCAATAGTAGCTATTCTGCGATAAAGACCTTGTTTTAGTCCATTTAGCTATCCTGATGCGGATATTTTTACCTGCATAGTGATTTAGGGTTTGCTCGAACAAGCCTTTCTGATAAATCTTAGATAGTTTACCGTTTTCGTCAACTTCGGCTTTAAAGATTAGTTCCTGCATCTAATATTTCAGTTTATCTTGTGATTTCAATATCCATTTGCCTGAATTATCCCGATAAAAGGTTTTAGACAGGTTCTCTTTGTAAAATGTTTTGCGTACAGTCTGTATGTCGTACCTCTCGATTAGTCTTTTAATAAGGTCTTTCTTCACTTAGGTTTTAATATACTTAATCTCCATCCAAACACGACAAGGTATTTTGTATAGCCATGCCTTTGTGAAAAGAGCATCGGAGATTGGCTTCGTTTACCCCATATCCCATAACCACCGTAAATTCGTACCCAAAAAATAGCCATTGAATAATACCCGTAGAATATATTGTAGAATCTAAAGGACTTTCCAAATTGGTAGTCGGTGTGGAGTGGTTTAGGCTTTTTCATCATGCTTGTGTGAAATACCGAGTACTCATCCAAGTAATGCGAGTGTAGTTTTTCCCCATCATAGCACCCCTTATCGGGTTTGGTTATTTTAAATTTCTTTTTCATTTCTTATTCACTATGTTAAAGAAGTTGGTAATAAAGTCATCGCCAGAAATCACTTTTACCATTCTTTTTGATTTAGTATTAAAACTGCTTATAACATCACCTAAACAAGATGGCTGGCTTTCGTTTTCTAATGGCGTTTTGTCTGTATTCATAATTATTTGTTTAGTTTATTTGTTTATTGTTATGATACCAATAATCCCTGAAATATTACGAAGTTGTGCAAGCGATAGTTTATTTTTTGGGTTGTAGTAGGTACTAAATACCTTTCGAATGTCACTATAAAGACTGATTTCTTCGTTTTTGTCTAAAATTTCTTCCATTGTTCTATACATCTGGAAATTAAATTGAGAGTAAAAGCTATTTCCATGTCTTAATGTTTTAATCAAGATTTTACCTCTTATATCTGTGCAGTCAAAGTATTTTCTACCCACTTTGGTTACTGTGTGGTTGGTAATAACAGGTGTTTCACCTGCTTTTTTTGCCTCACGAAATAAAACCTGACCAACAAAAACTGTTGGTAATTCCGTTTTCTTAATATTGTTTTCCATAATTATTATCTAATGTCATGGGTGGTATTATTAAAAAATATTATCAATAAAGGCGTCTAAATTTTTTAAGTCAGTCCTGTGTTTATCACAACTTATAAATTCTTTTTGCGAATAAGCCCTTTTAGCCAAAATTGCTTCATTAATGTTTTGTATTTTAATTTTACGACCTAAAAAATTAAAATCAGAAAATGTTACTACTTCCACTTTGAAAATACAAACATTTACATCTCGTACTTTTGCTGAAACCCTTACAATGTCAACCCCGTTTATATCGGTTGTCGTTTCTGATACTTCATCAAATTCGGTTTTTTGAATGTACGGCATTAAACCGTAAAATTCTAATGGATAGCTTTTTAATGTCATTAAGTCAATATCTTTTATGGGTCTTTTTATTAAACCCACCGCATTTAATGCTATTGAACCACCAAATACAATATCTTTTGACGTTGAAATAAGTTCATCTATTGCCTGTAATAGTTCAGGACTTAAAATTTCTGCGCTTTCTAAGTAGTTTTCCATAATTATTTGTTTTGATTAGTGTAACTATCATTGTACATTTCAACAATCATTTCTGCCTCTGAGAGAGAAATTAATACCCCGATTTGCAGTTGCCAACACGCTTTTTTATAATCAATAAGGTGTGGATTATTATTTCTTGCAACCCTTATTTCTTCCTTTAGGCTTTCAATAAGTAACCCGTAGTCTTTATCTTCCATAATTATTGTTTTGATTAACCGCCCGTAGCATCATCAAATGCGTCACTCATATCTTTTCCTGCGCTCTCTAATAAATTCTTAGTAGTATCTGGCTCGTTACCTGTAACCACTTTTACTACATCTACTACTACTGCAACTGGCGAAATTGCTACCTTTACTGCCGAACTGATAATACTACTGAAAAATCCCATAATTATTTGTTTTGATTGTTTAAACTGTCCTGATATTCATCTGCGAAGGAATCTTGTAAATTACTATCATTGGTTTCAATGTGGTCAATGATAGCCTCTACAATAAATTTATTAATAGGATAGTTGAGTGATTTAGACCACATTACTATTTTAGCGTGAAGCTCCTTTGTTACTACAATTTCTATTTTTTCTTCCATGATTATTTATCTACTGAAAATTTAAACATAACATCTAACCCATCTTTCTTTAAGAACTCGTTACGCTTTGACCTATCACCCTTCCAAAAAATAACAGGATTAATAACATAATCATTCTTATCACCAACAATAAGACCCTTTTCCTTTAACCTACGTAAACTCTTAGATATTGCATCATTCCTGATACCTAATTCTAGCGTTATATCTAATCTTCTCTTTGAGGTTAACTGAACACCGCCCGTATCAAACAAAGCCCACTCATTCAGCTTTATAATCATCTTAATATCATCCGCATACTTTAACCCATAAAAAGAACCTAAGTAATTACAGTAAGTCATAAAGAACTCCTCCTGCTTACCCATATTTATCTTAACAACCTTACTGCTTTCAAAATGTAAAATCTCCCCCGTTATAGGGTCTACACTAGAGGTAACAGTACTATGTAAATAATGCGTTTTTGCCATACCCAAAGATAACACTATTGCATTACAATTCCAAACTTATTGCATACAAAATGCTAGTGACTTGGCATATATGCCTAGTGACTTGGTATATACGCCAAGTGACTAGGGTACGGCAAACATCTAAGTGCTTGATACTCAATGGCATTTTTGAAATCCCTTCTTATATTATAAGGAAGTATTTATCACAGTCAACTAAATAAAATTTTCCAAAAAAAATAACACCATAAATATCCGTAAAAATATATACCTAAATACACTATTATGGTATATAATAAAAAGGGGGTGGGTTGGATTTAATATTCCATGTATATAGGACGGGGACGCTCCCCCCTACTATCATCACTCCAACCTCGCAAACAAACTCAAACCGTTTGACTGGGGTACTCACATCCACTAATCTTATCTTATTGGTCAGTCCTGGTCTGTCATCCGTATTATATGTAAATGGTTTGTAATGCCTATTACATTATGCTTATTCGTTACTATAATGCATACAGTAACTAACATAGTTTGTTCCCTTTGTTATGGCTTAAATGGATGCTTGGCGATAGGTATGCTTTTTAAGCTATGTAAGGGGCTTTGTGTTGTTTGTGGTATGTTGATATGGTAAGGGGATAAACCAACTCAACCACCTATACAATAGCCTGTTCGCGTGAAGCTATTATAATACTTGACTATTCCAAATAATACATAAATAAGACTATTTATATTAAAACTATTCTATCTCATTATCAAGCACTTAACAAATAAATACGTAATATATTAATTTATTTCATTGCAATACAGAAATTACTTTGTACACTTGTTTTATAAATATCATTCACTTAAAAATTAGCACTATGTTATTACATGAAATTATTACACAGAATGAAAATGATACACAAAGTATAGATATAGCTTTGTTATTGCCCTACAAAAAAAGTCTATTAGTTTACTATCAAGACTTATTTTGCTGCGAGCCTGTCTTAATGGTTACGGATGTTTACAATGCCGTACAATACGGTAAAATAGTTTCAGGCGGTGACTTTTACGATGCCGTATGTGCTTATCTTGATGTTGACTACATTATTGAAGATGAACACGATCTTATTTTTGATGCCGACTTGTTGGCTCAATATGAAACAATTAACTTTAATTCTACAATATTAAATAACCTTTAAAAATTAGCACTATGAAACACTACAGCGGTTACCGTTCATGGAACGGATGGAACGTATCGTTATGGATTAATAACGAAGAAGCTATTTACAGATATGCTTTAGAATTACTTGCAAGAAACAATTTATCCTTAGCGGTTAAAAAGTTCATGCAAGACTATAAAACTACGCCCGATGGGGCAAAGTATAACCGCATATCAGTCTATGACTGTTTTAAGGAATTAAAAGAAAACAATTAACTTAATTTAATTATAAACACTACAATTATGGAATGTATAAAATATTCTTCCTCATTCATTCGGTTTATGAATGATAATAAGTCCAATTCTAGGATATGCCAAATATTAACAAGGTTACTATCTAAAAGATATAGCAATAACAACAATATTATTAGTTCTTCTGAAATTAATTATATCACTTTCCGTAACGACGGTACTATTAGTTACTTGCCAAATGGTAAAGAGTGTATTTACTCAACTAATGAAATTTGGGGCAAAGAAAACAGGCAAAACGGTAAAGCAGGTAAAATAATTAGAAAACTATTTACAAAACAGTCTATTGCTAAACTAGGATTAAAGGATACTGATTTTGAATGTTTCAGTAATACGTACAAATCTGCATTCAATGATGATGGATTTAAATTCGAGATTCTAAACAGGTCAATGATCCCAGATGTTTATAATATGGATTTATATGAAAAAAATGGTTCGTGTACTTTACAAGGCTCTTGTATGAATGGAGATAGTAACTATTTAGATATATATGCTAATTGTACTCAACTACGAATAGTTGTTATTACTGATAAAAATGGTTTATTGGCAGGTAGGTGCTTGTTATGGAACATAAGCGAAGAAATTACCTTATGTGATAGGTTCTATGTCGCAAAGGACTGTTTATATCATACGTTTATTGATTTTGCAGAGAAAAATAAGTTTTGGTATAAAAAAAATTATTTGTCTTATGCAAACAAAAATGTATTTATTAATCCCGATGGCGAAGAAATTACAAAACAATTCAGAATAGATACCGATACTGATTTTGATTATTACCCGTACATAGATACATTTACATTCGGTTGCGATGGGCACCTAACAAATGAAAGTAATAATACTAATTACGAATATTGCAATACAGACGGCACAAGGGACGGGGACGGAGATAACCATGAAAATGAAGTTTACGATGATTTTGCTGATGAATGGATTGATGAAGACTATGCGTCTTACATTGATTCAGGTGAAAGCAGATATAGAGATAGATCAACGCATTATGATAATACTGTATCTATTGGTAATTATACTTATCACGTAAATGACTGCAATATAGTAGAGGTTAATAATATTTATTATACCATTGATTCGGGCGATGTTGCAAACATAAACGGGGACTGGTATCTTAGCGAAGATACTTGTTATTCTGAAATAGATGGAGAAAATTATTTATTAGATGATTGCGTTTATTCAGATAGTATTGAAGATTATATCTTGAAAGATGACGCAACCCTAATAAATGGCAAATGGTATCATTGCGATAGTGAAGAAGTTAATAATTTAGAAACAGAAGAAATATAATAATGGAAAATTTAAAGGATATTTTAGCAATACAAAGTTATTCAGGTCAACAGTTTAGAATGTTTGCCTACATTATAAGGACTTTAAATAGCCTTAACATAGAATACGATGTAATTAACGGTAATATATACGCAACCAAAGGGGATGCAGACTTTTATCCCTGCATAGTATCTCACATGGATACAGTGCATAAAATAGTTAGTGACCTAACGGTTTTAGAAATAAACGGTAATTTAACAGGCTTTAATAAAAACACAATGCTACCTACGGGAATAGGTGGAGATGACAAAGTAGGTATTTTTATAGCATTAGAATGTTTAAAAACATTTGACAATATTAAGGCGGTATTTTTCAGAGATGAGGAAACCGGGTGTAATGGTAGCTATGATTGCGAAGAAGATTTTTTTATAGACTGCGGTTTTATATTACAATGTGATAGGCAAAAATACGGGGATTTTGTTACAAATGCTTGCGGTGTAAAACTTTCGGATTCTGATTTTCAGTCCTCCATATCTTCAATACTAAAAAAGTATAAATATAAATTTACAGATGGTGGTATGACTGATGTAATGGCACTAAAAGAGATAGGCGTAAATTGTGCAATGGCAAATATAAGTTGCGGGTATTATAATCCCCATTCAGAAAACGAGTATGTTAATATCAAAGAAGTTGCATTAGTTTTAAGCATGGTTAAGCAGATTATAATACAATTAGAAGGACTATCATTTACTTGTGTATATACTCAACCTATTTACAATAAAGTGCAATACAAGGCTCCATATAAAAGCGATTATGTTTTCAATAAGCAAACAAATGATTGGGATATAGTAGAATATGAGAATGAAACAATGGTTTGCGATGGATGCGGAATATCGCAAACATTAGAGTATATAGATGATTTTGAATGTCATTTGTGCAGCAGATGCCTTGATGACTATTTAGACTACGTTCCAAATAATAAGAAACATTTCCTTGACTCTAATTAGTGTTTAAAATACTGTTAAACTGTTTATGCTAATTCAGCCTGACAGTCTACCAACACCCGAATGACTGTATTAATTTACGGATTCGGGTTAAGGTAGTAAAAGAGGGTAACAGATTTTAACCTAAAATAAGGCGGTATAACAGACTTTAATTATTCGCCCTTAACATTACACTACAAACATAAAACTATTCATTACACAGGCTTATAATAGCCTTAAAACTTAAATGGCATGACCAACCAACCCAATAAAATAAAGATGTACGGCTTTTTAATAGGCTTTATATTCTTTGGACTATCATTTATTCACTTGCTTTTATTCCTTTGGAGGTTTGCAAGTGCAGTATTTACTAATTAAACACAAACGAAAATGAAAAAATATAGTTTGCAACAATGCGAAAAAATCATTGATAGATACATTAATGAGCGTAACGGGGAATTAACTCAAATAGAAGAGGGATGCTTGGGATTAGGTTTTTTAATCTTGCACGATGCCCCGAAAACAAAAACAGTTATAATTCAAGAATATTTTATTACTTCATGGTCAAGCGGTCACACGGTTAAAATGTATAATAAAATACCTAAAAAATATCAAAAATTAATAGATTCAGCAAACTAAAAAAATAGAAATATGGGTTAGTTGTGCTGATATATCAGATAGAAATTAACAATTAAAAAATAGAAAACATGGAAAATTTAGATTTAAAAGATTTAATCAAGATTTTAACAGAACTTGAAAAGAAGGGAATTACTACATTACAATTAAAAGGTACTTTAATGTCCATTAAAGATGGGAATACAATTATAGCAACAACAGAGAAACAAATTTAAAAAATAGAAATTATGGCATATAGATGGAAACCTTCTGCATCTCAAAGGAAAGCATTTGCAGAGAAAATGAGCAACCCAGACGAAGCTAAGGCACACGAACAGCGGAAAATAGACAGAGATGATAAACGAAGGGCAGGGAGTAAATTTGACTATCAGTCCGCAGGGGGCAATTTCGTACCTACTCAAACTCAATATGACTTTTGTGTCCTTAACATGGCATTAGAGATGACAGATGAGCAGGATGAAGCGTTTAAGCAGATTATGTATGGTTATATATGCCAAGAGAAGGTGCATCACGATCAAATACATATTGTAAATGAATTAAGAAGAAAATTAAACTAAATAAAATGGAACTATACAAAAACACCCCTGATGAGGTATTTACCCTAACAATACGAAGACAAGGAGATAAGGCTATTAATCTAACTGTTTGGAAATGCAATCGTGAAGAATGCAAAAATAGACTGATGGGAATATTGGGCAAAGAATTAAACCCATTTGCAACAGGCAAAACAACCTCGATAGATATAAGGCACAGAATTGGAGGTGCAAATATGGAAAGTGACTCTATCTCATTTAAGGGATTGTCCCCAAAAGAAACCGAATCTTTAATTCTTAAAAACTTATAAAAATAGAAACCATGAGAACAGTAACCAATATTGATGGACTTGTAAAGGTCTTTGAAAGAGATGAAGGGTTTATAACCTATGCCCGAAGCACTTACAAGGAGAATGAGGAAGGAAGTCCATACCCCCCAAGTGAAATACATTGGATGCCCGAAAATATCCAACAGGCAGAGGAGTACATACATGAGTATTGCCAAAACCTTGAATTAATTTAAAATAAAGTTTGGAAGTAACTTTAAAATTACTATATTTGATAAACAAAATGAAACTAACACTATATCTAACTCTAATCTTAATTGGCTTATTTGTACTCACAGTCTATTCTACTACTTTAAAGATAGCAGTATTTATATGGATAATAATATTTTTGAGTAAGATTAAACTTTAACAAAATGGAAAACTTAATTCAGTACGTGAACCCATGCAATAAAGCATTTCACGCCTATTTACAGGATAATAATATTATTGCCTTAATCTCTAACCTGTTTGAGATAGAATCGGAGGCAAGGGCAGATAGTAAAAACAAGCGCGCCTCCCTATGGTTTAAATTCGGGAGAGATGATACTTTAAGTACAGATATTTGGGATATAGAAATATCTTTGAGAAATAGCAATAGAGAATTTATGATCGAACAGTTTGAAAGCGTTACTAGCTTAACGGGAGCAGAATTACAAGTATATTATTCATAAAGCCATGAAAGTAACCTACAAAGTAAGACTATCCCCTGACCCTTTGATAATAAGGGTACAGGATAGCATAGAGGAAATAATCTTTGGATTAGACAAGTATATCAGTTTGGCTAAGTCCGAAATGATTGTAAGGCAATTAAACAACGGAGAGGTAATAGACTTCGATAGTTTAATATGAACCAATTTAACGACTACCAATCCCTTGAATACAGGGCAAGGTACGGAAACACTAAGCCAAAGGAGAAAGTAACTCATTGGTGTGTATTCTACAAGGACAAGGCAATAACAATGCCATCAAGCTATGCTATTGCTCAGGGGCAAATCAAAAACTTTAAAGTACAAGGCAAGGTGTATAATAAAACCATGCTAAAAATTAAACCATATAACTATTAAAATGAAAAATTTAGCAAAGGCTGTAATAGCTGTAATGAAGGAAGTAAAGGGAATAGACAAATCTATGCAAATAGGGTCAGGGTCTATGTCCTACAAGGGTGTACCAGATCAGGAGGTAAAGAAAATAATAGGGGATGCTATGGCTAAAAATGGTCTTTGTATATTACCTATTGGTGTTGATGCCAAAACAAAGATTGATAGGTGGGAAGAAACGACTGTTTACAATGGTGTGCCAAGCACAAAAATGAAACAATCTGTTTTTACTGAATCAACTTGCAAATATCTATTATTGCATGAAAGCGCAGAGTCTATTGAAATCTGTGGTTACGGGCAAGGGGTTGACTCACAAGATAAATCGGCAGGGAAAAGCACAACATACGCCTTAAAATACGCCCTTTTATATATGTTTCTTGTTCCAACGGGTAAAATAGATGATGCAGACACTACCCATTCAGATGATACGCCTATACCTAAATCCAAAGCACCCGTTCAAATCCAAGAACCCACAGTAGAGGCTAAGGTAACCAATATGGCTAAACCAGATGCCGAAATTCCTATTGCAAAACACAAGGATGTAATTAGCAAAATAGAATCAGCAGTAGGGTTGGCAGGGTATTACAACTCTCTAACAAACCCCGAAAAAGTTAATCCCGAAATAGTGGAGTCACTTAAAATAAGGAGAGAAGAACTTAAAGTAGTTGTAAAGTAATGGGTCACAGACAGCAAATGACACCAAAGCAAAGACTGGATTGGGACATAATGCAATACAAAGCACGACAAGAAGCAACAAAGGGT
>Ga0209284_10007262_pt1 | contig 10085 bp, 9 predicted proteins | sample FRY03_FD_187211 | JGI IMG/M metagenome (GOLD analysis project Ga0209284, IMG submission 187211) | Freshwater microbial communities from Lake Fryxell liftoff mats and glacier meltwater in Antarctica - FRY-03 (SPAdes) (version 2) | ecosystem: Environmental > Aquatic > Freshwater > Ice > Glacier... | reverse complement strand
CGGCAGCGGGCGACTGGTCTAGAATCTTCGCAGTACCCTTATCCTGAAGCTTCTTCAAGGCTTTCAACATGATTGCGCGCGGGTCTGCGATCTGTTGTCCCTCGGGGAGCGTAGGCTTATAGTTGATGCGTTGGGGCGCGTAGATAGTGGAGGTACCCATTAGATTTTCACGATGTATCGCAAGTTGCTACTAATGTTAGCAATAGTAGGCAACGTAAACGTAGTTGCCGTTTCCGCAATCGTCGCACCAATCATCGCATACAAACTCGGATACGTTAGTTTCTCCACGACACCACCATCACACGCGAGCCAACCAGTCGGCACAACCCAAGTCGTCTTCCGCATAAACAAGACGATCATTCCACTCGACGCCGTAATACCAAACGGTAAAGCTTGAACAAGAGCACCAACATTATTGTTCAAGACGGCTTGCGGGAGTGGACCCATATTGCCGAGTCCGAAACGAAGTTGTTCTACTACTTGATTCGTTAACCCCTCTGGGCGAGCCAAAGGAATGATACGAGAATCAGGAGGTTCTGGTGTCGGCTTGATACCAGGAAGATTCACGAGGAAGTCCTGCCGGGACGCAACTGGTTAAACCCATTCGTAACCTCATAGAGCGAGAACTCTGTGGGGGAGCCAACACTATCAATAATGTACGTCACTGATTGGCTAATCGTCTGATGATCGTATCGACTCACCGTGCTCGTAGCCGCATCCGTCGCCGTCGTCCCAATTAGCGTGTTCGCACCAGCACCATCGAGTCCCACAACCGCGTTAATAGTGAACGAACCACCCGCGCCAACGAGACGATACGCGAGGAGAGTATGCCGATAACGACGCTTCTGCGCCGGATCACCCTCAGTATACGCTCGCGTAGTGATAGACGAGTTGAAGACCGTACCATCAGCATCCGTACTCGTTGCCGTAGGGGCAACAATCGGGTCTATGCGGATCACACGATTCGTACTAGCATCCGTAGAAGTCGTGCGAGTAATAGCGTACACACGATTCGTCGTCTGATCCGAATCATTCGCAGACGCAGATATCTCTAACTGTCCAGCTTGCACACGAGTCCACCCGAACTTGGCACGCAAATCGCAGAGGAATCCTCCAGCCGCCATACTAATGTAGTAGTGCGAGTCATTAATGTTTGCTGACCCGTACACTCCGAGAGCGATACCACCCGCACCGAACACGTCATTACCACCAAACGTGGATGTATCAAACGTGAAGACCGTGTTACCACTGAGTGATTGTCCCCAAATGTTTGCAATCTTCTTTAGCATCGTGTTCACAAGCGAAGTACCATCAGTGAGGTACACGCCATCAGTAGAAGCAAACATGACACCAGCGCTCGTGCGTTGAATACTCTTCGGACTAATACACCCAACCTGCTGAGCGAAACCCCTGACGCTAGCCGTCAACCCGCCGCGACCTAGGCTCGTATTCGTCACACCCGCAGACTGAGTAATGAGGCTACCAGAGAGGAGAACACAACTCTTCGTACCCAATACAAGCATATTACCCGAACCAATCGGGACGAGTCCAACGATGCGTTCAATATCTTCAATATCAATATAGTTGAGTGCCGGGAATCCCATTCGCGTGGCTTGCACCAAACCATCCACGCCACCCGTCGCCAGCGCAGACGAACCATTATGCGTTGGCGCTACCGCATCCGACGCTTCCCGAACACTCCACACGATGCGATTCGGATGCGACGATATAGAACCAGTCGCAGCATTCACAGTCTTCACGTCACCAAGCACGATACGAGTATCACCACCACTAGCGAATGTTCCAGCACAACCAGCACTCATAACAGAACTACCATCACTCTTAGTGCCAACCTGTGGTAGTACCGGATAGTACGCGGCAGTAGTAAAAGCAGTAGTAGTAGACCTAATTGGTGCCGGATTCACCGTAACATTTGGCGAACTAACACTAACAATGCGACCAGTGTACTCGTCGGTACCATCGTTATATAAGTGAACGAAACCACCAATACTCATCGTTGCCGCAGCGGCGGCACCAACATTAATAATCGCATTCACACTAGCAATAGAGACGCCGCCGGGAATAGCTGTTACCGCAGCAGCCCCAGCCGTCTTGAGGTTAGCGCCACCACACCAAGCCATGCTCCCAGTACCACCCGCATTAGCAATAGGGAATACGATAGAATCCCCGTACGTCGTTGGACTACTAATACTCTCCGCCGTGATAGCAGAAGTAAACGTAGATAGCACTTGTGTGCTAACGGCGAATAGCATACTCGCAAACTTAACAACACCAGCAGCGACCTGAGCCGTATACAAGAATGTTTTACCATCAGTGTTGTAACTAATCTGCGAACCCATCTCCGTCGCATTCATAGTAGTAGTAGCACTCAAAGCCGTACTACTAGCACCACGCTTCGACAAAGCACCCGCATTCGTAATCACGATATTAGTAGCATCGAACACGCCACCATCAGGAATAAGGTGGCGAGGAACGTCACGAATCATTCCCGTAAAGAAGTTCGAGTGACTCGCGTACTGAATCGTACCAGCCATAATCGCTTAACTACCAGAATAATAAGTAGAATTATCGTGGAATGGACGCCTTGGTCCACGAAGATAACCGGACTGGAGGCGACGCGCAGTACGACCACCACGACGAGTCATAAACTTCTGGAAGTTAATCATCCCACCCTGAAACTTTGCCTCAAGCGACGCGCTCAACGCTTGATCCTCACCAACGGCGTCTGCGAGTCGAGCGGCAGCACCAATCACAATCAGCCAATGCCAATGAGAAGGAATATCCGTTGGAATATCACCATCAGCACTAAGAGCTGTAGGAGTCTGCGCGTAATAAACTTTGAGCCTGTCACCCGTTGTTTGAGGACCGGGCCAGATACGAATAGTGTCGAGGCCGAGGAAAGAGTATTGGCGCGTGAAACCCGTCGCGTTCGTCGCGTTGAGGGCTAGAACTTCGTCGGTGCTGATTGGTTCGAGGATGTACGAAGTCGTGTAACCCGTAGCGAGGTACTCTAAGTATTGGAGGGAACCAAAGTCTGTGATACCAAAGTCTGTACTAATATCGTAGACAGTCGTGCCAGCCGTCAGACTCGCGGACGCTGATGTGACTTTGAGTTGAGCACCCACAACGATGTCTGTGAGGGCATCATTGACGACGAGTCCCGCTTCGGTGTCGTCGGATGCGAGGGCGAGGTTCTGCGCGCGCGTCTTGATTTGAGCGAACGTAGCCACCTAGTTTCCCCTCGGACGATGCTCATCTAAGCCTCGGTGCATCAACTCGTGCATCTGCGCGGATACTTCACTCCCGCACGTTGGACACTGATTCAGACTAATCATCTTCATCACTTCATCAGGCGTCCTCATTGGTTGCCACTCGTGACTGATCGGACGCCAATCACGCGCATTCTCTAACGCTGGTCGTGCCGGGAACACGCTCAAACAATCCCCACACGCGAGTCCTTTCTCAAGGCGCTCAACGTCTTCGACTTGATGCTCGCCATGCAAGTACCACATGATTGCGCGTTTTGGTTCGCCAGCGACGAGATCATACGTCTCTTCGGCGTGAGCAGTAATAGGTCTACGCCACGAAGTGTTCTGAGTAAGCATCATGCTAGTACGGTATGATAGCGGTTCCGCAACGCATCATTATCAACGAGACGATATTGTCTAATATGAGTCGTACTAGCACGAAGAATCTTACGTCTACCAGACTCGTCTTGCAGCACACTCATCGTCGCATCCATAAAACCCTTAGCGTCGCTTGCGCGTACAAGACACTCATCCGGCACGAGCTTGTACGCCTCCGAATCACTAGCAACGAGTATTGCTCCACTCATCGTGAATTCGAGCCACTTGAGGTCACTCTTGCATCGAGTAAGATCATTGTCTCGGACGGGGGCCAAGCCTATGCTCCACTTAGATAAGACTCGGCGATACGATGGGACTCCAGGCGTGAAACCTATGTGAGTATAGGAGAAGTCCCATTGCGGGTCGAGTCCGACGACTTGCACTTCGACTCCCTTAGTTTTGCTTGCTGCTCTGCACGCTGCTTCGATGAGGGGAATGTCTTTGAGATGATTGCGACTAAGGACGACTCCTACGATCTTCTTCTTAGACGATCCAACAGTCCAATCTGCGGGGTCACACGAGTTCTCACAAATCATAACCTTCTCGTTGTACTCTCTGTACACTTCTGCGAGAGCGTGAGTGGCACAAATAATGTAGTCGGCTTCGGTGGCCATCTGCTTATGCGATTCTTGTTGAACGCTCCACGCATCAGCGTTCTCTGCGTGAAACTCCCTAACAGTCGAGATCAAATCGTCTGACACGTAATTATCGTCTACGTCCACGACGCGCTTCTTACCAAGCTCTAAAGCCCTATCCCAGAATGCTTGAGCACCACTATTCGGATACTGGAATACCCACGCATTCGCTTGGTGATCATCCCGATAATCCATACTCGTACGTACAACGCCCCGTACGGCTCTGCTGGGGAGTTCGCAACGCACATAGCCTGTACCATCAAGACTCCACTCGTAGAAGACGCCAGGCACCACTGTGCGCGTCTCGGCGGGCGACAGGTCCCTCCACGATAATCCCATACTCGACGCTTCCCGGAGAGTGCGGCGATGCAACCCGGCTTCGCTCTGACGATACCCGTAACGCGCCATCGGAGCGGGCGACAATCTCACTCCCGCTTGTGCGAGTCGATGCACTAAGTCCCAATCCTCAATAGGAACATCCCGATACCCGCCGATACGCTTAACACACTCCGTCCTTATCAGCATGATGCCAGTAACGTTCTGATCTTGGATGCGTTGTGGACACCACGCCTCCGCAAGCATCCTGAAACGCTTCTCCCCGAACGCGACGATACGCGGATACGCACCATCAAACCCGATAGCAGCCTCCCACAAACGCCAAAGCGTCTTCGAGTCCACAATATCATCAGCACCCATATTGAACACGTACCTTGTTTCAACCATACGAATCGCCTCGTTAAACGCGGTAGCCATCTCATGCTTCCCCGCATTCTTCGCAACAATCACACGAACACCCTTAGGCAAGGATCGGAACGCTTCGCGCAACAAGTCCTCACGCCGACCATCCCACGGAATCACCACCGTCACATGACGACGAACCGCAGCCTCAAACTCGGCTATACGATCCACAACTACGCTGGAATCTCACGCATAAGACTCGCATCCTCAGCAGCCTCCTTGATGAGTTCGGCACGCAACTCTTCGATAGCGACAGTGACGCGCTCGCGAGGAACCGGACTAGCCAACTCGTACGCAAGCACATACTCTAGATCGTAACCACCATCACGAATCATCGAACAAATCACACTCGCCGCAGACCTGCCCTTAGCGCCACGAATATCATCGTACGAAGGCCAAGGCGCTTCAAGCTTACGTCCACTCACAAGAATATAGCGAGTCCCATTCTCCGAATCCTCCATAAGTCGCTTCTCCGCGTACTTACGATCATCCTCATTCGGAATACTATCCGTATCAAACACGCTGAACGTGAGGCTAGGGTTCCACCCATCATGCGCGACACCATTCACAACACCCGTAGTAGTCAAGGGCGCAGCACCAAACGCGGCAGGCGTACCATCACGATGACTACCCATACCAAGCCACTTCTCAGCAGCAATCATCGCCTCATCCGGGCGTACCATGCCATGCGTAAAATCACACGAAATCGCATTCTGAACAGTCGTGGGAATCATCACGCCACCCGGACCTAGCGCGAGTTGCGTCACGTCTGGACGAGCAACAAAAGTATAATTAGCACTCTTAGAAACAAAACGCATTGTTTTCTCCTGGTCGGGAAGGTGAAAGAACTAGGAGGAGAGCTACGGATTGTAGCCCTCCTCCCCCTAGATTAGTACCCGGTGATACCCGTGATCAGGGCATGATTCTTCTCTTGCCCAATCTCAAGGGTACACTCCGTGAGGTACTCCTGCTTATTCGAGTCTTCGTCGTTAGCCTGACGATGCGGCTTCAACGCTGTGTCTCGTAGGGGACGCATAGTAACGTCATCCATATCGAGCACAACACCAATACCACCGTACTGACCACTAGTAGCCTGGAAGTCGTACCAGTCACGCTTAACTACGATGCTCAACTGGGCACCATCAGCGCTCTGATACTTACTTACAGACACACCGAACGAGTCAACACTCTGCGACGGTAGGGCGAGTTTGCCCAACGGGAAGCTAGAGATAGCCGACAGGACGAGTGGCGAGCAGAACATAACCTTGTTCCTGCTGCCGTACCGGAACGCTTTACGAAGGAATGTTTCCATCACCGTTGAAGTCAATGCTCCAACGCTTGATGTGATGTTACTCGTAACGTACTGGTACACGCCACCCGCGTAACCCACAGGCGTAGCACCCGAAGTCACCAAGTCTCGCACGCCCCAGAAAAGAGTGTTCTCCATCTGACGCTTATGCTCGATCAGCTTCTTCTTCGCTTCGTTAGCGGGTTCGGGTCCACCATACAACTTCGACGCAGTTAGCGTTTCCGTGAAGCCCCACGGATCACGCTGAATCTGCGTGTAATTGTAGTTAGCGACCTTCTTCGTCGTAATGAGTGTTCCGAGAGTTGCGCCCTCGGCGGCAGCATTACCAACCTTGATGAGGTCCACACCGGATGCAGCGGAGGCAGCCGTGACGGCTCCACCACCAATGGCGCGAGTAACATACACAGTGTTAGCCGAAACGGCTGTCACGTAGTTATTCTCACCAGTGGATGCGATGCGTACAACATCATTAACGCGGAAGTACGTGCCAGTTCCCGTCGCTACTGCAATGGCAGTTTCGGCGCTTGTGGCGGACGCGGAGAGCGTAGTGAGTCGTGGGACGAGTTCGTCCGAGAGCCACTCGACTTTCTGCGAGAATGCGGCACGCTTCTTCGTCTTCTGAAGCATCGTAGTTAGCGGTGCCTCGTCCGGTTCGAGTTGTGCGATTGAAGAGGACATGTCAACGACGCGCTGATTCGAGAGAATATCCGCGTCATCCACGAGTCCAGAAATCATGGTAGGCATAATATATAGACCTAACCTTTCTTACTAGGGGGTTTGAGGAGTTTGCGGTTATCCAACGGTCAGTGTTGGGCCAGCGAGTTGTGGAACTATGATCGGAACGTGTTACCCATTTAGGATAGCAGCATTTATCTTAGCATCATAATCGGTTGGTCCCGTATCAGCGACGCCTTGGCGTTGTTGAGTGAACGCTTGATTAGTTGCGGGTTGAGAGGATTGTTCGAGTGGTTCGCGCATACGCACAATCGCGTACAAGGACTTGATGCCTTCTTGTACCTTGTCGGGCGTGTCCATTCCATTCGGGAAGAACGCGAGGTGGAGTTGGTCTACGGGGATGTGATCAATGTAGTCTTGTATCTTCTGCGAATAATCCGCGAGGTCTGGAATCTGTGCTTCCAACGCGGACAAGCTAGACTCGAACATGCTGCTCGTCTGCTGATCACGCAACGGCGCGATCTGTTCACGCAACTCTGAGATTTGAGTCTCATACTGTTGCGACATAGTAGCTGCTTGTTGCTGCGTGTACCACGTCATTACTTCTGTTGGCTTCCGCTCGAACCAGTGCTCGTACAGACTATTCACCATCTCTGCGGGGACTCGATCCCTATTCGTGATCGCCCACTGAGCGGCAGCGCCCGGATCGTTATCTGCCCATCCGATTAGTTCGGCTTCGTTAGCGGGGTCGCCACCGGAGAAGGGCGCGTTCCACGCGGGACGCTCTGGTTCTTCGTCCTCGGCGGATAGGAGGTCTTCGAGGTCTTTGAGTCGCTGATTATTCTGAGTAAATTGGGACTCTAGATTCCTATACCCTTCTGCAAGGTCGTCTGTTGTCTTGAACTTGCCTAGTAAGAGTTCTACTTCTGGCTGTTCAAGATCATCGACGGGTGCGCCCATGAGGTCTTCGGCGGGTTCCTCTGTGACGGCGGCGAGTGGGGGTGCGCCTCCGTGTAGGATCGCATTCGCAATCGGGTCGTCAATTACTTCTTCTTCGATGGTCGTATCGATACTACTCATTATGATGCTCCTAGTCGGATGGTCGGCTTACTGGGTTTGACCAGCACCGGCCCCTAGTGCCGCAGAAAATCGTTCAGCGAATCCACCCGGAATGGGTAGACCACCAAGCGGAGCCTGTGGCCCTATTGGGGTTGTCGGTACTAGTTGTGACGGATCAGTCCCTCCGACCAAAGGCTGATTCTGCACTTGTGTCGGGTCAAGCGAGTCTTCCAAATAATCTTTCGGGTCCTCGTCAAACGCTTGGATCACGTCTTCCGCGACTCTCCGCATATTAGGCTTGACACCAGATTGAACAAGGAGCATGTAGTTCTGACCAAACCAGTTAGCGAACGCTAGTGCCTCCGCGCGTCGTTCTTGCCGCATCAGCGACTCGTTCGCGTCCTCGACCCGATAATCGTATTGACCCTGAATATCCGTAGGCGTCGCAACCTTCCACTCCGCATCAGTACCACCCTCAATACGAACCGCGACTGGTCCGGGGAGGAGTTGCTGATTGAGTGCGACTTGTTGTTCTCCGGCGCGCCTCATTGCAAACATGATTTGTTGCTTCATCCTAATGATTCGCTTCGCAGCCATATTACTGATGACGCTAATACCAGTCGCCGTAGTCTGATCAATCTGACTCCCCGACGCGCCCGACAAGTAACCAACGGCACCCGTGATGTTCTGAAGATCACCCTTCAAGAGTTCCTCGGCAATCGTGGATGGCTGGAGGATACTAATGTTTGGTGTCCACGGTTGGACTTGATCGGGGCGAGCAAGAATGACGGCTCCAGGGAAGAGGCGTATGTCTTGTTGTTCCATGTTCGGATCAACAAACATAGCTGCGTTCGCCATGAATTTCGTGTTGTCGATGCGTTGGTTGCCGAGTTCCCAGATAGCGACTTGAATGTCACTAATGATCTCTACGAGACTCTTGCCTTTGAACGCGAAGAGCCATGGCATGACGTTCGCGACGACGAATGGGAATTGTCCATGCCAGAATGGTGAAACTACGTCTCTGATAATAGTGGACTGGTTCGCAACAACGGTGAGACGCATCGTGTTACCGTCACGCCACCACCACTCGACGACTTCGACTCTACCCCTGCGTTCTTCTTTGCCCGCACTCATGCTTGTGGTGAGTTCCTCGATCTTATCAAGATTCTCGTACACTCCACTCGCTTCGAGACTACGCTTCGACTCGAAGGTGCGGAAGAATACGTACTCGGCGTCATCAACGCTCGTCGCATTCACATCCCACAAGAAGTGGTTCACGTCTACGTTGACGAAGCCGGGCTGTTGACGGTACGGTACGTTCTGGTAGGGTTGGCGTTGTCCTAGCGGGTCTGGCTTGTAGTTCGGGGTGGGGACTTTCCGCCACTCTTCGAGCCACGGAATCTTCGCCACACTGATGCCCCTAATCAGGGCTTGCTTGACGAACAAGGCGTACTTCTCCGAGAAGTTGTCTTTGTAACGCTGTTGCTTGATGATGTGAGTAAGGAGTTCAGCGCCACCAGCATCATCGGGTTGAGCGGGAATGACACGCATGTCTGGCTCGTCATCAACAATGTTGGATTCTATGATGTCAATGATTTGGAGAGCGTATGGCGGGTGAAGGTCACTCTGCCACTCACTCTTTGAGGGCTTGATGACGGCGTTATACCCATCATCACACGTCTTATAGAATTCGCAATTCTGAGTATGCTTCGAGTAGGATTGACTCCAACACTTAGAGAATCGGTCTAAAAGCTTTTTCTGGTCGGCGGATTCTAGCATTACGATTAGTATAACCTATACTCTACTAGCATTAGCGTCGCAGGATGAATACGAGTGCACAAATAATACCGAGAACAACAAGGATAATAGTTAAATCGTTCATGACGCTTTTTCTATAGAGAACCCTCAGCGTAGCAGGCTGATCGCAATACCAGCAAAACCAACAACGAAACTAACCCCAACAGCGACGAGGATCGTAGTCAACGCGCCCTGCGCGACAACAGGGATCTCGACACCCACGAA
>Ga0209284_10007261_pt1 | contig 10086 bp, 10 predicted proteins | sample FRY03_FD_187211 | JGI IMG/M metagenome (GOLD analysis project Ga0209284, IMG submission 187211) | Freshwater microbial communities from Lake Fryxell liftoff mats and glacier meltwater in Antarctica - FRY-03 (SPAdes) (version 2) | ecosystem: Environmental > Aquatic > Freshwater > Ice > Glacier... | reverse complement strand
TTCAAACCTATGCAGAAATAGGTATTGCTGCTTCTATAATAGTTACAGTTTGTCGTATACTACAAGGGATGTCCTCAGTAGGAGAAATAGTTGGCGCGGAACTTTATCTAACAGAAACTATAAATCCGCCAATACAATATCCTATAGTATCTTTTATTGCTGTTGCTTCTGTTATTGGCACAACGGTAGCTCTAGGAGTAGCGTCGCTTGTTACGTCTTTTTCACTTAATTGGCGTATTGCTTTTTGGATGGGGGCTACAATTGCATTAATTGGAAGCGTTGCAAGAACCAAACTCAGGGAAACGCCAGATTTCGCAGATGCGAAGCGTCAACTAGAACAAACATTTGAAAATATTAAGCTTGATAAGGACAAATTAAAAAATAGCCTCATTTGGAATGAAAAAGTGAACAAAAAAACAACATTATATTTATTTATAATCAATTGTTCTTGGCCAGTATGCTTTTACTTTGCTTATATGCATTGCGGTAATATTCTAAAAAGCTCTTTTGGGTATAGTTCAGAACAAGTAATACACCATAATTTCCTTTTATCTATAGTGCATTTAGTAGGTTTATCTTTTATAAGTTATTTAAGTTACAAAGTTTATCCACTGAAAATTATAAAAGTAAAATTAATAATATTTTCTATTTTTATTCTACTTTCTTCTTATATTCTTGATAGAATAACTGATCCCATGTATTTATTTTTACTCCAGTCATTTATTGTATTATTTGCTGTTGATAGTGTTCCCGCCGTCTCAATTTTCTTCAGACATTTCCCAGTTTTTAAACGCTATACTTATAGCAGTGTGATCTATGCTTTATCACGCGCTTTAATGTATGTTATAACTTCTTTTGGCATTATATATTTAACGGAATATTTTGGACATTATGGATTGCTAATTGTTATGGTTCCAATAAGCATAGGATGTTTCTGTGGTTTACGTCATTTTGAAAAACTAGAAAAGGAAGAAGGTAACTATCCAAATAGTCTGAATGAATCATTAGGTTGACCAAAAGCTAATTTAACCTGCAAGTTTTCATAACCTAATTTAATCAGTTCCTGAGTTATTTTAGGAATTTTTAAATAGACAGCAAGTGGTACAAAATAAGCAAAAGTTTCTTCTATTATCTTCTTTGCTTTTTCAGGAGATTTAGCTCCAATTGTTCTCATGTTATGGAGTCTGTCGAAGAGCTTAAGATGCAATATATCTTTTTTATGTTGAGCAAATAATAAATTCACAGTATCACCTGCAGTGATTTTAGTGCCATCGAATTTAATCCTAGTTAAGTCTTGAACTTGCCCAGCAATCACCAACCCAAAAATATCAGATATCATTTCGAAAGCAAGTTTGGTGTCTTCAAGGGCATCATGAAGTATAGAAGTTACAAAAACATTGGTATTTAGGAAATAACTCGATGCAATATAGGCAACTTCTATAGTATGGTAATAATATGGCTCGCCAGATTGTCTCATTTGAGTTCCATGGTATTTACGAGCGTAATATGTGGCTTTTTTTATTTCTTGAATATTAAGAATATTATGTAGATCTAACCTTTTAGCTTGCGTAATGAATCTTTCTGAAGCGTAACATTCTTCAAATTTGGATAGCCATGACTCTTTGTCTTCCATAAATCCTTAGGTAATTTATTAACATTATACATTATAGTTAATAAATATATTATAATCATAAGTTATAGTAAAGAATAAAATGATATTTTCTAGCAATAATACAAGAAATTTGTTACTGTGAATTACAGGCAATATTTACAAATGGCTTTCTAAGATAATTGTTCTATAATGTGGTAGTTTTAAAATAATTAAGGCGTAAAAATATATGCAACAATTTAGTTTATATTATGCTCTGAGTGCTGCAATAGATAAAACAGTTTGTACATTAACCGGCAAAAGTTATGAAAGAAATCTTAGGATGGTTATATTAGTATCTAATCTTGAAGCACAAGAAAATTTAAATAAAACATTATGGACATATTCGCAAAAAGAATTCATTCCTCATGGCAGCAATCTTGATCCATTACCATCTTCTCAGCCGGTTTATATTACGGATAAACTAGAGAGACCAAACGAAGCTGATATGTTGATTATTGTTAATTCTGACGATATCATTAAAATTCTGAACAATAATGCATATATTTCATTATTTAAAAGGATTATGATAATTTCTGATCTGTTAAATCAAGCCACTTTGACTGAAATTACAGAATGGGTTAATAGAACTAAAATAAAAGATATGATCATAGATTTTTATAAACAGAATCCAAATAATGCATGGACAGAATTTGATCCAAATCTGCCATTGCAATCATAATTCCAGTTATGTAGTCTTTATTTTTTATCTATTTCCCTAACTTTAGCGAGACGAATAAAACGAGCAAAGGCAAAAATTATTGAATCAACAAATCCGTCAAATCCAAAAATAAAATATCTTCTAATAAAGAATGTCTTTAGAAAATATAAGAATAGCTCTAAAGCTATTCTTATATTCGAAGGTTTTCTTCCAAGTGTTACCATATCTTTTGCTTGTTCACTAGAATAGAAATTTGCTTTCGCAACTAATTGCTCAATTGAAGTTCCTGAAAAATGGTGTGCGATACCATTTAAATTATAAACTTTGCCATCCTTATTAATATCTGAGTTAAATAATATAGCGTCATGGGTGGTTGTTTTGGTTACATTAGAAAAACCACTATATTTTTTATTATATATCCTAATAAATTTATTAGATGGAGCAAACAAGCGGGGTTTAGACTCACTTCTATACATAATAACAAAATTAATTTGATAAGCTAAATAACGATCTTGATTATTAGAGGCAAAAATAAACTCTATTTCATCCTGTAGCTCAATAGAAAGCTCTTCATCAGCATCAATGTTAAGTATCCAATCATGTTTACATAAACTTTCTCCAAAAGATTTTTGTTTAACATAGCCAGGCCATTCATTGAATATTACTCTAGCACCTAAGCTTTTGGCGGTTTCAACTGTATTATCTGTGCTACCGCTATCAATTAGAATAATTTCATCAACAATTTTATTAATACTATTAATAGCTCTAGTTACTCTAGTGGCTTCGTTTTTTGCAATAATAAAAGCCGAAATTTTTGCCATAATTTTACAGTTAATTGAAGAATTTATTATTAATGCTTAGTGTCTTGAAGTGGTAAAATGGTAACTTTAATCGTTTTGATTCTATTCCCTATCTTTTTTTGAATAATAATTTCTAAGTTAAATATTTTAATTTTCTCTGATTGATTAGGTATACGTTCTATTTCATGAATAATTAACCCAGCAATGGTATTTGCATTATCATCTGGTAGATTCCAATCTAATTCTCTATTTAAGTCTCTAATAGTTGTTGTTCCATCAATAATAAATTGTGTATCAGATTTTTTAATAACGTTTTTTACTGATAGATCATGCTCATCATCTATAGGTCCAACTATTTCTTCTAAAATATCTTCAAGTGTAATAATGCCTTGTAAATCACCATATTCATCTACTACACATGCAAAGTGGCTTTTGCGTTCCCTAAAAGCATGTAATTGATGACATACTAACGCATTGTCTGGTATAAACCATGGCGTACTTATAACCTCTTTTATATTAACTTTCTTTGCATCATTATTATTTTCGTATAATGCCCTTAGTAAATCTCTGATATGTAATATACCTATTATGTTATCTTTATTGTCTTTCCATAAGGGTATCCTTGTATGTGGGTTTGATAGTAGGGCGCTCCGAACTAGTTCTTCATTTGTTAAATCTGCATTAAGTGCTACAATATTGCTTCTATGCACCATGATTTCTGAAACAGCCATATTTCTAATGTCTAAAACCCCGCCTAGCATATCACGATCATACTTATAAACATTACCTTCTTGGTGATAATGCTCTATGACTCCTCTTACTTCCTCTGTACCAGATACCTCATGTTTTAGATTTATACGGAAGATAAAACAAAATATTTTGACTATTATTTCGAGCATAATACTCGCTGGTCTTAGAATCTTAAGAAATACTATTATAATAGAAGATGATAAAAGAGCCAATTTCTCAGCTTTGACTACAGCAATTGCTTTGGGCACTACTTCTGCAAAGACAATAATTAAAAATGACATAACAATAGACGATATTATAGTGCCTAAATCATCACCGAATATTTCAATAAATAAGCCAGTAGCTATGGTGGTCGATACTGTATTAATTAGGCTGTTGCCAATCAATAACGCGCCTATCACTTTTTCTTTTGATTTGAGTAATTGTAACACAATAATAGCGCGTTTATCGCCTTCTGCTTTTAATTTTTGTATTTTACCTGGCGAAGATGCAGTAATTGCTGTTTCAGCAGCGGAAAAGAGCCCTGAAACCCCGACCATTAATATAATAACGGATGCTAATAATAAAATCATTGACGTTTTTAATACCTTAAATGTAAATTGATAATTTAATTTCAGAAACAAACATAAGAAGTTTAGTTGATAATAGTGATTTTTGACAAGTAAATTACGATAATTAATATAGAATTAATTATATAAATACACTAGAAAATATTTTTTTATCTAATAAAAACTATTATTTTTGTTTAATTTATTTTTTTATCTGGATAGAATAAATTGAGCTTTATTGGAGCTTATACCAAATTTCGAAATTAGCTTCATAATATGGTTAATTGAAGAAGATGGTGGTAATTTGTAACTTAAGTAAAGAGGGAGAAGTATAATGTCAATAAATAATCACCTTGCCAACCTTAAACAAAAACATGCCAATTTAGATAAGACATTGAAAAATGCCATATCACAGTTACGAAATGATAATGATATAACAAACATCAAGAAGCAAAAATTGTTAATTAAAGAGAAAATTGAACGACTTCAAACCGTATAATTAAATTAAATCTGCTTATTCAAACTAATTATAAAAAATAGATAAATCTTGTGATAACTTTAATATCATTCTTATAATGCATTTTTGTAGGAATGATATTACTTATATTTCATAAAATAATCTGGTAAATCAGCTTCTATTTTAATATCCTTACCAAATATTTCTGGATTGAGGATTATGGTTTTTGCATGTAGAAGCATATTTTGGGATAAAGCTTTTGATGCTAAACTACCATATTTTGAATCCCCAATAATTGGACAATTTAAAGATTGAGCATGGAATCTAAGTTGATGCATTCTACCGGTAAGTGGTGTAAATTCAATAATAGATGTATCTCCAAAAGTTTTCAGGAGTTTATACCTAGTTATAGCCATTTTTCCATTTTCTATATCATCTTTAACAACTTCAAACATTCCATTTCTGTTCTTTCCTATTAACCCAGAGATTTCCCCTGTTTCTTTGATGGGTCGACCTAAAGTTACGGCTATGTAAGTTTTCTGTATCTTTTTTTCTTCAAAAGCCTTTGTTAACTTTACGCTAGCTAGATAATTCTTAGCAATTAACAAAATTCCACTAGTCTCTTTATCTAACCTATGAACCAGCCTTAAATCATACCAGCCTTGATTTAGATAATTAAGAGAGTCATTAATTGAAAAGCTTATTTTGCTCCCACCTTGAGTCGCGAGTCCTCCTGGTTTATTTATGGCTATAATATCTTCATCCTCATAGATTAAATAATCATTTAATATTTTGTTGGCAAGACTAATGGTAGAATTTGAGAATAATTGATTAGAATTTTTATCATTACTTACTTTAAGCTTTAGCTTATCATCTTCTATAGAAATAACATCAGAATTTTCTAATCTTAAATTCGCAGAACTTTTTTTCTGATTAACCTTTACCCAGCCTGATCTTAAAGCCTTCTGTAATATCCCTTGAGTTATATCTGGATATAAATTCTTTAAATATCGATCTAACCTAATTGGGAAATGAACCTTTGCTGTTAGTAAAATCATATATTTATAAATAATTTTGAACGTTAAATTGTTTTGAGGATTCTATTAAACCTAATAGATTTAATCCATGGCCATATTCTAGTAACGTTTTCTATTATGCCTTTATTATCTAACCAAAATAGTTCGCTTGTAGAAAATAATATAAATTGTCCTTTGGCTATAAAATTTTCAAATGGAACAAATCCTAGATCTATCCTACTATCATTAGATTCATCTCTATTATCACCTAGAAAAAAATATTTATCACTTGGTACATAGAATATTCCAGTATTTCCGTATTTATTAGTATTAGCACTTTGTGCAAGTTTATAAGAATTATAAGAAATGCCACTTGGCAATGTTTCTTTAAATTTTTTATATAATTGCCCTGCTTGGTCTGTAAATCTACCATCCTCTATTCGTTCCACTGCTTTATCATTAATATATATTGTATCATTAATCATTTGGATCTTATCTCCAGGCAGTCCAATTAATCTTTTTATATATCTTATTTCCATATTCATAGGAGGACGGAAAATTACGATATCACCTCTTTTGGGTTTGGATGCTAAAATCCTATCATTAAACATATCGGGACTAAATGGAAAAGAATGTTTACTATACCCATATGAATATTTTGTTGAAAAAATATAGTCATTTTCGAGTATTGTTGCTTTCATTGACCCCGTTGGAACAAAAAAAAGTTCAATAATAAAAATCCTAATTGCAAGTGCGAAGAGGGCCACATAAAAGAGAGATTTTAATTCCCCTAAAGTACTGGTACTTTTTGATTCAGAATGTATTGACATAATAAAATTAGTAATAGTTTGATGGCTTAAAATTAGTTATAATAAGAGGTAGCTCCATTAAAATCTAGTATTTTATGAATATTATTACGAGTATTAGTTCTCCAAACTACTCAACAAGAAATAGTTCGGTTAATTTTATTATTATCCATTATACTGAGCTTAACTTTGAAACAGCTCTGCATACATTATGCGATCCATTGTCAAAAGTCAGTAGCCATTATCTTATAAAAGCTGATGGTACAATCTTTGAATTAGTAGATGCTATGTATGTTGCATGGCACTCTGGTCAGAGTCATTGGAAAGGATTAGATAAAATTAATGATTATTCTATAGGAATTGAATTAGATAATCTGGGTTACGAATCTTTTTCTACAATACAAATGAACAGTTGTATAAATCTATGTAAAATGTTGTTATCTATCCATAATATCTCAAATACAAATATTTTGTCTCATTCTGATATAGCTGTCGATAGAAAAATTGATCCAGGGATATTTTTTGATTGGAGTTTGCTTGCAAGCCATAATCTTGGCATGTGGCATAATATTAATATCACAAGCCCATGCGCTTCTACGATATTCAAATTTGGAGATTGTGGAAAGGAAGTTTTAAGTTTGCAAAAAAATTTAAAGAAAATAGGCTATAAAATAGAACTTACTAGTATTTTTGACCAACAAACTAATTATGTAATTAGAAGCTTCCAATCACATTTTTATCCTAAATCAATTGAAAGATTTGGAATAGATTTTTATCAAGACAATAATTCTAAATATCGATGGGACAAAACATCAAATGAAATTTTATATCATCTTATAGCCCTGTACTTCCTTGAAAATTAATAAACACGTTTAATCTATAAAAAATTCGTCCTTATAAATAATAGGGCCCTGTTGCAAATAAGAATTCAAGATGAGTTTATCCCTGAAACGGAATTAATATTTTTTAAAAAGCCAATAGATTATCAGTAATTATTCTAATTTCACCTTGAATACCTTGCCCATATTTCCAGAGTTCAAACCTTCCTTTTTTAAACATTCGCATTACTTCAAATCCCTTGATGGTAGCATAAGCTGTTCTCATAGATTTAAATCCAAGTGTTGGTTTGATGAGTCGCTTGAGTTTACCGTGGTCAGATTCGATAATATTGTTTAAGTATTTGACTTGTCGATGCTCTAAGCCACTAGAACATCTACCTTCTGCTTTTAGTTCAACAATTGCTTTTGTATATGTTGGATTCTTATCAGTATTAATAGTATTGGGATGAGAGTGACTTGACGTTGAGTTTAGAGCCTTACCCAAGAAACGTTTGGCTGCAGCAGTATTCCTGGTAGATGATAGGTAGAAATCAATGGTGTTGCCGCATTTATCTACAGCCCTATAGAGATAGGCCCATTTACCTTTTACCTTAATATAAGGGTGAGTAGGCCGAGGTATTTCAACCTCAGCCTCTCTTCAAACGGTGCGTGAACCTCTCGACTCACACCGCTTCCACCATTTTGGGCCCAGGAAATACTCCAAGTTTCCAGTGTATGAAGAGATTAGGATTCGGGTGAGCTAGACGATTGAGATGTTCTCTCGCTCGTCTTTTGTGACCTGAAAGCTTTTTATACTTTCTTCTAACCCATTGCATCAGATACCAATTCAGGTGCTTCCATATGCTGGTCATGGCCGATGGATAGAATCGTCCGTAGTAGTTGACCCATCCTCTTAGCTCTGGTGCAGCCATCGCGGCAATGTCAGGTAAGGATTTATCATTCTTCAACTGAAGATGCCAACTCCTTATTGCTCGAACAATTGCCTTCTTTGATGCATTATTAATTGCAGGTAAGAAGTTTGGATGAACTGTTCCATTCTTATCGACACATCTTCTTGGTCTGAATGTATAGCCTAGAAAATCAAAACATACTCGTTCAAACTTTTCTAGGCGGTTTTGGTCTTTGCAATATATAATTCCTGATTTCTCAGGATGTATTGTAAGACCACATTCTTGGAATCTCTGTCCAATAGCTTGTAGTACGTATTCAGCCTGCTCCTGACTTTGGCAATGTAATATGCCATCATCAGCGAAGCGGCAAAATGGTACATCTGGCATATTTCTTCTTACCCATGTATCAAATGCGTAGTGTAAGAATAAATTGCTGAGTATTGGACTTACAACTCCACCTTGAGGAGCGCCTCTAGTGCGCGAAAGGTTGTTGCCTTCTCTATCTTGCATAGGAGCTATAAGCCACCTCTTAACATAGAGAAGAACCCATTTACAATCACAATGCTTTTCAAGAGCCTTCATAAGGAGGGTATGATCTATGTTATCGAATAGACCTTTAATGTCGAACTCAACAACAAAGTCATACCTCCAGCATCTTTCTCTAGTAACTGCTATTGCGTCATGCGCAGACTTCTTAGGACGATAACCATAAGAATCTTCGTCAAATATAGGATCTAATAGTGGTTCAAGTTTCATTTTCACAATAGTCTGTGCTATCCTATCCGCAATAGTAGGTATGCCAAGAATACGCTGGCCGCCTGATTTCTTAGGGATAGATACAGCTTTGACTGCTGGAGAAAAATAACTACCAGAGGCCATACGATTCCATATTTTATACAAGTTATTCTTTAGGTTACTCTCAAACTCTTCCATCGATACATCGTCAATTCCAGCAGCACCATTGTTAGATTTAACATTTTGATATGCTAGCCATACTTGCCTCTTCGATATTTCGAAGGCCTTTGCTGTATTCATAGATTCCTCCTAAATATTGCTACTTAGTTGACGCTGCAACTACAGCTAAAATGGTCAAACTTCTTCGCTCCGCTTCCATTACAGAAGCTTCAACACTACTACGAGTTTGTCCGCCCCTGTCATAGCACTTCAGTACTATCAGCCTCGTGGTTTATTCCACTTGAGCCTTTCCCTTAAGCATTGCTACGCAGGTTCCCGTGTTCAACTTGAAAGCCAGGGTTAAACTCACGCCACCTCTATGCCGGATGCCACCTAGCCAGTAAACAGGTATCCGCTAGGCTAATCCCAGGGTAACGAGACCTCCCTGGTTTTGACATCATCTCAGATTTTCGACACTTGAACGGTAGTTCACTTGTGTTCGTCTTTTTAACCCACACCTGACATATAATTATGCCTTTTCTGTAACGCTCACGACAAATGCTCTTAACAGATGACGCTTACAGTGGTTTGCAATCTATTCCTGTAAATCGATTGCGAGAGACCTACTCTCATCTTTCAAGCCGCTTTGCACGGCACACTCTCGTCTACTCTCCAGCTAAACCCTAGCTTAGGCTTCCAATACCATTTTAGCTTATCTAAGATCTTTGGAGCGTAATATTGAACCCACCGATATATTGTTGAGTGATCGAGTTGTAA
>Ga0209284_10007260_pt1 | contig 10086 bp, 9 predicted proteins | sample FRY03_FD_187211 | JGI IMG/M metagenome (GOLD analysis project Ga0209284, IMG submission 187211) | Freshwater microbial communities from Lake Fryxell liftoff mats and glacier meltwater in Antarctica - FRY-03 (SPAdes) (version 2) | ecosystem: Environmental > Aquatic > Freshwater > Ice > Glacier... | reverse complement strand
TCCCATTGCTTGAGGAATTACTAGAATATCAGAAAAGATGATTGCTGCATCAACACCTAAAATATCGACAGGCTGAATAGTAACTTCAGAGGCCAATTCAGGTGTTTCAACCAATTCTATAAATCCGCTCACGCGGGATCTTATCTCACGATATTCAGGCAAAATTCGTCCAGCTTGGCGCATTAACCAAACAGGAGTTCGCTCTGTTTTTTCGCCTCTGGCGGCACGTAAAATCAAGTCATTCTCTAAATTCATACAATCAAAAGGTATTAAACTGCATCCATATTTATAAAGCAACGCTCTATCCATTCGCGAACAGCGCCCTGCCCACCTTTATGTGTCAAAATCATATCAACCTGATCTTTCACAGGCCAAGAAGCATCCGCCGGACAGGCTGAAAAACCTACAATACGCATGATTGGAAGATCATTTACATCATCTCCAATAAAAGCTATCTGCTCAAAAGAAATATTTAAATCGCTGCACCATTTAGCAAGAATATCTTGCTTTGGCGCTGCGCCAGCGTAAACGTGAGAAATACCCAACAAATCACAACGCTTTTTTATCAAGTTCTCGTTAATTCCATGACTAATCACGCCAGCCAGCATGCCCGATTTAGTAAGTTTCCTGATAGCCAAACCATCCCGAGCATTGAATTTTTTAAACTCATCGCCTGATTCGGTGTAATACATTCCAGCATCAGTCATAACACCGTCAATATCAAAAATGACCATTTTAATATCAGAACGAAAATTCGGCAAAGTGCTGAAATCATACTTGAAAAGCCGATCGATTGAAAATCCAGAACGACTGCTTACTTCCTGCAAAAGCGAAATTGAAATGGCGTCCTCATTCGACTCTAGCCAAGCACCTAACCTTTCTGAAAGGCCCGCCATTTCTGACTGATTCCTAAGAAGAAGATGCTGCAAATTTTTCCTGAATAATTCTATCATACCAATTTACGACCTACAGCATTTGCAATTGGATGCAAGGTCTGCATCATACCTTTGAAAACATCATGCGTTAATTGTTGCGCAGCATCTGATTTTGCCACTTTAGGATTTGGATGCGTTTCAACCAATAACCCATCAACGCCCATTGCAACGCAAGCTCTAGCAAGATCAGGGATTCCATAAGCATAACCCATAGCATGACTCGGATCTAAAATAACAGGTAAATTAGTGTATTCCTTTAAGTAAGCAACTCCACATAGATCAAGAGTGAACCGAGTCTTCGTTTCAAATGTTCTAATTCCTCGTTCACACAACATAACTTGCTCATTTCCTGCTGAAAGAATGAACTCAGCACACTGAACAAATTCCTGGAGCGTAGCACCAAATCCGCGTTTTAGAAGAATGGGTTTTCGTGCTTTACCACAACGACGAAGTATTCCGTGATCGTACATTGATTTTGCACCAATTTGAATTACATCAGCATATTCAATAATTGCTTCAACATTGGTAGCATCACGAACTTCAGTAACAATACCGAAACCGTATTTCGAACGCATCTTGTCCAGCATTTTCAAGCCTTCAATACCTAAACCTTGAAAAGAATAAGGTGAAGTTCTTGGTTTGAAAGCACCAGCTCTAAGATTTCGAATGCCAGTTTCTTGAAGCAAGGCCGAAGAAAGCTCGAGCTGTTCCTCCGATTCTGCAGAACAAGGTCCAGCGATTACAACGGTAGCATTTGTATTTCCGCCAATTACAGTATCTGCCCAAGAAACTTCGCGGATGTCTTTGCGATACTTTTTCGAAGCCAATTGAATATCGTCGGCCATTGCCCAACTTCCAGTGCAATATTGCTCAAGCGAGGATGGAACTTCTTTAACAGCCGACGGCAGCACAAAAACAGTGTGTTCATTGTTAGTGTACCAAACTGCTTGATTGGTAATTGCCAAAGCTTCGATTTGAGTCTCTGGAAGCGATTTTGAAAGATGTAAGATCATTTTTATCCTTTATAAGCTGCAAGACAGCATATTCCTGTTAATTCTCCTGCAGAATTTAGTGTTAAAGCCATGTGAGGAGGCGTTTCTAATGTATTTATCTTAGCCTGAAATGCATTAAGTTGTATGGTTTCATCAACCAAAATTACTGGAAAAGGTGATGGATTATCGGCAACCGTTTTTGCAGACAATGCATCTAACCAATCATTTTTTACGGGAACTTCTGTAATTTCTGCATTCGAATTCAGATATGGCAGCATTTCGGGCAAGCGAAGCGAAAATCTCTTCAAAAGCTCCGGTTCTGGCAAAAGCACTTCATCCATTCGCCAATCTGTCAAATCTTGAGTTCTAAGATTCGTCACTGTTTCTTGAACACTGTTTCCTTTGAACAAATAAGAACCTGATACAATCTGAGGAATTCCCATCATTGTTAGCACTGAAGCCACAGTAGGAATAACGCCTCCATCAACCGTTACAGGCAAATGAGGATACAAAATTCTGTATCTCATGATGTTTGCAAATTGCTCTTGCTGAAATTTCCCGCCACTGTGACCTGGTGTCGTAGTCATCAGCAATAAGGTGGTTGCGGATTTCTCAAAAGGTTTGAAAAATTCTGCAGGGCGACTAGCAAGCACAGCAATTCCAACTTTAGGCTTTAAATCTTCAGGAACAAAAAGCGGTGAATGCAAAGATTCGAGCTGAATGGTAATCTCAGAAATACTGCTTTGACGGATATCATCCCAGTATTTAATCGGATCTGAAGTAATTAAATGCAGGTCGAATGGCGTTTTTGTAAAACCTCGAAGTCGACGTTCAAATGCGAATATTTCGCGACTCTCGATGCTATCGAGATGAAAAAAATTAACGCCTGCTTTGTCTAAAAGAGCAACAGATGGTGCTAGGTCACGAGCGTGCAGGGAGCTTACAGATGCGGAAATGCGCATGTTTTGGAAATTTCGAACCGGATTAAAAATAGGGTGTCCGAGCGTGTGCAATATTAGGCTATTCCCTCCGATTGTAAAAATTGACTTACGTTTGCAAGCCAAAATCGAAGATTACTATGAGTCGTATATCCAACCGATTACTAGCATTAAGTGAATCGGAAACACTCGCCATGGCTCGCCGCACTAGGGAGTTAAAGGCGCAAGGAAAAGATATCGTTAGCCTTAGTTTAGGCGAACCAGATTATGACACCCCTGATTTTATTAAGGAAGCTGCTATTCAAGCAATTCATGATAATGTGACTCATTATCCACCTGTTGCGGGCTTCCCTGAATTACGAGAGGTGATTTCGAAAAAATTTAAGCGCGACAACCAATTGAACTACGATGCAAATCAAATTGTAGTTTCTACCGGAGCTAAACAATCTATTGCCAATACAGTTTTGAGCCTTATCAATCCGGGCGATGAAGTTTTATTGCCAGCTCCATATTGGGTTAGTTATATTGAGATTATCAAGTTAGCTGGAGGAATTCCCGTTATAATTTATGCAGGAATTGAGCAAGATTTTAAAGTAAAACCTGAACAAATCAAGCAGCATATGACTGAAAAAAGTCGCTTGATCATTTTCTCATCCCCTTGCAATCCTACGGGAACTGTTTATTCAAGAAATGAGCTGCAAGCTTTGGCCGATGTTATCAAGCAATCTCCAGATTTATTAGTGCTTTCAGACGAAATCTATGAGCATATCCGTTTTGAAGGAGAGCATTGCAGTATAGCTTCTTTAGACGGAATGATTGATCGAACTATCACTGTTAACGGACTTTCTAAGAGTTTTGCAATGACCGGTTGGCGTTTGGGTTATATCGGTGCTCCAAAATGGATTGCAGATGCTTGCGATAAGTTTCAGGGACAAATAACTTCAGGAGCTTGCACTATTACACAGATGGCAGCAATAGCAGCACTTGAGGCCGATCCTGAACGCGTGCAATTTATGGTTGAAGGATTTCATAAACGTCGCGATTTGATGCTAGGATTGCTAAAAGAAATTGATGGGCTAAAAGTGAATGAGCCAACGGGAGCATTTTATATTTTCCCTGACATTTCGGCCTTTTTGAATAAGAAAGTGGGCGATTGTGAGATTAAATCTACTATTGATTTGAGTATGTTTTTGCTAGACACGGTTCACCTTGCAACCGTTGGTGGAGAAGCTTTTGGATGTAATAAATCTATTCGTTTGTCCTACGCTACATCTGAAGAATTAATTGTTGAAGCAGTTAAGCGTTTAAAAGCAGGATTGGAAGCAATATCAGCATGAACAGACAAGAACTCCAGCGATTATTCGAGCATTTTAAAACCATGAAAGTGCTTATTATTGGCGATGTGATGGTGGATAGCTACATCTTCGGAAAAGTAGATCGTATTTCACCTGAAGCTCCAGTTCCTGTTGTGAATGTTCAAAGAAAAGAATCTCGTCCAGGTGGAGCTGCCAATGTTGCTCGAAATATTCAAGCCTTGGGAGCAGTGCCTGTTTTGGCGGGATGTATTGGAAACGACCGAGATGGTGAAGAGTTACTGCGGATTCTTTCCGCCGAAGGCTTATCCACCGAAGGTATAATGAAACTGAACCGACCAACAACGGTTAAATCGAGAATCATCGGAAACCACCACCAACTGCTCAGAATTGATGAGGAATCTGAAGCTGATTTGGACGCATTGGAAACTGAGTTGGTCCAAAAAACAATCTTACAATTGCTTGAAACGGGTAATTTTAAAGCGGTAATTTTTGAAGATTACGATAAAGGCTTAATCTCTGAATCGCTTATCAAAACGGTTGTTGAATATTGCAATAAGAATGAAATTGTAGTTACTGCTGATCCGAAAAAACGGAATTTTCTTGCCTATAATGGTGTTGATTTATTCAAACCTAATTTGAAAGAAATTCGTGAGGGATTGAAAATTCTTGTTGATCCATCCTCTGACGAATCACTCAAACTGGCTGATAATCAGCTTCGTTTCAGCCTAAATCACCGATACAGTTTGATTACACTTTCTGAACATGGTTTAGTTTATAGCAATGGTCAAGAATTTGCGAGAATTCCTGCGGAAGAAATTCATATTGCGGATGTTTCAGGAGCTGGAGATACTGTTATTAGTATTGCAACTCTTTGCCTTGCCGCAGGTATTGATATGAAAAGTGCGGCACAAATCTCAAATTTAGCTGGAGCAAGTGTATGTGAGCGTGTAGGTGTTGTGCCTGTTGATGCAACTGAACTTTTCGACAAGGCCCTAATTGCTTTAACTGATAGCACAAATAGCGAATGAGTGAACATATCGCGGAGGTAAATGTTACTGAATCCACCATGAACGTTACACCCTACCAATCGAGCGAAGGCGGCAAAAAAGAACAAGTTGAACAAATGTTCGACAATATTTCAAGCAAATACGATTTTCTGAATCGCTCTTTGTCATTCGGAATTGATATTATCTGGCGGAAAATGATGATGCGTCAATTAAAAGATCTCAAACCGCAATTAATTCTTGATGTCGCCACAGGCACTGCAGACGTTGCCATTGAGGCAGTAAATCTACATCCAAAACATATTATTGGAGTAGATATTTCTGAAGGAATGCTTCAAGTTGGAAGGGAAAAAATCCTCAAAAAGAAACTTCAACATATTATTGACCTTGAAAAAGGCGATTCTGAGAATCTTCGTTATGCGGATAACTCATTTGATGCTGTAACTGTAGCTTTTGGAGTCCGGAATTTCGAGAATCTTCAACTGGGTTTAAGTGAATTGCATCGCGTTTTGAAACCTCAAGGTAAAGTTGTGATTTTGGAATTTTCGCGACCTAGACTTTTTATCGTTAAACATGTTTATGATTGGTACTTCCGCTATCTTTGCCCGTGTTGGGGGAAACTGATTTCTAAGGATTATTCCGCTTACAAATATCTTTATGAATCGGTGAAAGCATTTCCAGAAGGTGAAGGATTTACAAGTATTGCAGAAAAGGCTGGATTTCAGCATATGAAAGTAAAACGTGTAACCCTAGGCATCGTCAGTCTGTACACTGCGGTAAAATAAAATCATTTTTGAGGCGTTGAGTATACCTATCACTAAGAAATTGTATTTCAAACGAATTAGTATGCTATTGCTACTGATGCTGGTATTATTTTCCAGTAAGCAAGGGCATGCTCAAAAGCGAAAGGTTCTTAATCTACCCACATACGACAGGCAAACAATACATTTCGGATTTCTTTTAGGAGTTAATTCATTTAATTTCATTCCCACTCCTATCAAAGATTTACGGGATCTTGATTCCTTAATGGTTATTTCACCAAAAAGCGGATCAGGATTCAGCCTCGGTATTATCTCAAATTTACATTTGGGTGATAATTTCGATTTGAGATTTATGCCAACATTGTCTTTCGGAGAACGCGTGCTTCAATATAGAATTACACTTCCTGCAATCGATTCGGCTTTCACCAAGGACAAACGTGTTGAATCAACTTTCATTGAATTTCCCTTGCTTTTAAAATTCAAATCGGCGCGATTGAATAATGGGAGAGCTTATTTAATTGGTGGAATTAAACCCGTTATTGACCTTGCATCACAAGACAAGGTTGATGATAAAGGTGAAAAGATCTTAAAGTTGAAGCGTAACGATTTGAATTATGAAATTGGCTTTGGCTTCGATTTTTACTCTCAATATTTTAAATTCACACCCGAGTTCAAAATGTCTTACGGGTTGAGCAACCTGTTGGTAAGGGAAAACAACATTTACACAAATGGATTGGAAAGCTTAAGATCTAAGGCTTTCTATATTTCATTCACGTTTGAATAACTATGATTCAGGAACTGAGGCTAAGTCTTCATCCGGCAGAAGGCTTCGACCGGGAGAATCTTGAAAAGTATATAAGAAAACAACTCCAACTTGAGGATTCTGATCAACTTTATATCGACTTAAAAAAGCGTTCTATTGATGCTCGTGGCCGTTCGGTAAAGGTGAATGTATATGCTGATGCATACGTGAACGAGCCTTCAAAACCGAAGGAAAACGTTCATATTGATTACAAACAAATATCGAACTCTAAGGAAGTTATCGTTGTTGGCGCTGGTCCTGCTGGATTATTTGCCGCTTTAAAACTCATTGAATTAGGACTCAAACCCATCGTTATTGAACGCGGAAAAAACGTCCGCGATCGACGAAGAGACTTAGCTGCCATAAATAAAGAACATATCGTAAACCCCGATTCTAACTATTGTTTTGGTGAAGGAGGCGCGGGAACATATTCTGACGGAAAACTTTACACCCGCTCTAACAAACGTGGAAACATCCGCTCGGTTTTAGATACGTTTTTCAGTCATGGGGCGGTTGAAGAAATTCTCATCGACACGCATCCTCACATTGGAACCAATAAACTTCCGGGAATTATCGTCTCAATGCGAGAGACCATTTTGCATTTTGGAGGAGAAATTCACTTCAATACCAAGGTCACAGATTTTATTATACAAAACGACAAAATCAAAGGTGTCAAATGCAATGGAGATATAACAATTACAGCCGATGCATTGATTTTAGCAACAGGACATTCAGCTCGAGATATCTACGAAATCCTTCATAAATCAAACGTTTACTTAGAATTTAAGCCATTCGCATTGGGCGTGAGAGCTGAACATCCTCAAGAACTCATCGATTCTATTCAATATCACTGCGATCTCCGAGGCGAGTATTTACCTCCGGCTTCTTATGCACTTGTTGAGCAAGTTCAAGGTCGTGGTGTGTATTCATTTTGTATGTGTCCGGGTGGTATTATCGCGCCCTGCGCAACTTCGCCTGGAGAAATTGTAACGAACGGTTGGTCGCCATCAAAACGAAATAACCCTTTTGCCAACTCTGGAATTGTCGTTGAAATTAAAGATGAGGACTTAAAAGATTTCGCACAATTTGGTCCCTTGGCGGGGATGTATTTCCAACAAGCGATAGAACAGGCGTCATGCGCTGCGGCTGGTGGCACCCAAAAAGCGCCTGCACAACGAATGGTCGATTTTTGCAATGGAAAAACAAGTTCTAGCTTAGGATTGACTTCTTATAAACCGGGCATTGAGTCTTTAAATCTTAGTGAAATTTTACCGAAAGCTGTTGGCGATCGTTTGCAAAAAGCATTTCCTGTTTTTGGTCAAAAAATGAGAGGCTACTATTCAAACGAAGCCATTTTACACGCTGTAGAATCACGAACCTCAACGCCTGTTAGAATACCAAGACATATCGAAACACTTCAGCATGAACAAATTGCAGGTTTATTCCCTTGCGGCGAAGGTGCTGGATATGCTGGTGGAATCGTTTCGGCTGCAATGGATGGTCAAAAGTGCGCTGAAGCTGTTGCACAATTCTTAACTTCTTAAGACATGGAAAAGGAAATAAATCTTGCACAAATCGATCAGGTATTTGAGCAACAACAGGCATTCTTCAAAAGTGGAGCGACGCGTTCCTATGAGTTTCGAATCAAGCAATTGAACTTGATTAAAGCGCTCGTTAAAGAAAATGAGCAAGCAATTTTAGATGCCTTAAAGCAAGATTTGGGTAAGCATTCTTTCGAAGCTTTTTCAAGTGAAATAGGCACTGTCATGCAAGAGCTGAATCATTCGATGGATCATTTGCGTCAGTGGATGGAAAATGTAGCCGTTGATACTCCGCTAGTTCACCAACCTGCGCGCACGTTTATTATGCATGATCCGCTTGGAGTGGTTTTGATTGTTGCTCCATGGAATTATCCATTTATGCTTTGCATCACTCCGCTCATTAGTGCAATTGCAGCTGGAAATTGTGTTTTTATCAAACCTTCTAACCAAACAAAGGCAACATCGGCGTTAATTCAAAGATTGATTAGCAAGTATTTCAAGCCTGAGTATATGTTTGTGGTTGAAGGTCCTGGAGCTGTGGTTGGAACTGAACTCATCTCCAAACATCGCTTCGATCGTGTTTTTTTCACAGGTAGTAAGGAAATTGGAATTGAAATAATGAAAATGGCAGCCGAACATTTAAGTCCGGTTACTCTAGAATTAGGAGGAAAAAGTCCAGCAATTGTTGATGAAAATGTAAACATCCAAATTGCTGCTAAACGAATTGTTTGGGGTAAGTTTTGGAACGCAGGGCAAACTTGTGTCGCTCCAGATTACGTTTTGGTGCATGAAAGTATCTACGATGAGTTTATAGATGCTGCCAAAACAGCCTTAGAATCGTTTTTCGGAAACAATCCTCAGCAAAGCGAATCGTTTGGGCGAATTGTTAATCAGAAGCGCTTAAATACACTTAAAACCTATTTGAGCGGCGGGGAAATTATTTGCGGAGGAACATTCGATGAAAGTGCATTGTATTTCGCTCCAACATTGATGAAAAACATCAACTTGGATTCTTCCATTATGAAGGAGGAAATTTTCGGTCCAATACTTCCAATTATTTCATACTCTTCGAAGGAAGATGTATTGAAAATAGTTGACAGAAATCCATATCCTTTAGCTTGTTACCTTTTCACTAAGAAGCAGTCGTTCGAAAAGTATTTCCTTGAAAAAATTCGATTTGGAGGTGGAGCCATCAATATGCCCTTGATACAATTTGCTCATTTTGGAATTCCGGTAGGAGGTGTTGGTTTTAGTGGAATGGGAAGTTATCACGGCAAAACAGGATTTGACACATTTAGCCATCAAAAGCCTATCATTAAAACAGGCTATTTCCCAGACATACCAATCAGATACGCACCGTTCATGAAAGTATCCAAGTTGGTCAGATGGCTCATGTCTTAGAGTCTCAATCCAAATCTTATCAAAGGTTTCATGGACTGACCAGGTGTATATTGACTTACAAAATCGACACGAAAAACCTTGAGAATATTGTCCAATCCGATATAGACCTCTGTGTAAATCTTGGTGCTTTCAACCCAAGCTAAATTTGCCCCTGCGATTGTTCCAAATTTGGCCTTTCTAACTAATGGAATTTTATTCGTTAGCCAGTTGTAAAAATTATGCTCAATGTGTCCTTCAAGATAAGGTTTGTTTGTGCTTGAAGTATAATATCCAAGTGCATTAAATCTGCTGAACCCACTAAAGAAAAAGTCGTAAGGCATTGTTGGTGCCCAATTTCGCAAGAAGTACGTTTCGTTACCATTAAAATGTTTGTAGTCGACAAAACTCATGTTTGCG
>Ga0209284_10007258_pt1 | contig 10087 bp, 12 predicted proteins | sample FRY03_FD_187211 | JGI IMG/M metagenome (GOLD analysis project Ga0209284, IMG submission 187211) | Freshwater microbial communities from Lake Fryxell liftoff mats and glacier meltwater in Antarctica - FRY-03 (SPAdes) (version 2) | ecosystem: Environmental > Aquatic > Freshwater > Ice > Glacier... | reverse complement strand
GGTTCGGTCCGCTTTTCGTCGTGGACGACAAGGGGCGGCCGGTGCGTGCCGGCAACTTCAACACCGTCGGGAAAAGCTGGCGAGAGCTGGTCGGGTTCAATCGTCTGACGGAAAGCGAGGAGGAGGACCTGGCGGCGGCGCTGATCACCGAAGCCTCACGCGAGTTGGAGCGCCTGTACCCCGGCATTCGCTTTCACGTCTTCACCTGGGATGGCACCACCGCCGGCGTGATACGGCGCCTGACCGAGAGCGGCCTGCGCGTGCACACGATCCGCCAGATCATTCCCGACTATAACGATGGGTACCTGATCGCCCCGCCTTTCGAATATCACCCCACGCCGGCTGCCTACGAACGAGTCGCGGACTACTTTCTCACTCTACACAGATAGAGGGGACCCGCGCCGACACGCCGATTGGATATCCAAAGGTTGGTGTGCGGGAGATCGAGAGTGGGACGGTGCGGGCCACGACGGGGCCCGTCATGCGACGGCCCCATCGCGCGGCCGATTCGTCGCTGCTGGCGGACATGGCCGGCGTTGGCCGTCGTCAGCAGCTCGAGACCTAGCTATGGGAGCAAACGAATTTTGCAACCCGAATGTCAATTGGGCAGCATGAAACATCAGTAGCTGATATCGGCTTGCGCTGATCTCTCCGTAGATCAATGTCTTATGGCCAACGACAAAGCACCCGGCTTCCACCTCAACGACCTTTCCGTATGAATACTCTGATTGGGCTGAGCTTGAGATGAACAGATCGCCAGCCTTGAACCGATATGTCTCCCGTATTGATTCGCTCGAAAACGTTTCAAACGTATGCGGTATAACCATTATCTCGCGTTCAAGATGCCAGACTACATCCGGCATTGCTGCCCATTCTGAACTGGCACCAAGCGTCGTTACCAACGTTATCAGTGACTTCAGCAGGCGCATGGCGTCTCTCCCCCGCTGCGACCTGCCATGCGCGAGGGTATGCGGCCAGCCGCCGAGCGACCTGCTGATGATATCTACTTTTTGACCGAAAGGCGGCCCCGACTCTCGACGAGGGGCGAAAGCCGGGGCCTAAGTCCAGCCAGATGCATCTCCGGACGGACTGCACAGTCTGAAGCTCAAATCATCCCGCTTCAGGCTAACGGGCCACCGGCACGTTACTGCGAACGAACGCCACAAGGTCCCCCACCGTGACGATTCCTTCGGTGGCGCTGTCGGAGATTTCTATGCCGAAGGCATCCTCGATCGCCATGATGAGTTCCACGAGATCGAGGCTGCTGGCGCCGAGACCGGCCACGAAGTCGGCGTCGGCGGCGACCCTTACCGGGTCGATGCCGAGGACCCGCGCGGTGATCTCTCGTACCTGGTCGGGAATGCCGGTCGTGGTGGTCGTCGGCCGGGCTTCCGGCGCGGTCGGCTGCAGTTGGGTCATGTCACGTTCCTCTCTGAAGTGGCCAATTGTAACGGGCGCCTCTCGTCGACCCGGTGGTAGGGCCTCGGCTTCGTCTTAGGCTTCGCGGTGGACGCCGACCGTGCAATGCTGGCGGACTATGGCGTTGCCCCTGTCGTCTGCTGGCGATGCGGCTGAGTTGGTTGGCATGACCTCGACGGCGTACTGAGAACAGCGACACATCAGCGGCAAGGCGCGAGAATCCGTTAGCCGGTGAAGGAGGCTTACTACTGACGATACTGCGAGAAGCTCCTCCATGGGGTCCTTCGCCATGAGCTTAGCGATTTCATATTGGGTAATAACTTCAAGCGCCTCCTCGACCACTTTCTCGGCGCGCTCGGTCATTTCCTTGAGTTCTGACTTGATCAGTTTGATCTCGATGTCGAGCTGGTGGTCTGGCATTCGATCCTCCCTAACCACCAGGTGCAACGTCAGCGTGAGCACCAGAGTGATGTGGGCTTACGTTGCGCTGAAGCGACAAAGGATTCGCGTGACTAAAAAAAGCCACTCAGAGTGCGACAACAACGGCGCGTCAGGCCAACCTCGACACCTGTACCGGCTGGAGTCCTCAAGCCGGGTAGAGCCGTTCGATGTCTTTGCTCGAGGCCGACGCGGTAGATCCGCCGCCGAGCGAATGGCAGGGCGCTGCTGCCGCATTGACGAGGTCGGGCAGCGGTCACCCGGCGCTAAGTTGTCGCGAGGAGTCTTTCGGCTCAGGCCGATATCGCTATACTAACACCACGAGTCGTTTGGTTGGGCGCGCTCAAGCCATTGTTCGACGTCGGAATGTATTGGGGATTTTGACTGATAATCCTGAGGGGATCGGCAAGAAGCTGATTGAAGAAATGCGCGATACGTTTGCCCGGAACGACTGGGATCAAATGACGAGGGCTTACGAGCAGATATTGGAAATCAAGACCGACCGAGCCATACGCCTCGAGGCGACGTGCCTGTCAGTCCGCGCGCTCGTTGCTGAAAAGCAGCGCCCCGCCGCCCGAAAACTGCTCAATAGCGTCGCGAATAACCCTTACAAGAAGCCGGTCCACTATGAATTCCTGGCGCGTGCCCACCTCGATCTGAAGCAGTACAAGGATGCGGCTGAAGCCTGCCACCGAGCCGAGGAGCTTCGCATCACTGATACCAACGACCAGGTGTCATGATACGGTTTGCCTAAGACCGTCGTGTGATCGAGCGACTCGACGTTCAGGCGTGTTCTTCACTTGCTTGTGAAAGTTGCGTTTCCCGTTCCGAGGCAATCGAAGCGGGCCCGGGGAGTTCGGGTGCGGGCGCATGCCCGTCCTGCGAAGTCTTTCCGATGGCGATATTCCACTGAACGGTGGCCGTCTCCAGTTCCGTGGTGAGCGCCGTGCGTTCGGCCTTCAACTCGTCGATCCGGCGCCCCAGGAACCGGCGACGACGACGTATCTGCCCCACAGCGGTCTCGTCGGCAGCGGTCTCGATTCTCGCCTTCAGGACGAGCCCCTCGTTCTGAAGCCGGGCAATCTCTTCCTTCACTTCGATCAGCCGGTCCGTGCAGTAATGACGCGAGCGCAGGAGACTTTGCGTCAGTTTGTCCGTCATTTCCCCTCCATCCCACATTCACCGAAGCCCCGAGCGCACCGCGCACCCACTGGGCATGAGCGCCTGACTTACTGTTAGAAATCGAAATTTGTGAGACAAGTCTTCAGAGTAGTCCGACTTGCACATAGCGGAATGTGTGTAGCGACAGTTTCTCCCTCTGGCCGGTTTTCAGTTCCCCAAGCAGGTCAGCGCCGCGGTCGGCTTGTTTTCAGGTCGATGATGTCGGACATGGAAGCGGTACGGTATTGGGCAATAAGCTCACGTGCCGCCCTCCGCGTCTCTTCCGTCGCTTCCTCTGCCCACACCCTCACCAAGTCGGAGGTGCTGCTCCGCGCATCGGGCAGGTCCTCAAGTCGCCCGAGGGCCGAGAGGATGCCGGGGTGGACTTCGCTCCCGGCGATCAGTTGAGCAATCTCCTTCACGACGTCCTTGTCTGAACGCATCTGCGCCTCCCGCGCCGTTAACCTGCCTGACGCAGGCGGGGGGCCCCGACTATCGAGGAGTGACAGTCGGGGCCTTTACCGCCAGGCGCGGGCTGGGGAGACGGCACCTGGTGGCGGGCGGACGTTGCCCTGAAGCGCCAAAGGATGCGCGTGACGAAAAAATGACATGCAGGATGCGACAGCAACGGCGCGTCAGGCGGCCAACAACTCCGCCACCTGCGTCGGCTGCCAATCACTGCGGCCCGCGGGCGTCTTGATGCCCCTCGCCTGCAGTGCAGTGCTTGCAAGCGTGGAGCCGGGGACATCGTTTCCGCGCATTACGCGCGCGAGGCCCAGCGGCGTGCGGTAGGCCGACTACGGGCACCTTCATTCACAGCGAGTCAGCACTCTGCAGCTCGACGGAGAGCGGCAGCCTTATATCCAGCATCGTGGCGGCCCACCCGGTTTCCTGCGGATCCTCGACGACAGTACCATCGGCTTCGTCGATTTCACTGGCAACCGGCAGTACATCACCCAGGGCAACCTTGCCGACAACCCCAAGGCCTATGCTTCAGCGCTGAGCGGAAGTTCATTCGCGTCCGCTCTGGCGTGCTGTAGTGGTCAATCTGAAAGAGAATTACGCGAAGTAACCGAAGTCCCTTCGCAAAAAATTCGAGCGCGTGTTCAAAGCAAGTTTTGAACAGGATTAAGTTTAAGGCGGCAGGATTTTTCCATTTTTCTATCCAAGTCGCGTCGCCTGACTCACCGCCAACTGCCAGCCGTCCTGTGCGGTGACGTACACGCACACCCAGCGGAAGCCGTAGGTCTTCTGTTCCTTGACGTTCAGGATCGGGCTCTTGCCGGTCACGATCACGGTCGGGCCGGCGAAGACGCGGAAGTTGAGGTCGGTGGCGGGGGCGGCTTCAATCAGCGGCTCGCCGGCCATCGCCGTGACCAGGCGCGCGTCCTTGTTGTCGAGTTTCCCGGAGCCGTGCGTGTGGGTGAAGCTGTCGGCATAGAGCGGACGGAGAGCCGCGAAGTCCTTCGCGAGAACGGCCTTCGCAAGCTTGGCGCGGAAGTCGGTCACTTCCTCGATGAACTTCTTCGCTTCCACCGAGTCGGGCTGGCGTGGCGGATGGGCGAGGGCGGATAGCGGAAGAAGAAACGGCGCGGCGGCGAGGAGCGAACGTCTGAGCATGTGACGGGCCTTTCCGGTCGTCCTCAGGTGAGCGAAGGACCTTGCGACACCACCGTGAGATCCTTCGCTGCGCTCAGGATGACAAGGAGCTACGCATCCTTCGAGGATACGCCGGCCTCGGCGAAGGTCGCCATGCCGTTGTGGCAGGCGGCGGCGGCCTTGAGCAGCGGCACGGCCAGCGCCGCGGCCGAGGCTTCGCCCAGGCGCATGTCGAGGTCGAGCAGCGGGCGCATGTTGAGCGTCGTGAGCAGCCGCGTGTGGCCGGGCTCGGCCGAGCGGTGGGCGACCAGGCAATGGTCGAGCGCGCGGCGGTCGACGGCATGCAGCACGGCCGCGGCCGCGGTGCAGGCATAGCCGTCGAGCAGCACCGGGATGCGGCCCATGCGGGCGGCCACGATGGCGCCGGTGAGGGCCGCGAATTCCTCGCCGCCGACCGCGGCCAGCAGTTCCAGCGGATCGCGCCGCGCGATGGCGTCCTTGTGGCGGGCCAGCGCCTCGTCGATCACCGCGATCTTGTGTGCCAGCGCCTTGCCGGTGACGCCGGTGCCGGGTCCGGCCCAGTCGGCGCCGCTGCCGCCGTAGAGGGCGGCGCACAAGGTGGCGGCGGCGGTCGTGTTGGCGATGCCCATCTCGCCCAGGCACAGCACGTCGATGCCAGGTTCGGCCGCCATCATGCCGTAGGCCATGGCGTTGGCGGCGCGGGTCTCGTCCATCGCCGCGCCTTGCGTGAAGTCGGCGGTGGGATGGTCGAGGTCGAGTTCGTAGATGCGCAGGTCGGCGTCGATGATGGTGGCGAGCTGGTTGATGGCGGCGCCCCCGTTCTGGAAGTTCTTCACCATCTGCTGGGTGACTGCGGGCGGATAGGCCGAGACGCCGCGGGCCGCCACGCCATGGGTGCCGGCGAACACCGCGATGCGCGGACGCTCGACCCGCGGCTGGGCGCGGCCCTGCCAGCAGGCCAGCCATTCGGCGATCTCCTCCAGCCGGCCGAGCGAGCCCGGCGGCTTGGTGAGCTGGGCCTGGCGGCGGACCACCTCGGTCTGGGCGGTGAGATCGGGTCCCGGCAGCTCGCGCAGGATCCGGCGCATTTCGTCGAAGGAGGCAGTCGACATTGTTTGTCCGGGGGCATTCTGGAAGGGGCCGGACCATCCTATATTCACGGGATCATGACCAGTCCCCACGAGCCCCCGTCTTCCTCCTCTTCCTCTTCCTCTTCGTACGGTGGTGGTGGCGGCGGCGCGCCCCGCCCCTCGTCGTTCGACGACTGGCTGCAGGCCTTCAAGGAACAGATGACGTTCTTCACCGGCCTCAAGCTCGATGTCGGCCGGTCGCGCTGGCCGCTGGCCGACGTGCTGCCGGTCCTGCCCCTGGTGGGCGCGGCGATCGGACTGGCCTCCGGGCTGGTCTTCGCCATCGTCCGCGGCATCGCCGGGCCGGGCTGGCTGGCGGCCGTGCTGGCGGTCGGCGCGGCGATCATCCTGACGCGGGCCCTGCACGAAGACGGGCTGGCCGATACCGCCGACGGGCTGGGGCCGCACGCGCTGGAGCCGGCGCGGCGGCTCGAGATCATGCGCGACAGCCGCAACGGCACGTTCGGCGTGCTGGCGCTGGCGCTCACGGTGCTGATCAAGGTGGCCTGCCTGGCGCAGTTCGGCGCCGCCACCGGGCTCGTCGTGCTGATCTCGGCCCACGCGCTGTCACGCGCCGTGCTGGCCTATCCGTTGCTCGCCTTCTCCCCGGTCCATGACAATGGGCTGGGCGCCCAGGCGGGCAAGCCGACCGACAACGATGTGTGGATCACGATCGGCATCGGCGCGGGGCTGGCCTTCCTGCTGATGCTGGGCAAGGGCCTGTTCGTCGCGATCCTGGCGCCGCTCGCCGTCCTCGCCTCGGCCTGGTTCTCCACCCACTGGATCGCCAGGCGGCTGGGTGGCTACACCGGCGACACGCTGGGCGCCGTGCAGCAGAAGGCGGAGGTCGTCTTCCTCGTGGTGGCGGCACTCTTCATCGGCAGCTAAGAAGGCGGCCGCTTAAAGGGTCCAGTGGAGGAACGGCATGGCGACAGGCGCCAAGATCACGGGAGCGGTCACGCGGTGGTGGTGGGTGCGGCATGCGCCGGTGCCCAATCCGGAACGCCGCTGCTACGGCCAGTCGGACATGGATTGCGACGTGAGCAACGAGGCGCTGTTCCGGCACCAGGCCAAGCTGCTGCCCCGGGGCGCGGTCTGGTACGCCTCCAACCTGCTGCGCGCGCGCAAGACCGCCGAGCACCTCGCCCACGCCGGCGCCGAGATGGACGAGCTCCATATCGATCCCGATCTCGCCGAGCAGCATTTCGGATCATGGCAGGGTCTCACCTATGTCGAGATCGCCGAGAACCATGCCGACAACCATCTGTTCTGGCTGGGGCCGCCGGAATTCAGGCCCGATGGCGGCGAGAGCTTCGTCGATCTGCGCGACCGCACGGTGCGCAGCATCGACCGGCTGACCGCCGAGCATAAAGGCCGCGACATCGTGGCGACGGCGCATGGCGGCACGATCCGCGCGGCGCTGGCGCACGCCTTCGACCTGCATCCCGAGGCGGCGGTGCGCTTCGAGATCGACAATGTCTCGATCACCATGATCGAGCATTACGAGCAGGCCAATCCCGCCCATGCCTGGCGCGTCTCGTTCGTGAACTACATGCCGCGCGAACTCGCCCTCGGCCCGGCCGGCGGACCTGCGTGACGGCTACGGCGAAGAGCGCCGCCGAGCTGGCGGCCGAGCAGGCCGCCCATTGGAACGGGCCGGGCGGGCAGGGCTGGCTGAAGGCGCAGGCCCGCCTCGACCATTCGCTGGTCGAGATCGGCCGCCGCGCGCTCGCTTTGGCGAACGCGCAGTCGGCCGAGAAGGTCATCGACGTCGGCTGCGGCCCCGGCGGCACGACGGCGGCGCTGGCCCATTCGGTCGGCCCCGAGGGTCACGTGACGGGCGTCGACATCTCCCGGGTGCTGATCGAGGCGGCGTCGACGCGGCGCCTTTCCAACGCGACGTTTCTCGTGGCCGATGCCGCGACGCATGCTTTCGATGCCGCGTCCGTCGACCTGATGTTCTCGCGCTTCGGCGTGATGTTCTTCGCCGATCCGGTCGCGGCCTTTGCCAACCTGCGCCGTGCGCTCAAGCCCTCGGGCCGGCTCGCCTTCGTCTGCTGGCGGCCGCCGCAGGACAATCCCTGGAGTCTCGTGCCTGTGAAGGCGGCCGCGCCGTTCCTGCCGCCGCTGCCGCGACCCGGCCCCGAGGATCCCGGCCAGTATGCCTTCGGCGACCGTGCGCGGGTCGAACGCATCCTGACGGGTGCGGGCTTCGCCGACCTGGCGATCGAGCCGCTCGACGTCCAGATCTGGATGGGCAAGGACGTGGCCGATGTCGTGGCCAGCGCCGGCCGCTTCGGACCGCTCGCCCGGGCCTTTGCCGACGGCAATCCCGATTCCGTCGCCCAGGCGAAGGCCGCGATCGCCGAGGCGCTGGCGCCGCACGAGACGAAGGACGGCGTATCGCTTCCCGGCGCCTGCTGGCTGGTCAGCGCAAAGCCCGGCTGATGGAGCATGTCTCGACCTTTCCGCTGCCGCCGGTGACGCTCGTGCTGGGCGGCGCCCGCTCGGGCAAGAGCACCCATGCCGAGCGCCTCGTGACCGGGACCGTGCACGGTGGGGCGCCGCGGCCGGCGATCTATATCGCCACCGCCGAGGCGGGCGACCTCGAGATGGCGACCCGGATCATGGCGCACCGCGCCCGCCGCGGCGTCGGCTGGACCACCATCGAGGAGCCGCTGAAGCTCGCCGAGACGCTGGAGCAGGCGGGCGCGCACGGCCAGCCGGTGCTGGTCGACTGCCTGACCCTGTGGCTGTCCAACCTCATGCATGCCGGCGAGGATGTCGACCAGGCGACCGACGAACTGGTCCGGTCACTCGATGATCACAGCCAGCCGGTGGTCTTCGTCAGCAACGAAGTGGGGCTCGGCGTGGTGCCGGACACACCCCTCGGCCGGACCTTCCGGGACGCCATGGGCCGCCTGAATATGCGCATTGCCGAGCGCGCCGACCGCGTGATCCTGATGGCCGCGGGCCTTTCTTTGGTGATGAAGGACCGTCCGGCGCCCCGGCGCTGAAGCGGTCCAATCGGCTCCGAAACGTGGTATGGTTTCAGCTCTTGTGACCATCAGGCGCTCCCCCGGCGTCGGTCGCCAGCCACACGGAGCATAAAATGAAGCTCGATCGCCGAACCGTCCTCGCGGGGACTGCGGCCGCGTTCGCCGCGCCGTTCATCACCTCAATGCCCGCCCGGGCCGATGCCAAGCGCCAGTCGCTGGTCGATTCCTGCCTCGCCACCGCCCGCAAGATCCTGGGCGGTCCCGACTTCCCCGACGCCGCCGGACAAATGATCAACGCGCGCGGCGTCCTGATCATCCCCGAGCTGGTCCAGGGCGGGTTCATCTTCGGCGCGGCCGGCGGCCGCGGTGTCCTGATGGGGCGCAGCTCGCCCAACAACTGGAGCTTCCCGGCCTTCTACCTCATGGGTTCCGGCAGCGTCGGCCTGCAGGTCGGCGGCAAGGTTTCCGAGATCGTGTTCATCATCCGGACCGAGAAGGGCCTGCAGGCGATCCTCGACCACAAGTTCAAGTTCGGCGCGGAAGCGGGCGTGACCATGGTTGCGGTCGGCATCGGCCTGGAAGGCGCGTCGACGGCGGCCGGTGGCGCCGACATCGTGGCCTTCGCCAACTCGCAGGGCCTGTTCGCCGGGGCCTCGATCGAAGGCTCCTATCTCGACGCCGACAACGACTGGAACGCGCTCTATTACGGGGGCGGCGCGACCGCCAAGGGCATCATCCTCGATCGCCGCTTCACCAACCCGGGGGCCGAGCCACTGCGGCAGTATCTCGCCAAGTGGTAGCGCGCGGCTGAGCCGCGGTGTCGGCGCAGGATGAGCGTCGGAGCAGGCCCGGAGTCATCCGGGCCTGAAGGAGAGAGCGCGTCGCTCAACGGTCGGCTGCTCCCCTCCGCTTGTTTGATCGGCGCACTGCGCAAATCCCAACAAAATTGTCATCGCGGGCGGAGTAGTCTCCGCCCTGAGAACGTAGTGAGGGACCTTTCACCTTCTTGGAAACGCCCACTGCTCCAGCCTTTCCAGGCCATATGCGATTGACCTGGGGTCAGGGCGGGGGAACACCCGCCCTCAGAGTCTGACTCGAAATGAATGCAGCTAAAACCAGAGGCTATGATTAGCCCCAATAATACCAACCGTCTGAACCTATGACTCTTATGTGGTTTGCGTTAGGGGCCTGGGCTCGATTCTTTGAAGCGACAGCGTCGTTGAGGAGGTCGGGATGTCGTTGGCGATAACGCGGAGGGATCTATCGGCGGAGGCGCTTCGCGGTCACGCCCGTCGGTGTCGGGACGTCCAGCAAGCGTGC
>Ga0209284_10007246_pt1 | contig 10096 bp, 13 predicted proteins | sample FRY03_FD_187211 | JGI IMG/M metagenome (GOLD analysis project Ga0209284, IMG submission 187211) | Freshwater microbial communities from Lake Fryxell liftoff mats and glacier meltwater in Antarctica - FRY-03 (SPAdes) (version 2) | ecosystem: Environmental > Aquatic > Freshwater > Ice > Glacier... | reverse complement strand
TGCCAGCACTGCCGCAAGTTGTTCTATGGTTCTAGGTTCAAGTTTTGCAACAATATCATAATGACCATTTATGTGGAACAGTTGATCCACTGTGCTCTTATCTTTCAACATATCCCAGTCTGGTTCCGTTAGCATCAGTTCAACTAACTCTTGTTCTGATTTTACATCTTTGTAGATGTTAACATTAAGACAGTCAATTTTAAAATATCCCCTCTCCTCTGCTCGCTTATAATCCAAACTACAGTGTCCTGTTATCGGATCCTGTGGAGCAGAATGGAAGTACACGCCTGTTTTGTGTTTTTCAGATTCATCGTCTTTTATAATTGCCGCAGGTGTGTGACGAAACAATTTCAATGCTTGTTCTCTGTCAAAAAAATCTATATCTACATCTGGCATTAGTTAATTTTCTTCCACTGTTTAAATTTTATTTTACTGTTTCTTCCTTGGTACTTGTGTCCATTTTCAGTATCTATCAAAATCCACTTGTTGGGTTTTCTTGTATAAATTTTAAGAGTGATTGGATCTTTTAACTGCTTCATTAGTTCAATTTTGTTTTTGTTTTTTGTATTAATTCAATAGATGCTTGTGGATTGAATAATTCCAATACCTCAATCACTTTCTCATATCCCGGAGTCTTGTCTAATTCGTTGTTAACTTCAGGCATAATCACTTTTCCTATAGTACCATCTGATCGTATCACAATCACACTATCTCCTGCTTGTATCTCGAGAGTGTCTTCCATCCTTGCTCTATTCAATGCGGGCCTCTCGTGCTGTCTCTTGCACAAACATTACATCTGCGGGATAGTTTCTAAACTTGTTGTTCCAAAACATAGGATCAATAAATCTTTGTACTATTTGTAACTGCTCGTCTGAGAAAGATTTTAACATTTTTTTACCTGCCGAACATCCTAATATCAACCACGGAGATATACCACCTTGCTGTATGTGTGCCACTGCTCTTGTGGTGTTAACTAAACGAAAATAGTCTGACCATTGCACATTCTGCTCGTCAGCCCATTCCATCATGATTTTGATAGATCGTTGCATAGCAGATTCTAAAGGTTCTGATTTTAGAGTGTCTATGAGATAGGTTTCATATAGATCATCTCTCGCCCAGTGATCCAGTTTAATCTGTGATCGTATCACATACTCTATGTATTTTTCTGGATACAGCGGATTGATATGCATAATGAATCTCCCAAACTTAACAAACGCATTGTAATAAGACGAATTACAAAACTGATCGTATGTCTTTGCTTTGCTGTTATTTTGATGCACTTGATAAAATCGTTGGAACACCATGAAGCCATTCTGCACCCATTTCTCATTCTTCTGTAGATGTCGCCTTTTTGGTTCACACACATGCACCTGCAGTGTTCTTTCTTTTTGAAAACTCTTACTGCAGTAGGTACAGGTTTTAAGATTGGATTCCATGTGCCTCTAACAGTTCTTCTAACTCCCCATCAGTGATTATTTTATCTAGAGTTTCTATATCATCCTCTTTCATATTGGGGAAAATATCCAACAATTTTTGCATAGTTTTGTTGGCTGTTTTTTTCATTGGCTTGACCCATGGATGAAATTGTTGTTGCAGTGATCCGCACATAGCAGTCAGCATCCAGCACAGTTTTTTATGTTTGCTGGATAGAGTGAACAGATGTTTATTAACGCATTCGTTGACCATTTCTACATAGTGTTCCTGATAAAACCTATCGCCAGACACAGAACTAGCATATCTCATGATCATATATGGAGAGTACAAACTTTTTTCTTTATCATCAATTCTGTCGTAGTAGTCTTTATTACGGAAGTCCACTGCTTTCATTCCGCTCCTTAATTCAAAAAATTTTCTATTATCTTTCTTATCTACCACACAGAACCCCAATCAATAGTCTCTGATTGACGTGATATATCTTTAACGAAGTAAGCACATTTAGGATTCTCACAATCTTCGAGCGGTACTGCTAGTATCTGTCCTGATTTAAGTTTAGGAAAATACCATTTTACTTCATTGTATATGTCCACAATGTCCACTTCCTCAAACTCCGGTCTGGAACCTGTCAGCGGGTTAAAAACAAATGCTTCAAATCCTCGATCGTTTAAACTGGTAATAGGTAACACATACATCTCTCCCTGTTCAGCATCACCAATGATCATTTTCCAATCCAGAGGCATTTTAATTTTACGATTGCCAATTTGTAGCACAGCCGCTGGAGCGTTGAAGCTCTCAAGGAATATTAAAGGTATAAAGAAGTGATCCGGATCTGCAGGATTTGAGTTATCTAACACAGAAAATCGTAGACTGTCGTCCACATATTCTGGTATCTTTTCCAACGTGTATGTTTTATTTTCTATTGTAAGGATTTTCATAATCTATCTTATCTATATTATACGGATAATTGGCCTCTTTGTAAAACTTTTTCCGCTCGGTAAGATGTCTTTTTGCAAATTTACACGAACTGGTTATATCCCATATCTGTACAGAATCTTTATCTTCGGCTTTACGAATGCCTCTTCCTATGCTCTGAATGACTCTTACAAAGCTCTTGCCTGGCTCTATCAAGACAAGATTAAAAATACGAGGAATATTAATACCCACAGAGGCAACTCCATATGTGGCAATAATAATTTTATTTGTTGCAGTAGATACTTCATCGTAGTGCTCCTTTCTATCTATGTTTTTAGTTGATCCCGAAATAAAAATTGAATCTTTTAATTTCTTTTCTAATATTTCTCCTGCTGATATTCTGTCTACCAGAATTAAAGTGTTGCCGGATGTAGAAATATTTTCCACAGTGTTGGCAATCCATTCCATTCTTGTTTCGTCTGTGGTGAGCCATTTTAATTCTTCTTGATAGTTTTTAAATGCAGGATGATCCTGAGTTTGTATAACATTAACTGTGCATTGTGCCAGTACTCCTTTATCCTGTAATTCTTTTGCCGCAATACGATTAACCACTTCACCTATAGCACATTTTAATCCATAGAATTCAAAATCTGCTTTGGGCACTGTGCCAGTTAATCCCCAACGTATGCCACAGTGAGCAAAAGGACCAGTCAACATTCTTTTCAGCACGTCAGCTTTGGCCATATGCACTTCGTCTACTATAACTGTGTTAATATTTTTAATTGCTTCTGCAAATGCTTCTGAATCTTCATCTTTACTTTTCTTTTCTAAAACATTTAATGATTGCCAAGTAGCGATTGTGTTCTGTCTGCCCAACTCTTTTCGGTCACCATAATAGACTCCCACGTCAAGATTGCAAGTGATAAAGTCTTCTTCGGTTTGTGTTACAAGACTCTTATTAGGAACAATAGTTAACGTCCTTCCATAATCCTCAACCAGTTTACATAGTGTGGCTGTGATAATAGTTTTGCCTGCTCCTGTGGCAATCTCTTGTATGCATTGTGGATGTTCTAAAAATTTATTAATGGTTTCTACTTGATAGTCTCGTAGTTCAACAGCTTGTCCAGCCATTGGATGTGTGTCAGGCCATTTAATGTCAGATAGATAATCTTTGTCTATGAGTTTAAATTCAAAGTTGTGTGGAGTGCGTTCATCCACCAGTTCCACATACACGCCTGCATCTTCCAGTATAGGCAATACCTGAGATACTAGAGCCAGATATGTGGTTCCACCTAATCCAAAGAAACTGATCTTGCCATCCCATCTCCCTAACTTTACAGCAGGTAAATGACGAGCATAAGGTATTTCAAATTTAAATTTATTGTGTAATCGTTTACGATGATCCAAAGACAAGTCTTCAAACTTGACATTTACTTCATCTTTAATTACCAATCGACATGAACTCATATTTGCACTATGTTAGTTTCTAAGAACCCGGGTTTCCTACTAACATAATACAATCTTTTTGGAAGGTTATCAACCACTCTAGCCAAAGTTTCTGTATGCATCGGCCAATACTGTGTGTCTTGCATAGCAAAACCACAACGCAGTCGTATGCCTGATTTCATCAGTGTCCTTGGTATTCTGTTTCTTAAGATCACCAGTTTGGTATTTTGATCTATGTGTTTAGAAACTTTTGATTCTAATGCTAGACTATCCCAACGATCTCTCATCTGTTCTCGCTCCGTTGCGGCAGTATCTTTTCCATACATATAGTCAGTATTACCAGAGTACAGCATATCTTCATTTTTTCTATCATCAGCATTGATGCCAGGAGCTTTTTCTAGAGTTAATCCCCAAGCAATTTGACTGTGCGAGTATCCTAATTCTTCAAATGCTCGATACCATTCTTCAAACTCTTCCACATCTTTAAACTGTTCCAACATACCACTTATTGGTACCATTGCAGGAAACATATCTAACTCTTCTAGTGCTCGTAAGAAATCTGCTCGTGAATGCTGTCGACGATCGATCCATAGGTTGGTATGCATGGATGTGGCTATTCTTTCTGCCAGTGTGCTCTGCTCTATGTCCGGGGCAGGTATTAAAGAAGGTATACATAAATTTTTTAGCACATCAAATTGATGCAGTATTTTTTTATTTTTATAATTGTTATTCCACCATTCAGTTAAATTCTCATTGGCGTTCTTTATGTGTATCTCGTTATCTTTTAATTGGACCACAGCAGGACGATAGGTTAGTTTTTCTTTTTTAATTTCTTCAAAGTCTTTTAGGATGTCAGGAGTAACGATATTAAAATCATACCTCACAGCTATCAGTGTTACATAATAACAAGTCAATTCTGTGTACTGTATGGTCCACTTTTTAGATTCACCATCGTAGATCATTGGAACCAGTCTGTCTGCTTTTTTATTTTTAAGAGTTCTCAACAAAGTTATCAGCTTTTCATTGTAAGGAAATTTAATCTCTATCAACTCTCTGCCATCTTCGTGCTGATACTGTTCCACACTCTTGACATAATCTATTACACGGAATGGGTCTTTGTACACAGGATTCTTTAGCAGTTCAGATAGATCAATATCAAACTTTTTAAACAGTGTGTGATAACGTTTTAAGAGAGACAGTGCCAATCGACCTTGTTTTTCAGTCCAGACATATGGAGCATCTGCCAAACTGTTCACAGTTTTACGATCCATAGGATGCACTTTAAAATTTTCCCAAAAGTGCTCGTTATAAGCTAGAATCTGTATGGCCTGCTCCACAGTGGTGATTGAATTATGTGTAGTTTCAGACATAAGGGTTTTTGATAATTACAGTATAACATAAATGGTAATAATGTCAACCACCATTATGTGCATACTTTATGAAACTAAAAAAACATAAAAAACTGACAAAAGCATTGGTTAAAAATGCACGTTATCGGATAAAAACTGCTTTGGTAAAAAGAGCAAAGGTTAAAGATCACAGACCCACAGTAGCACAGTGTCAAAGTTGGTTCGCTATTTTGAACAAAGGAATCTTTGAAAACTCGTTGACCATCCCTCCTTTTGAAATTAAAAGATTAAAAGATTGTTGGGGGCAGTGTTGTATGAGTTGGGACGCTCGTACTATAAAGATTAATGACAAATACATACCCACAGCTGACCATCCATCCATAGCATACTGTATAGAAATGAATTATAAATTTGATACATGGAAAGATTTTGTTGAAGTCCTAGCACACGAAATGATACATTTGTGGCAAATGACTGTCTACAAAGACAAAACTGCCAATCACAATAAGTCGTTCTTTCTATGGCGTAATAAATTTAAACAGTTTAGCCTAGGCCTAACTGGCTGGTAGAACTGTCTCTGTAAACTCCGCATAAGTCATCTTAAAAGTATTCTTTAGGTCTGTTCCTGTCTGCATATGATTAAAGTATTCGGGAGGATTATCATGCACGAGTGTAAAATTACAATATGGTCTTTGTTTGATTATTCGTCTTAAGGTAGTATACCAATCCTCAAAAATATCACTGCCGTTTCTCTCTCCATAATTCTCTGTGTTTTGATATATGTTGTTTAATTGTCCTGGACCATACTCTCGAAAATCAAAACCTATTAGATAGATGTTGCGATGACCATGCACAGTGGACGTCCATATTGCTTGATTACCACTGGTGTAATGTGGATTGAGTGGTATTAATGTTAATCCTTTTTGTCTGTTAACTTCTAAACTCGGAGCATAGCAAACACACGTATTATAGACTTGATCCTCACTAATTTTTTTGCTCATTTGTGCATCCACACTGAACAGATAATCAGGCATAAAGTCTCTGTAAAGAGCATTACATCCATAGGTTTGTCCTGTTGCCGCTAATTGATTTAGATCAAAGTCTTTTCTAGAAGGACCGTTTCCTATACAGTAGGCATTGCCTCGAGGCACAGCTTTGACGTTATCCTCATAATATTTTTTCTCTTGTATCTTCTTACCACCACGTATAATAGTGTTTACCACTACAGTTTCTCCTGTATAAAGTGTCCACTCTATAGGTTCAACGCTATTTCTATTTGTTGTATTCACAGTCTTCATTTGATATATTTTTCTAACAGTCTTGCTCTGATCCTCTTCCATGGCAAGCCCTGACCAATTTCTTCAGTGGTCCATTCTGTGTAGGCCAGCTGATTGGCCCAGTTTAGTCTGGAAGGTATCGCAGGTTGTGCAATGTCAGCCAGTGTGTGGTTGCCCACGTCGTAGCATAGACTAGATTCTGATACAAAAACAGGTATACCATTCAGCACCGATTCTATAGCTGGGTTACTGGAGTGATTAATCACTGCCCAAGTGGAACGCAAAACTTTTTTAAAATCTGTATCATCGTATGTGCTGTAATCTTTTTTTGGTAGATTAATCCTCACATGGGGATATTTTGATTCATCAAAATCAAATGTATTCCTAGGATGAGGCCGGATCACTATGGGTTTGTCACAGTATTTCCTTATTTCTTTAATCTGTTTCTCACACCAATTCTTTGGTTGTGGTAAACCTTTCCACTGCTCACTGGTGTGGTGTTGTCCACAAATTACAATAACATTTCCAGTCTTTTGCCAGGGCTTCAGTTCTAATTTAAACAACGGCCATCTTTTATCGTCGTAGGTTTGATTAGCAAAGTCGGCATCTCTGTTGATTCCGTTGATCCCCATCTTCCATGTTGTATTCCTTAGCAATCCTCCTACTTCTAATACCACTACCGGTTTGCCTTGAGAACGAAAATCATCCCAAACTTTTTTATTGCCAGCCATCCTGCCCTGCCACAGCACAGACCAAATCACAGCCACATCGCAGGTATTGTCATATTGGTTAAGCATTATTTTTTCACCTTTAGATTGTAGATGTTTAATCAACGCCGCAAACACCGGCTGTGAATTAAGACTGCCAAACTCTGGAAATAATGCTATCTTCATCTCCAGGTACTCGGTGCTTTCTTCCAATAGTCTACATCCAGTACATTTGCGGGTGCACCGTCTCTAGGAGGTCTTAAGTCATTACGTGCTGATGATTTTAATTCTTTTCTCTTACCTTTGAAATGATCTATGTATAATCCTAATTCTGAATTAATAAAAACATGATGCCCTTTCACGCCCTTCCAGTAGCCTATGTCATTGACTTCCACATTGTGTTGTTGCCTGTACAGTTTTGAAAGATGCCAAAACACATACGAGTCGTGCCATTCTAGTAATTTAAAGAGAGTGTCATTCTTGTACAGTTCTTCCCAATCATTTATAAAATTCTGTATCTGTGGATGGTGTAGGTTGTATCCAACAAATCCACATTCGGGATATTTTCCTCCATCATTCTTCTGTGGATTCTCCCTGCCCAAATAGGTCAGCATTGTGTTCTGTGGTATCAAATTTTCCAAAAAGTTTCTAGGCATAGGTCTGAAAGTGTATGTGTCAGCATCCAGCCAGATGATATAGTCATACTCTTTTTCCACGGATGTTTTGATAGCGTGAGTGACACAGAAAACCTTGTTGGCAAATCTCACAGCATCAAATAGATAGGAGCCTTTGTTTTTGTCACTGCCGTTAAACTCTGCGAGTCGTTTCACTCCGCCTACTATCTCTTCCAACTCTCCATTGGCCACTGGATCATTTTTATGTTTCTCTTTGAACTTTACAAGTGCTGGCTGTACCTCGTGTACATTGATCCATTTAATCCTAGGGTGAAAGAAAAAATCATTAGGTTGTGCTTCATGATAGATGTTTATAGTAATGTCCTCGGGCCAATAATCCAGCACACTCATCACACATCTTTTTGCATATTCATTCCATGTGCCTGGTTTATAAGATGTGATAACTTTTATTTTCATAACGTGTCCATATTTAATCTATCTTTGAACCGCTGGAACACCGTGCCACTTTTGATCTCATCTGTGCTCCACAGTTTGTAGCCCAAATCATTCAGCCACTGTGTTCGATCAGGCATCTCGGGTGTTTCAATTTTCGTTAGATCTGTATTGGCCGCAGGCCAGCACAGTGCTAGATTCGAAGTGCAGAACGTGGGTATGCCTCTAACACAACTGTCTGTTGTAGCAGTAGAGTTGTGACTGACCACAGCATGACAGTTTGCTATCGCTTCTTGAAAATGAAATCTATAATGTTTTTTATCATCTCCCATAAAATGTTTTTGTCCCACAGCTACTTCAACATCTTCTGGAAATTCTCCTATTCTACTCTCCATAGCGGCCACATGATTGGGGTGTGGTCTCACAATAAATTTTCTTTTGGTTAGTGGTCTTAATATCTTATACACATCTTTAAACCACTCAACAGGATCCAGTTCATTCATAGACCAGTTGTCTTTGGGCTGTAGCACAAACAGAATAGGATCATTTGGATTAGACACCCTCCACGGATCGTGTCGTACTTTAAATTCTTTCCTTAACATTTCCCATCTATCAGCAGGCGAACCATCTGATAGGAAATCTCCATCGTTCATAGGAGAATACAGGCTCACACGCCAGTAGTGATTTGGATAGGTGGATACATTGCCAAATGAAGATAGCAATCCACCATCAAATGTTATTAATGGTATCTTTTTCTCTCTGCAACGATTGGCCAGCATCCTTCTTCGTCCTTTGGTGTGGTGCATTTGACGATCGCCACCATATCCAAACATACAAGCCATAGGAGCAGACGGCTCCATTTCTCCTGGAGAGGTCTCCCCACTTTTGTTCTCGTTGATCATCACCGGCTCATCACCACAGGCACGTATGCCCTGTTCCATCCATTTCAGTAAATCATAACTGCTTCCCCGTTTACGATCTTTAACAGTTCTTCTGAATATTTCAACTTTCATTTAATATCTTCCATGCTGTACCATTTGCCATTTCTTCCATACTGAAATTTGAATATCCTAGACTTGAAAATAATGACATTCTATCTCCATATTTAGGCGTTTCTATTTTTGTAAAATCTGTTTCTGAAATTGGTAGAGCCGCACTGGCTTGGGTTCCGCAAAACACAGGCACACCATTATGCAGTGCTTCTATCATGGTATTACTGTTAAAAGTAATCACAGCATGATATTGAGACCAGTCTATAGGATCTTTCTGCTCAGTGGGTCTATCCACTTTAACTGTTGCACCATATTGGTCCACATAGATATTAGGATTGTACGGCTTTTCTCTGATATTCACATATCTGTCAGTGACTGCTGACAGTGTTTTAAGAGTCTCTGCAATCCAATCAGAGGCATTAAAAAAATTACTGATAGCAATGGTGGGAGGAAGAAACAGTATATCTTTTCCTGTTTTATTCCAGGGTTTAAGATCTCTTTTAAAATGTTTTTCGTATCTGTCTGTGGGAACATTCTTTAACGTGGTTTGTGTGTGCCCGTTCTTTGTGATCCTTAACCAATGTGGAGCATCGTGAGCATTACCAAAATATCCATGATCCATATAATAAAAATCTTTATTTGCCGCCTCACATCTCTTATAGACCTCTCCAGATCCTGCCAGAATGCCATACATAATTAGATCCTCTTCAGGCAATCCTTTTAGAGTTTTAAAATCATAAATTTTATAAGGACCAGGAGTGCCTCTAACAAATGCATCCACATATCTCTGTGTTCGTGGTTTGGTAGTATGTATGCCTGCTATGTTCATTTTTTATTTTGTTATTGTATTTTTTATAATTATACTATAAAATAACAGTATATTCAAACTTTATATGTCAGAACGAGAAC
>Ga0209284_10007245_pt1 | contig 10096 bp, 10 predicted proteins | sample FRY03_FD_187211 | JGI IMG/M metagenome (GOLD analysis project Ga0209284, IMG submission 187211) | Freshwater microbial communities from Lake Fryxell liftoff mats and glacier meltwater in Antarctica - FRY-03 (SPAdes) (version 2) | ecosystem: Environmental > Aquatic > Freshwater > Ice > Glacier... | reverse complement strand
GCGGACTACTGCGCGAAACTCGTCGTGCTCTTGCGACGTCATCGGTACTCGATTGGTGTTCACACTGCCTCCATCGGCACATTGCTCCGTGCGCGATTAGGCGCCACTTGGCGCACCAAATCGTACCAAAATGGCGGCCTGGTAATCGACGACGCCAGCTCGGCTCCGTAGTTGAACACAAATCGTTGCTACAGATCAGGTTTGTGTCGTGCGATCAATCAGATCGTTTGTCCACACGACAGCCTCTTCGACCGTGCCCAGAACTGGAAGATCTTCAGCGTCGTCGCGGTACAACTCGGGCCAGTTTGGCCAAACCTGCACCTGGGGTGGCCAAGCGTGGCGTCGGCGCGCCGCGAAGAGGCGCTTACCAATGTTGTTGAGTCTGGTTAGATCCGGTGGATCATCTCTAAAAAGAAGTTGAAGATCGACCAGGTCATGCGCGCGATCGTTGCTCCCGTTGCGATCAGTCGTGGTACAGGCGTGAAGTTTTTGGACCATCTGGTGTTCGACTACCAGTACTGGAATTGCTTGTGGTTCCGGGAGTCCTATGCGATCGAAGAGTCCGACAATACCGGGAGCGATGCGTAACGTTTGGGTATCGGTTGAGCCGACTTCGTCGTGACCAAGTTCGAAAGTCATCGTGAGCCACGAGCTACCGCGATAGTCCAGTTTCAGAGAAAATGGTGACATAACGTACTCCGGTGGGACTCCAAGCGGAGTTGCTGCCTTTCCGTGTGCAACTCGTCCGCTAAACCCAGCCCATCCCGAGCGGAGCTTCTGTTCAAGTGCGGCAATGTAGCCATCTATCGAATGATCCCGCGTGCGAGACGCGTCAAGATCAGACGAGAAACGGCTACCGGCTTCGCCCATGCGAATCGTCAGAGATGCACCACCTTTGACCACTCCTGGCGGAAGCATCTGACCAATTACGGTATTCGCAATAGCAACTCTTAGGCGTTGTTCTGTGCGCTGGCTCACACCGGCTTCGTTACGAATCCGCTTGTTCAATGATTCCAAATTCGTCGGAGCGCTACGGCTTCTTGATGCATCGGTCATTTGTTATCCATCTCCTTATTCATAAGGACAGAGAGAACACGATCAACCTCGACGCCTGTGAGAAGTCCTTGCCGCCGAGCATCGTGTGTTGCGTCGATGAGTCGGTCGGTCATTACGATCTTGCGTGAATCGATCAAGGCGTGAGCAACAGTCGCTGATCTCACCCCGTCGTATATCGTTAGATCGTTTTCTGGAAGTTGCTCCCTAACGACTCGGATCCAATCCGGAAGTTTGGCCCGAACGCGACGAGCGGTACCAACCCGAAGCCGTCGAGGAACGACCAACGCCAATTCATGGAATGCAAGGACCGCATCCCCGGTCAGGTGTGCATCTCCGCCGACTCGACATACGGCTTCCGCGAAGAGGTCTCGAGTCGAATGGGGTACATCCTCAAACCGATAGAGCCCGTATGCGATATTCATGAATCCGGCATGTTCCGTCAATTTGGGTAACTCAATCGGCGGCACCCCCATGGCAGCGGCATCGGCCGTGGTCACATAGCCGTACTGGCCTACTGCGACCTCGAACAGTTTGCGGCGATATGTCTTAGTTCGTGCCATGCTTTTCTCCTTATTGGCACAACTCTACCTATTTAGGTAGAGTTGTGCCACTAATCGCTTCTTTTCCGCCTATCTATCTCGATACCCTAATTGCTTAGGGAGTTAATGGGTACAATTACAACTGTTAATATCCATTTATAGGAGTAACAGATGGAAAAGAAACCTTTTGCCGTGAGATCGACCAAAGATATGGAGGCAGAACTAGGCCGCGAAGTCCGCCGTCTGCGACTTCGTCAGGACCGTACGCAGCGCCAACTGGCCGACGATGCCAACATCTCGTTGTCGGCACTAAAGAACCTGGAGGCCGGGCGCGGATCCGGAGTTCGGACCCTGATCCTTGTCGCGCGGGCACTGGGACGAACCGACTGGCTGGAGTCGTTTGCGCCACGGGAACCGTTGATAAGTCCGATGCAAATGCTGCGCCAGCGACAACAAGAGGCCGCCCGCGAACGCAAGCGCGCCTCTCGCATCCACGACTCAAAAGTAACGGGCAAGTGATGCACCACGCGGATAAGTGCGCTCTCGGCCGCTGCTCTTGCTGCGCGACTACGCGGAACGTCATCGGCCACGGACAACCTCGCGCAGATGCTCGGCCGCTTCTTCGCCGCGCACACCAACAGTTCTGAGATCGGCATACACGCGCGGCCATGGCGCGACCCGCAGCTCGTCGACGACGGTTGCTAATCGCTGCGCAGTCACGGTTGGGAATGGTCGAAGGGTCAGTCGGCCGCCCTCGATAGGTCGAAGATTTGCGGCGCGTGCAACTGCTTCGAGACCGAGGATGGTATCAGCGTCGACGTAAACGTCTGCCGAGTTCACTGTCGTCAGGTATGGAGCAATCACGGCGGCGGCAACCGCGCCAGTTGACGCCCACACGACCTTCGCCTTGTCCCACTTCTGTCCAATCGTCAACAGACCATCGACTGGATCGCGCCATGTCACCCCGAGTTGCAGGTTGATGCTTGCCGGCATGGCTTCGACAGCGGCGGCATACGCGTCGAGGAGTCGATCGCTGTCGGCAACACGGCGTGCCGAATTGCGGCCACGCCCGGCATCGGCTTCCAGAAGACCGAGGTCAGTCAGCACTCGGAGTGCAGTGATACAACTACCGTTAGAAAGGCTGGTCGCAACTGCCGTTGCCGCAGCCGTCGCCTTCGTGTTACAAAGTAACGCTTCGGCGACAGCGACCACAGACGGCGTCCAACGCTCAGGCCGTTTTTTAGGCTTGGGCGACTGCCCGGTGCGCGACACGACGATCAAGCCGATGGCGATCTCGGCTGCGCCCGTCTCATCGACCCAACCAATTCCCGCCTCTGAAAGTGCCTCACGTGCACCCGGTGACAGATGCCGCGCCACGGCGATGCCATATCGTGTTAGGCGCCTAGCCAGCAGACGCTTCGCGTCGGCAAGGCGCCCATCTCCAATCCACTTGATTTCAAAAGGCTGACCGTTGACAATCAGGTCGGCTTCAGACTCGGCCCTGCCCCGGCGAATCTTCGTCGTACGCGGCAGCACGGCACGGACCGCCTCCTCGGCCCGTCGGCCAGGATCTCGTTCTCGAATAGTGACCATTGTTAATACCTCAGTAAATAAGTATACAGCAGTGCGACACTGTTATATATGGCTATTCTGCTGTTTTAACTCCACCGACCTTAACCAACCTGCAAACACTGTCTGATCTGCATTATGTCTGTATCGCGTCGACGATCACTGAGGATTCGGCTCAGCCCCAGAAAATACAAGTCGGGTCGGCCTCGATTTCGGCGAGCAATGTATCGATGTTCGGGGTTGGCGGTACCAAGTCGTAAACGTGGAACTTGAGATTGCGGTCCTGCCAGTAAATTTGCCATTCCCGGCGGGACTCCGTGTAGCGAAGTCGGGCGATCGAGAAGCGAGTCCATTCCGGTCCGAAGTCCTCCGACCACGGCGGGCGGCATTCCACAATTGTGATCGCGCGCGCATCAACGTCGATGTCGTAGTGCACTAAATCATTGACATCCTCAGGTATACCATCGTTCAGGGTCTTGATCGAACGGCGAACACGAGCGATATCGGTTTCAGGCAGTGGCATCTTGAATCCTCAAGGAGTACTTTCAGCTACGATGGCGGGCTATCGACTAACAGCGATTCTGGCTGTTCGAGCAAGACTTTAATTCGCTGGATGAATGTTGCCGCCTCCGAGCCGTCGACCACGCGGTGATCAAAACTCGACGAAAGATTCATCATGGTTCTCGGCACGAACGCTTGACCGTTCCACACTGGTCGGGTTTGTATCTTGTTGACGCCGACGATTGCGACCTCGGGGTGGTTGATGATCGGCGTCGTGACTAGACCGCCGAGCGCACCGAGCGACGTGACCGTGATGGTTGAGCCAGAGAGTTCGTCGCGGGTTGCGCTTCCCGCTCGAGCAAGTTCTGCAACACGTGCAACTTCGGTCGCGATCTGCCACAGATCGAGCGAGGCGACGTCGCGTACGACTGGCACCATCAATCCGTTGGGCGTTTGTGTAGCGACTCCGATGTGCAGCGCCGCATAGGTCGTGAGGATCCCCGCTTCGTCATCGAACGTCGCGTTCAGATGTGGATGATCCCGCACCGCAATCACGATGGCACGCATCAGGAACGGCAGTAGCGTCAGTTTCGGACGCTGCCCCGCCGACTCGGTGTTCAGTGTGGCGCGAAGGTCTTCAACGGCGGTGACGTCGACTTCGTCGACATAACTGAAGTGCGGGATGCGCGAGGCAGAGATCGTCATCTTCTCGGCGATTCTTCTGCGAAGACCAATAAAGCGGATTTGCTCCGTGCCTTCGACGTGCCCCGGCTTGTGCTGTTCAAGGTCTTCACGGGTAACGCGTCCGTCGGGCCCCGTCCCTACGACTTCAGTGAGATCAATGCCAAGATCCTTCGCTTGTTGTCTGACCGCGGGAGCAGCGACAGATCTGCTCGCCGCTCCTGGGGATTTGATTTGTACATCGGGAGAACTTGCCTCAGGTATTGCCCCCGCGATGACAACGCTTCCTGATTCGACACTGGCCACCTCAATACCAACGAAGTCCGATCCGACGGCGAGCACGTCGCCAGGTTCGCCACTCAAAAACGAGATGATGCCACTCACCGGAGCAGAAACCTCGACCGTGACTTTGTCGGTCATTACGTCTGCGAGCGGATCATCGACTTTCACTTTGTCGCCGACTGCCACGCGCCACTCAACGAGTTCGGCCTCGGCGATTCCCTCGCCAACGTCGGGAAGTTTCACAATGAAGATAGTCATCTCATGCCTTTACTGTTGCGATCATGGCCGCCCCGATTCTTGCTGGCCCTGGGAAATAATCCCATTCGTGGGCGTGTGGATACGGCGTGTCCCAACCGGCAACTCGCGCGATTGGCGCTTCGAGACAGAAAAACAGCGTCTCCTGCAAGATCGCGCAGAGTTCGGCACCAAACCCTGAGGTCATCGTGGCCTCGTGGGCGACAACGCATCGGCCGGTCTTGGTGACCGATGCGACGATTGTGTCGAGATCGAGAGGGACCAATGTGCGTAAGTCAATGATCTCGGCGTCGATACCCGTCTCGTCGGCCGCCGCGGCGGCAACGTGCACCATCGTTCCGTAGGTGATCACGGTCAGTTGATTTCCTGGGCGATGGATGCGAGCCGAGCCGAGCGGGATTGTGTAGTGACCGTCGGGCACTTCGCTCAGCGGGTGTTTTGACCACGGCACAATCGGACGTTCGTGATGGCCGTCAAATGGCCCGTTATACAGTCGTTTGGGTTCGAGAAACAAGACCGGATCGTCGTCTTCGATCGCCGCCGCGAGCAGACCTTTGGCATCGTACGGGTTAGACGGAATTACCGTTTTTAAGCCGGCAACGTGGGTGAACAGCGCCTCGGGGCTTTGCGAATGGGTTTGCCCACCAAAAATTCCCCCACCCGTGGGCATACGAATCGTGATCGGCGCTGTGAAGTCACCAGCCGATCGGTAGCGGAGCCGCGCTGCTTCCGAAACGATTTGGTCGTAGGCCGGGTACATGTAGTCGGCGAATTGAATCTCGACGCACGGCCTCAATCCGTAGGCCGCCATGCCGATGGCGACGCCGACGATACCGTCCTCGCTGATCGGGGTGTCGAAGCAACGTTCGCGGCCGAACCGCTGCTGTAGACCCTGCGTGCATCGAAAAACTCCGCCGAAGAAACCGACATCCTGACCGAACACGACAACGGTGTCGTCTCGCGCCATCGCGACAAAATGAGCGTCGCGGATGGCTTCGATCATGGTCATCGTCGTCACGTCAGAACCCGGCTTGCTCGCGTTGGCGCTGTAAGTGGGCCGGCATCACCGCAAAAACATCGTCGAACATCGTGCTCGGGCTAGAAATCGAGTCGCTATGCAGGGTGCCGTAAGATTCGGCCTCATCTGAAGCGGCGAGTATTTTCGCATCAACGTCAACTATCGCAGCCAGGTGATCGTCTTCGCTCCAAACCCCTGACCTGATGAGATGAGTCTTGAGCCGCGCGATCGGATCGCCCAACGGCCATTGCGACGGCTCGTCCTTGGGCCGATACACCGAGGGGTCGTCCGACGTCGAGTGGGCGCCGGCACGATATGTCACCCATTCGATCAGCGTCGGCCCGAGGTTGCTTCGCGCCCGTTCGGCGGCCCACGTTGACACCGCATGAACCGCCAGGTAGTCATTGCCGTCGGCCCGCAGAGCGGGGATCCCGAACCCGTGACCGCGAGCCGCGAACGTGCCAGAGTCGCCGAGAGTGAGTCCTTGAAATGTCGAAATTGCCCACTGATTGTTGACGATGTTCAAGACGACGGGCGCCTGGTATGTCGAGGCGAAGACCATCGCCGCGTGAAAATCTGATTCCGCCGTGGCGCCGTCGCCTATCCATGCTGACGCAATTTTGGTGTCGCCCGACAACGCCGAAGCCATCGCCCAACCAACCGCCTGAACATACTGCGTGGCTAGATTGCCAGAAATACTAAAGAACCCGTGGGCCTTCGACGAATACAAGCCAGGTAATTGACGACCCTTCATCGGATCTCGACTGTTGGAAAGCACCTGGTTAATCATGTCGACGAGCGGGTATCCACCCGCGATCAACAGGCCCTGCTGACGATAGGTCGGAAAATTCATGTCTCCGGGCAGCAGTGCGCGGCTGTGGGCACACGCAACCGCCTCCTCGCCGAGCGACTGAATATAGAACGATGTCTTTCCCTGCCGGTGCTCGCGTAACATCCGCGCGTCGAATGCCCTGACAGTCAGCATGTCACGCAAGCCGACAATCATCTGATCGTGGTTAAGCGAATTGGCCCAAGGTCCGACCGCATCGCCATTGTCGTCCAGCACCCGCACAAGCGAATAGGCCAAATCAAAGACTTCGGCGGCGGCGACTTCAATCGGCGGTCGCCGAACTTCGCCAGCCAAGCTTGTTAATAGCGAAGCAAACGGCGCTAGATCGCCAGACCTGGCCAACGGTTCGCGCATCCGCAAACGCAGCGGTTCAAATTCGCTCAACGGGCGCTCCCATTCTGTGGTTAGAAATCGCGCGCTCAATGACCGCCACAACTTCTTGCGCGTTTGCCCCGGGGGTCAGAACCTCGCTCACTCCAACCTGTCTGAGTCGCTCGATGTCCTTTTTGGGAATGATGCCACCAACTACGACAGGGATATCGACGCCGCGGTCTTTCAATTTCTGAACAACCTTTGGAACGAGCATCATGTGAGCACCGGAGAGCATCGATAATCCGACGACGTCGACATCTTCATCAACCGCGGCTGCCGCGACGGAGTCGGGAGTTTGAAATAATCCGGTATAGATGACTTCGTAACCAGCGTCGCGGAGTAGGCGCGCGACTATTTTGACCCCACGGTCGTGACCGTCAAGACCGACCTTCGCCACTAGGACCCTCTTTGCTATGTCTTTAACTTAGCCACGGCACGAGATCCTTATGAAATTGAGAGGCGCAACGTTTGGGCTACCTAAATACTTGGAACCTCAACATGCCGACCAAAAACACCGACTAGCCGTGACATGATCTCGCCGAGAGTGGCGTACGTCGAGACCGCATCAATCAGGCTGGGCATGAGGTTGACGGTTGGGTCAGCGGCTTCCCGACCGAGTTTGGCCAGTGCCTCGTCGACTTGTGCCTGATTGCGGCTCCGAAGAACGTGGTCGAGCCGCTTAAGTTGCCGCTCCTCGTCTGCACTGGTGATTTCAAGGGTATCGATCGAGTCATCCTCGTTGCCCTCCAAGAATTGGTTGACACCAACGACGATTCTCTTGCCCTTGCCGAATTCGACTTCAAGTTTGTAGGCCGAGTCCGCGATTCGCCCTTGGAAATAATTATCTTCGATGCCTTTAATAACGCCGTCGAGCATCGAACCCGAACCCATTTCATTGATCTCTGCAAAGATCACTTCGGCCTGTCGTTCAATCTCGTCGGTTAGCGCCTCTACATACCACGAGCCTCCGAGAGGGTCGGCAACGTGGGCGACATTCGTTTCGTGGGCGATGATTTGCTGAGTGCGAAGTGCGATTCGTACGGCCTTCTCGGTCGGCAGCGCAAGAGCCTCATCCATCGAATTGGTGTGGAGGCTCTGCGTTCCTCCTAGAACTCCTGCCAGGGCCTCGATAGCGGTGCGAACGATATTGTTTTCGGGTTGTTGGGCGGTCAAAGACACCCCGGCGGTTTGAGTGTGGAATCGCAGTTTCATTGAACGTTCGTCGTGAGCGCCGTACCTGTCGCGCATCCACCGAGCCCAAATTCGCCGAGCTGCCCGATACTTTGCAATTTCCTCAAAAAAGTCGATGTGGGCATTGAAAAAGAACGACAAGCGCGGCGCGAATTCGTCGATCTTGAGGCCAGCTTGCAAGCCGAGTTCGATGTAGGCGAAGCCGTTGGCAAGCGTGAAAGCAAGTTCTTCTACAGCCGTCGAGCCAGCCTCGCGGATGTGGTAGCCGGAAATCGAAATCGAATTCCATTTAGGCATCTGGGCATTTGTGAACGCGATCGTGTCGCGTACCAAGCGCATCGCCTGTCGCGGAGGGAAGACGAATTCTTTCTGTGCCTGATACTCCTTCAAGATGTCATTCTGCAGAGTTCCGCCAAGTTCACTGCGGTGGATACCCCGCTTCTCGGCTTGAGCCACGAACATCGCCAAGATCACCGCCGCGGGCGAATTGATTGTCATCGATGTTGTTAGTGCCGAAACATCAAGATCGGAATAGAGATCTTCCATATCCGCGAGACTGTCCACCGCCACTCCGCAACGCCCAACCTCCCCTTCGGACATCGGGTCATTCGAATCGAGTCCCAGAAGGGTGGGCATATCGAATGCGGTCGAGAGACCATCGCCTCCGGCCCTGATGATCTCCTTAAATCGGTGGTTCGTATCTACTGCGGTGCCGAAACCTGCGAACATTCGCATCGTCCACAACTTGGATCGGTACATCGAAGCATGTGGACCACGCGTGTAGGGAAATTGACCCGGGTATTCACTGTTCTCTTCGCCGTAAACGGGTTGAAGTGCAATTCCAGACATGGTCGAAAAGTCGGCATCTCGAAGACGTGAGGCCACGAAGGCCTTCTCCCAAATTTTACGGTTGTTGGCCAAGATTTTCTCCATCTTCGTTACTACTTGGGCTTGAATCGTCCGTGTCGTAAATTTAGACCTACTCTAACATTTCGCTCATCAACCAAAATTCGAGGCACTTTGATAACCAACGAACGACTCGTAGACATTCGCGAAGTCAGCCCACGCGATGGGCTGCAATCCGAAAGACCACTAACCGTCGAACAACGCATTGAATTCATCCAGCGTTTGATCGCCACGGGCATCACGCATCTCGAGATTGCTTCGTTCATGCGAGACGACCTCGTTCCGTCGATGGCTGACGCCGAGGCGGTGGTCGCCGGCGTGCCGCCACGAACTGGTCTGACCCGCACAGGCCTCGTAGCCAATACGAAGGGCGCCCAGCGAGCGATGGCCTGCGGTCTAGACGAAATCTCGATCACGGTGAGTTTGTCCTATATATATAGTCATAAAAACACTGGCAAGAACCGCGACGAGGCGCTGCAAACAACCGCTGACATTATTGATTACATCGGCGGCGCCGTGCCAACCGATACGGTGATCTCTTGCGCGTTTGGGTCGCCATATGGCGATGTGTCAATGCGACAAGATCTACCCGATTTTGTACTCAAACTCACGAACATGGGATGCAACCGAATTACACTCGCCGACACCACCGGCGAGGCGACACCAAGGCTGATCCGCGAGGCACTCGCGCTGGTCGGCACCGACGTCGGCCTGCACCTACACGAGACGCGCGGGACGGGACTAATTAATGCGAACGCTGGCAATCTCGAAGCCGGGGTTCGTAGGTTCGACAGTTCGTTAGGAGGAATAGGCGGATCGCCCTTCGCCGATGGCGCGGCCGGAAATATCGCCACAGAGACTCTCGTTTACTTGTTA
>Ga0209284_10007244_pt1 | contig 10097 bp, 5 predicted proteins | sample FRY03_FD_187211 | JGI IMG/M metagenome (GOLD analysis project Ga0209284, IMG submission 187211) | Freshwater microbial communities from Lake Fryxell liftoff mats and glacier meltwater in Antarctica - FRY-03 (SPAdes) (version 2) | ecosystem: Environmental > Aquatic > Freshwater > Ice > Glacier... | reverse complement strand
ATAGATTTACTTAATTTCATGTACGATTATAGAGGAATTGATAAGAGTTCATCTCATATTTCTAAAATATCTTCAATAAAGTCTAAAAGTAGTTCAATTAATAAATCTAAAAGTAGTTCTTCCGCAAATAAAAAGAAAAAACTTTGGTCTAAAATGGAGAATATTCGTCAGCAAAATATTAACGATAAAGATTCTTATAGAGGTGGTAAATGCTAAATATATATTATTCTGTTTATTTTAATACATATATTGTAGCAGTATTTTCCATATTGTTTGTTTGAAAGTTTGTTGTGAAGTCAGCACCGACATTTCCTACAATTGTTGGTGTACGTTGATAAACATCAGGTGTTTTTTCGTATGTTATATAATTTGTCTCGTCATAAAGATTAAATATACTAGATGGTAAAATATTTTTTTTTAATGTAGGTGGAGTTGTATTAAACCATTTAATTTTATCAGTAGTATTTGTAAAACCACTAAAGTCTAGACCTTTAAATAATTCTTTAACACGATTGAACTCTTTCGAATATCTAATTTTTTCATCAGATTTACGACCATTTTTTGTTAATTTAGATCCTTCAGCTGTTTCTTTTTGTAACTCGTTTGTTTTAATATTCCAGTAGTCATGTGTGTCATGTAGATATTTTACTATAGAACTCATTGTATATTTTGTATTATTATTAAATAGTAAATTATTAAAAACTGTATTATCTGTTGTTAGAAAGTTATATAATTTATCACCACCATATATGTAATCATATAAGTTTATATCTATAGTATTTTTATCATCGGTATATAATTTTGCTGAAAATATAAAGTTTATATTACTGTCGTCCTTCAATAAAACAAAACATGAAAGTGAAAACTTGTGAAAACCACCATTTGTTACATTTATTTTCTGTATACTTATATTATTATTACCGTTTAAATTTTCAATATACAACTTATTATATTTATAAATAATATTATTAGATACAATATCTATATCTGGATAAAAGGTATAATTACCTTCTTGTAAAAATATATAGCCCGTAATTATAACTCTATTGAAAATGTGTTTAGATAATGTACGATTCCAACCAGTATTTAGTTTTATATTATCATCCTTTCTAAAATTGTCAATACTTAAAGTGTCAAAATATGTTTGATTAGAAATTGTTACAACCTCTGAAACAATCTTATTTATTTCAGATATCTTCAAAATAGCTTTTAATTGAACTAAATTTCCATTACTTGTATTTTTATAATAGTAGTTATATTTATGTCCTGTATGGGAAGTTATAAGTCTCCATGAATCATTAGTTTGAGAAATTATTATATTTTGATTATCAATCATTAATGAAGTTAATGATATTGGTGAACTCGAAGAATTTCTTTCTATATCAATAAAATATTCACCATCTTTATATACCCATTTTTTAGATGAATAATTAAAATTTGTAATTGAGCTAATAGTATTATAAAAGTAAGAGTCATTTGTGTTTGCTAATTTATCGGAATGAGACCAATCGCTACTTGATGTCTTCCACTTTACATACATATCATCACCTCCTCCATATTCTCCAAAATATACTTCTATTTTATTAATTGTATCTTTCATTAATGGGATACTACCATTTATCGAATGCATTCCATGTAGACCTCCATTATTAACAACTATAATGTTATTAATAACTAAATGAGAAGCATCGTCTGAATTTGTTTCGAAAATATATGTATCTGACGAACGAGCATAAAAAAACCCGTACCATTTTAATGAATAATGTTCTCGCCCTCCTTGTTCACTACTTTGAAATTGTTTTTTTCTCCAATCAACCAATCCATTACCATAATTCGTCATATTTTGTATACCATGAAAGTTTGTTACACTACCACTTATTCTATTGTTACTTATTCCATTAAAATAAGAAAAATTATCGTGATAATATCCTTCATAAAACTCTCCTATTAATCCTGGAGTACCAAAAGTTATGTTATTTGGCGATATACACGAAACAGTTACAACATTAATAGGATTCCCTGTAACAAAAGGATTATGTTGATTTACAATATTTAGATAATATCCTCGTTTGAAATCAAATGGTTTTATATTAGTATTTACCTTATTTAGTGTTATTAAATTAGACATAGTTATATTTTCATGAAACTTATCTTTAATAGCATTACCTGATGTAATTAAATTATTTGTTCTTAATATTGTTGCGTCGTAAGAACTTACAGAATATTCTTCATCATTTTCTATAGTATTTAACGAAATACTTTCTTGTTCGGTTAACTTATCTAATACTATTTTACTTCTATCTCTTTTAACATTATCAGTTTTTAATTTGAAATCAACTTTATCCCAAAAGGTGCTATTTATTATATTATTGTCGTAATTTATAATATATTTGCTTAAAGAAATATTGTCAGATATTGTACCAGTAATATTTAATAAATTAGTCATTGTTATTTTTGTATCTAAAGTATCATATTGTAATATTTTATCATTACAAAGATAATTATATTTAAACATATATACTTTAACATCCTTATCACTTAATGTTGTTGATTCGAAAACTGAAAAACTAACTGAGTTAGTATTTTTTGAATCAAAATAAATACCATATGCTGATGAACCTATGAAGTTTGTATCTGTTTCACCGTTGAATGCTGTTTGTGATTCGTTAAGTACAACATCTTTGATATTACTTAATACCCATTTATCATTCAATTTGATTAAATTGAATTTATAAAAGTTTTTAATATTAGTTGGTACAACATTATCATACCCTATAGAACATATTGATGAAATCATTTTAGAATTATTATCTGTCATATTACCTGTTGTACCAAAATGTTTCGATATATAACTTTTAATCATAGGGTCTTTATTACCTTCTTTAACATTCAAACGTAATGTTTTATTATTATCTGTTTCATCATCAACACTCCCTCCATTACCATATATTACAACATCATCTCTATTTTCGTATTTATATCTTGCGCCATTCTGTGTATCTCTATCTTTGTAACATGCTGTCATATATTTGCTATTTTCTATATTATCAATATTTGTATATTGTTTATTGTATATTTTTTTAGGTACTGTTATTGTATTATCAATTTTTTTTATAGTATCTATTTCATTCCATCCATCCTTAAATTCGTATTTACAATTAGTACTTAAAGGGTCTTTAGTATACATTTTATCACAATCGGATTGTTCGCTATTTCCTACGAAATAAACTTGACATTTACGCATAGATATTTCACCATTATAAATATCATTATTACCTTCTCCACCAGGATGTATAGTACCACCATTTTGATTAATTGTAGCTTTAGTAATATTAAAGTTCTCGACAATATCACTGTGTTTTTTAAGTGTAGATCTAAAATAATATATTATAACTATGAAAAGAATACAACAAAGTAATATTAATCCAATAAGTTTCATATTATTATTCATATTACCTAAAGAACATTTTTCAATCATATTATTTATATATTCTTAATCTATTATTAATGTTTATTTATTTTTTATAATAATATTCGGAAAATAACATTAACATAATAACATATTAACATTTTTATTTTTTTCTATTTTTTTAAATAAATACTTTGTGAAATATAGAGGGTAATTACATAAATATTTATTAATTATAATAAAGTTTTTTATATATATGAAAGACTTCGTATATAAAAGAATATCAGGATTATATAATATACATTTTATTATTATGCTATAGTTATAGTGATATATGATTTTATAAATATAATGTTTTTTATATGATTAAATATTAAGATTATATTATATGATAATAAAATAATTGATTATTATAATATGACTGATAGATTATATATATGTAATAATAAAACAATATTAATATTATTAATTGTAATATTATTAATACTTTTTATATCATATTATATAAAACTCTCAATCGATAAACATAGTAATGTTATAGAAAGATTTAACAATTTACAAATATATCAAAACAATGTTGAACTAAGAGATTGTCAAGTATATTTTACAACAGATATAGAAGGTTGTGATAATAAATATAATGAAGATCCAGACAATACTTGTAAATATAAGTTTGAAGGTTGGAAAGAATCACAATCTTCTAAAGAAGCAAATAATAATAATGTTAGTTATGCTAATAAAATATATATAAATGGTAATTTAAATGAATCATCTTTTACAAATGTTATTGAAGATACAAGATGTTTTCATCCTTTAACAAATGTTATTAAAGATTCAAGATGTTTATATCCTTTGACAAATAAAAATATTGAAGAAAATAATATATATACTTTGAATAATAGTAAATATATTGGTAAAGATTTATATCCATTTAACATAGATGATAATATTTGTTCTATAGTTGAAAATATACATAATGAATTAAAAGATAAAATATTTTATAAGTTTATATTGAATGATGATAATATATTAATTGATATTAAAAAAGTATCCATTAATAAAGATCAAAATGGTTTTGATATAGATAATAATTTTAACATTAATATATTTACAAAAAAACAAGAATATGGGTTAGCATATTCTGACGGAAATAAGTTTAATATTTTTCAAGTTACATCTTACAAAATTTTAGATATTAAAATATATGCTTTTAGATATAACTATTTATGTCATGGTACACAGATTAAAGCATTTCGCTCTATGGATGGTAAATTATTAAGAGGTAATTTTATAGACTTTAGTAATCAAAATATTACATTAAGTTATGGAAATAATTTATCATATATAAATATTAACAATAATAATTGGAATGGATTTAAAAATCCTTCAAGAGAACAGAATAAGTACTATCAAATAACTGATAAAATACAAGATATTAATAAAACATTAAAAGAAAATATTGATAAAGTTTTTAAAATAAGAAAAGATCGTTTAGTGCAAAATAAAGCTGATATAGATAATTTAGAAAAAAACTTAATACCTATTCGCGCGACAAATACTGAATTAAGAGTTAGATATATAAATAAATATGGAAGTATTGAAGGCTTTGTAGATTATGATGATTTGGATTATGATGATGATTTAGATTATTATGATGATTTAGATTATGATGATGATTTAGATTATTATGATGATTTAAATTATTATCAAAAAGTTTTTTATTCATTAATAAAATCATTATTTGATATTATAGGAGGGAAGAATTATTTTGTAATAGAAGGTTTTAGAAGAAACAAGAGATATAGACATAGAGCACGAAGAACATCTTATGTATCACAACAAATAAATAATACAAGAAGAGTACAAGCAATAATAGGAAGAAATCATATTAAAGCTTTTTATGAAGCACTACAAAAAAAAAAACAAGAAGCTGCAGAAGCAGAGAGAAAAAGAATAGCAGAAGCAGATAGAAAAAGAATAGCAGATGCTGCAGAAACAGAGAGAAGAAGAATAGCAGACGCAGCAGAAACAGAGAGAAAAAGAATAGAAGAAGAATCAGCACGAATAAAAAGAGATGCTAAAAAAGCTATAACCGATAGCGATAATAATTTAAATAATAAAATAAATGATATTGCATATGCCAAAAATAGATATTACTCTGATATTAGAAATTATGATATAGAATATGATAATAGATTTAATGGAAATAATGACATTATTAAATTAGATAATTTTAATAAATGGATTACAAGTATTAATATCAAAAAAGAAGTAGATAGAATAGGAAATGGAATACCTGTTATTAAAAATAATAGTAAAGTGAAAGATATTTTTAATATAACTGATATACAAATAAAATCATATATAACTTTTGAACAAACTACAGTAAGAATGAAAGGAACTAAAAGTATCTATGTTGAATATTTTGATATTAATTGATAATTTTCGAGTGATATTTATCATATTTCAAAAAATATTCTTCTATAGAAGAATCATTTACAATCTCTGAATCATAAGGTATATTTAAAAACTCTTGTTCTGATATATGATTATCAATTGTATCTTTATTATTATCTATACAATTGGAAGGTCTAACAATACGTATTATAAGTAGATTAAACATATTTAATTCTTTTAATTTTTCATATTCGTGAATAAAACGAAGGTCACTTATTACATAATTTGTATCATTTTCAATTTTGTTATATAATTTATTAGCAAAGAAGTTTTTATTTATATTTGGTAATAATTCTTGAATTTTATATTGTAATATTTCTGTACCAAAGAATTGAAGAGCTTGTCGTGGAGATATTCCCCATTTATCATCAATAGTATCTTTTTCGTTTCCTATACAATTTTTTTCATCAATACCTACTTGAATATCATCAAAATCAAATATTGATTTAACTATATTTTTGAGAGGATCTGCAAATGCTAATTTTGTATATCCATATTTATCTACTATATATTGTGATATAACATCTTTTCCACATCTTTTAGAACCACATATAGCAATAATATTTCGTTTCATATATTTAATATTAACTGTAGTGTATCTTTATATATTTTAAGTATAATAATTATTAATATTAAGAATAAAAATGCTAATATAATTAATTAATTTTATGTATTATTTACATATATAGCCATACCACTACCCTTAATAGTTATTTCAGTTATAATTCGTTTAAAACTGTATGTATTTAGATATGTGTCAATATCTTTAATCAAAGGACAATTAGTATACAATTCTTTAGTATATATTTTAATATAAATTAAATGTATATTTTTAATATTATCTTTAGCACCTTTCAAAGCCATTAATTCACATCCTTGAATAGATATATTCCACATATTGTAATTATTGTAATCTATATTATTTATTCTATAAAAACTATCTAATGAAATAGAGTTTAATATGATAGTTTCTTTATAAAAAATATCAAGATGTTCTTTATTGTGTTTCTTAAAGTCTAATATAGAAGAAGATTCTCCATTATTGGATATATTGAATTTATAATCTACATTATCACGATCTGTAATTAAAGCATTATAACTATTTATATCTTTTATTTTACTTGTAGTATAAGCACCAATCCATATTATATTCTTAATATTAATAGAATTATAGAAGTTTAATTCGTCTAAATTTTTAGAACCAATATGGATAACACCTTTAATATTAATATTATTGATAAATTCTTTGTAATTGTATATCATGTTTACTTTATATTTGTAATATATTCTTATAACTTTAAATATTCAATTAGAATTATTCTACTTAATTAATTTAATTTATTGAATATTATGTATTTAATAAGTAATATACATTATTAACTTAGCATATTATGCTACTTAAGGAAACGAGTACATAATCTTTTTATTTTCCTAATTTTCTGTAAACCTCTAAAACTTTTATAAATAAATAATTATGTACTCAAAAATATATTCTTAATTAAAATAAAGTATTCTCATTTCGCTCACTTAGTATATACAATACGGTTCTATTTATATATTATGTTACTTAAGGAAACGAGTACATAATCTTTTTATTTTCTTAATTTTCTTTAAATCTCTAAATCTTTTCAATATAATTAATTATGTACTCAAAATATATTCTTAATTAAATAAAGTATTCTTATTTCACCCACTTTGTATATACAATGTTATCTTATTTGTAATATAAAGTATTCTTATTTCCCACACAAAGTATATACAATATATTCTTAATTGTAATATAAAGTATTCTTATTTGTAATATAAAGTATTCTTATTGGTAATATAAAGTATTCTTATTTCGCCCACAAAGTATATACTATGTGATAGTCTTTGTATATTATGCTACTTTAACAAACGAGTACATAATCTTTTTATTTTCTTAATATTATTGAAATCTCTAAAATTTTTCTAAAAAATTAATTATGTACTCAAAATATATTATCTATTACTTTTATAAATATATAATATGATTTCATAGTATATTACACTACTTGAGGAAAAACGAGTACATAATCTTTTTATTTTCTTAAATTTATTGAAACCTCTAAAACTTTTCTAAAAAATTAATTATGTACTCAAAATATATTATCTTATAACCTTATGAAAATATATAGTAATTACTTTGTATATTATGCTACTTAAGGAAGTCTATTACATAATTCTTTTATTTTCTTGATATTCTTTAAATCTCTAAAACTTTTCTAAATAAATAATTATGTACTCGAAATATAATATGTTATATCCTTTTAAAATAAATAGTAATATCATATAGTATATTATGCTACTTAAGGAAACGAGTACATAATCTTTTTAATCTCTCAATATTATTAAAACTTATAAAACATTTCTAAAAATTAAATTATGTACTCAAAATATATTCACTTATAAAAAAGAATATTCTTTACGAATCACATAGTATATCATGCTACTTAAGGAAATGAGTACATAATCTTTTTATTTTCTTAATATTCTTAAAGGCTCTAAATCTTTTTTAAATAAATAATTATGTACTCAAAATATATTCTTAATTAAAATAAAGTATTCTTATTTCGCCCACTTTGTATATACATTGTGATTCTATTTATATATTATGCTACTTAAGGAAACGAGTACATAATATTTTTATTTTATTAAAACTTTCTAAAAAATATAATTTTTTATGTACTCAAAATATAATCACTTATAAAATAAAAATATTCTTTATGAAACTATTAGTATATTATGCTACTTAATGAAATAAAGTACATAATCTTTTAAATATTATTAAAAATTATAATATCTTTTCTATAAATTATAATTTACTTATTTCATGAATAAATATGTTATAAAATAATTATGAAAATATAAAAAATGATTTCACATTATAATAAAATAATTACCATGATGAAAAACACAGTTTCAAATATGCCTACATCGATGATGTGTCCTTGCGGTGGAGGACAATCTTGTATTGTAGATAGACGATTTGTTGGAGATTACGTACACGAAGATGAAGTTTTTACAAATAATGGTCTTCCTCTAAGGAAAAATTGTTTCAATAAATTTTACAAATGTCAGGAGAAGGCACTCGAGAACTTTATGTAATTATATATATATATTATCTTTTTCCCAAAAAACCCTTATCTTTTTCTTTTTTATTTTTATTTTTAACCAAAGTGATAACAATTTATTTTTATAAAGTTAGAATATTATACATTTGAGTACATAAAAAATTATATTTTTTAAAAAAGTTTTAGTGATTATAATAATATTGAGAAAATAAAAAGATTATGTACTCGTTTTCCTTAAGTAGCATAATATACTAAGAGAACACGACGAAATATTCTATATTATAAGTGAATATATTCTGAGTACATAATTATTTATTTAGAAAGATTTTAAAAGTTTTAATAAAATTAAGAAAATAAAAAGATTATGTACTCGTTTCCTTAAGTAACAGAATATACAAAGTGAATCACTATTTATTATTATAAGATTATAAGAGAATGCCTTTTGAGTACATAATTAATTATTTAGAAAAGTTTTAGAGATTTTAAGAATATTGAAGGATTATGTACTCGTTTTCCTTAAGTAGCAGAATATACAAAGTGATAACAATTTATTTTAATAAGATTATAAGAGAATATTAAATGAGTACATAATTAATTATTTAGAAAATATTTATATGTTTTAATAAAATTAGGAAAAATAAAAGATTATGTACTCGTTTCCTTAAGTAGCATAATATACAAAGAGATTCACATAGTTTTTAATAAGTAATAGATAATATAATTTGAGTACATAATTTAAATTTTAGAAAAGATTTTAGAGGTTTCAAGAAATTTAAGAAAATTAAAAGATTATGTTCTCGTTTTCCTTAAGTAGCAGAATATACAAAGTGATAACAATTTATTTTTATAAAGTTAGAAGAGAATACATTTGAGTACATAATTAATTATTTAGAAAAGTTTTAGAAATTTTAAGAATATTGAGAGATTAAATTAATTATGTACTCGTTTCCTTAAGTAGCATAATATACAAAGTGATAACAATTTATTTTTATAAAGTTAGAAGAGAATACATTTGAGTACATAATTAATTATTTAGAAATGTTTTAGAGGTTTCAAGAAATTTAAGAAAATAAAAAGATTATGTACTCGTTTTTCCTTAAGTAGCAGAATATACAAAGTGATAACAATTTATTTTTATA
>Ga0209284_10007235_pt1 | contig 10108 bp, 8 predicted proteins | sample FRY03_FD_187211 | JGI IMG/M metagenome (GOLD analysis project Ga0209284, IMG submission 187211) | Freshwater microbial communities from Lake Fryxell liftoff mats and glacier meltwater in Antarctica - FRY-03 (SPAdes) (version 2) | ecosystem: Environmental > Aquatic > Freshwater > Ice > Glacier... | reverse complement strand
TTTGGATATCTCGAAATAATCGTCTTTAAAGCTAACGGTCACAGCAGTGAGCATTACAAGCGGTAGTGCAATGATTAGAATACGAAATCGGCGAAAGAAACTTTTCATAAATAGTATTTCAAGGTAGTGGATCATGTCCGTGGCCTCCCCAAGGGTTGCATCTCAAAAAGCGTCTTACGGTTAGGTAAGTACCTTTGAAAACTCCATATTTTGTTAACGCTTCAACACCGTATTGTGAACATGTCGGGGTGAAGCGACAAGCGTTTGGCAGCAATGGAGAGATGGCATATTGATAAAACCTAATCAAGGCAATCATCAATAGGCTTGGAAGTTTGGCCATGAATGGCAGTTAAACGTTTCAAAATTAGGATTATTTTCTCTCGAAGCTCATCTGTTTTAGCAGAAGGCTTCCCAACATAAACGAGAAAGAAGTCAATCTGTTTCTTATGTTCGATTAATTCTTTCAGATATTCGGCCTTAGAAGTTCTGTATGCTTCGCGCGAGCGACGTTTTAAGAGGTTTCGGGTAACTGCTTTTTTTGAAATTCTCTTGGAAACAGTGATGCCAAATCTCATTGGAATTTCTTCCAAACTTTTTCGTTCTAGCCAAATTACTTGAAAAGGATATTGCTTAAAGCGCTTCCCTTCGCGGAAAACCTTTTGAATCGTAGATCTACCGCTTAAACGCTCGGCTTTAGGCAGTTGATTCATTCAGCAAAGACTACTTTCCTTTATTGGCGAGTTTCAGATAATTCTCAATAGCCATAGTCATTGAAGGAGCATTTGGCATCGGAGCACCGATATCCAAAATTAAACCTGCATCGCGCGCTGCTTGAGCCGTGGTAGGACCAAAGGTTGCAATGCGTGTCGCGTTTTGCGTAAATTCTGGAAAATTCTGAAATAGCGACTTAATTCCCGAAGGAGAAAAGAACACGAGCATGTCATATTTCACGTCAGAAAGATCACTCAAATCGCTACAAACGGTGCGGTAGATTATTGCCTTTGTGTAGTTGATTTTGTATTCATCGAGAATTTCTGGAATCTCATCCTTGTGGATATCAGAGCACAAAAGGAGGAATTTCTCAGTTTTGTTTTTCTTGATAACATCCATCAAATCGATGAACTTCTGATTTCCGTAAAAGATTTTACGTTTACGATACTGAACATACTTCTGTAAGTAGAATGCAGTTGATTCACTGATACAAAAGTACTTCATCGACTCAGGCACTGTCACTCTCATTTCTTCGCATAAACGGAAGAAATTATCAACTCCGTTGCGACTAGTTAAAATAACCGCTGAGTGTTCTAGTATGCTGATCTTTTCTTTACGAAACTCTCTGGCGGAGATGCCTTCAACATGAATAAACGAGCGAAAATCTATCTTAATATTGCATTTTTTTGCAAGATCAAAATAAGGCGATTTATCTCCCTCCGGCTTCGGTTGCGAAACCAAAACCGTTTTTACTCGCTGTTCGCGAGAATTCTCCACTTGTTCTTCTGCATTCGCCATATACGTGTGGACTTCTTGTGATTTTCTAGCTTAAATGAGAGTTCTTACTGTTTTGATAATTATGAAAACAGGTAAAATTTCAAGCGTGCAAAAGTACAAAAACAAATGAAACTTTGATAAGGTCGAACTTCTTAGTCCTGCTAATAAGCCATTTACTATGCTATATAAGTAACACAGGGCAAAAAGCACAAGGCCAGTTACTAAAATATATTCTGTATACGTCTCTCCACTGAGTTTAATTCCCAATGAAAGTGGAATAATTAAGGCAGCTAAGAGCGAATTCATGACCACAATTCCAGTAATATATCTCGCTGCTTCTAGTTGAACATAAAACAGGTTGCCAATAAAGCCAATCATGAGTATTTTCAGTCCGAGTAGCCCAGCTCCAATGAGCATTAGCTGAAAGTAGGGAGAAAGATAAGGTAGGAAAGCGGTTGATAAATGGAAAAATTCTGAAGTTTGAAAAAGAAAAACAGGAGAAACAAGAAGGAAAAGCAATAATAGCAACAACAAGCTTCTCCAAACCATGGTGTTTTCCTGCTCTGCAATTTTCTTGATGCCTTCTGATTTCACTAAACTCGCGAGGATGTTTTTTATTTCTCTATTATAAAGTGTATTCACAATTGCGAGGAAGAAAAAACTCAACAATAACACGGGCAAAATCCAAGCATCGGGATCTATGATACGTGGTTTAGCTTTTAATTCGGGCGAAAACTCTGTGAAAAAGAAATTTGGGAGAGCTACTTCAACTTCCTCTTCAGAGGATCTAATTATTTCAACGGCAGGACTTACAATAGCTCTAACAATAGTGTCTGAGCGAATTACTGCGTTGCTGTCGACAACAAACGGATGTAAAAGTTCATATTCAGCGCGAGCAATTGTTGGATCAATAGGAGCAACAGTTTGAGTTTGAACTACAACAGAGACTGAATTAACTGTATCTGTAGCTTTTTTAGGTATCGCTCCAGTAGTACGTTTTGCAGTAACGGTTGAATCCTTCTTCTTAGTTGGGTTAACAACTTGGCCATTCGCATTCGCCTTTGGCTGAACACTAGAATTTATCTGCGGAACAGGTTTCGCTGAAGATTTTGTTTTGCTTGTATCTATAACTTGATGAAGGTCAAATTTGCCATAAAACTCCGCTTCTGCATTGTATGCATGAAGGTTTGAATTAGTGTAAAAAGGCGAGATTGGAAGCATAGTTGAACATGCAAAAATACGAATACCGAACTAGCAATTACATAATTACTAGTTCGTGTCTGTCCAGAGAGTCTGGAGTTTGAACTATAGAGGTTTCTGATTAGGCGCACGAAGGCTGGAAAAGCGCAGTTTACTTTTGTCAATGAGCATTTTTCAGTGCATAGTGTCTTGAGTTTGAACTATAGAGGCTTCTGGTTAGGCGCACGAAGGCAGAAAAAGCGCAGTTTACTTTTGTAAATGAGCATTTTTCTTAATAGTGCAACGACATCAGGAGACGATAACTGGTTTCTGTTCAGAGAGTTAGGAGTTTGAACTATAGAGGCTTATGATTAGGCGCACGAAGGGCGAAAAAGCGCAGTTCCCTTTTGTAAATGAGCATTTTTGGGACTAGTGCAACGACATCAGGAGACTCTATAGACAGACTCTAGGCATCAACTTATTTATTCTTGCTACCGACGGATAATGCGTTGCATGTATTCTGCCGATTCTGACTTCATCTTTAACAAGTAAACTCCAGCAGGAATCGTTGAAATATCCAAGCTGAATGTTGTCTCTAAACGTGTATTTGGCATTTCTAACCAAAGACGACCTTGTAGATCATAAAGCTGAAACTTATCAACTTTTGTAGGAACCGTTAAATTAATCTCATTTCCGTCAACTGGATTAGGGAAAGCAAACGGAGTATATACATATTCCACTTTATTTAATGCAGAAGCAACATCTTCGGTAACTGTTAAATTATCCTTGAAAACTAGGTCACCAGAGTTACTTCCATTACCATTTGCAGCCATAACCGCAGCATAAAAACTAAATTCTCCAGTACCAGCAGCAGGAGCAGTCCAACTAAGATTCCATGATGTAGTTCCGGCTGCACCGGAATTCCCGGCAGTGGTATGCGTGACGTACTTATTTCCCGAACCTATAAAGCGAGTGCGTGTAGCTTCTGTTACTGCCAGCGTACCAACCAGTGCTCCTGAAGCTGTTTGAGGAGATATTTGGAAGCCCCACTTACTAATTCCAGACTGTGTGATTGAGACAGTAATGTTATAGGTTTGCCCTGCTAAATAACCAGTTGAAGGAATATCGGTTGTAATCATTCCATCGCGGTCAGATGCTGTTCCATTATGGCAGCCAGATCGCGCACACGATTGATTCAAATCACCTGGAGAGCCAGTGTTAGCTGCTGGAGATCCGCTTGGGTTAGATAATGTTCCTGTAGTGTCTAAGAATACCATGCTAAGCATTAAAAGGATGGATCCTCCAAAGAGTAAAGCTTTTTTCATTTATTGAGTATGTGGTGGCTTATTAAAAGTTGTACAAAATAAATAAGATTTTCGTAACAAAATCGACTGAATCCGACAAAATTGTAAGTTCTGTTGTAATTTTGGCACGATGATAAAAATTAGCCTGGTTCGTGACATAATGCAATGGGTAAATAACTCAAGTGTCATAAAGGTTTTGAATATGAGCCAGTTGCACGTATCTTTTCATTTATCAAGAATCCTAGGTCGATCAATTCATTGGGGAATGCCCATGAGCGTTTCCATCGAGCCTACTACTTCTTGCAATCTTCGTTGTCCAGAATGCCCTAGTGGTTTAAGAGCTTTTTCTCGACCAACCGGAATGTTGCAATTGTCTGACTTTCAAAAGATTGTTGAGCCTATAAAGAAATCACTTTGGGCAATAAACTTTTATTTTCAAGGGGAGCCTTTTCTCAATAAAGAACTTTTACCAATGGTTCGCCTCGCGGCGGATGAAGGAATTTATACGGCCACTTCGACTAACGCACATTATTTCAGCGATGAGACAGCTTTAGAAACAGTTAAATCGGGTTTGCACAGATTAATTATTTCGCTTGATGGAACAACCCAAGAAACATACGAGCAATATAGAATTGGAGGCAATCTTCAGAAAGTTGTCGATGGCACAAAGCGAGTGATTGCTGCAAAACGCAAATTAAAAAGCTCAACGCCACATATCATTTTCCAGTTTCTTGTTGTTCGTCCAAATGAGCATCAAACTGAAGAAGCATTGCAACTAGCAAAAGATTTAGGGGTTGATGAGGTCCGTTTTAAAACTGCTCAAGTATACGATTATGAGAACGGGAATGACTTAATACCTCATAATGAAGCCTATTCACGTTACCGTCAGAAATCGAATGGGAAATGGGTGTTGAAGAACAAGATGGCCAATCATTGCTGGCGTATGTGGCAAGGCTGCGTCTTCACCTGGGACGGTAAAGTGGTGCCTTGTTGTTTCGATAAAGATGCCCATCACCCTATGGGAAAACTCGAAAACCAAGATTTTAAGACAGTTTGGAAAGGTGTGGAATACACCAATTTCAGAAATTCGGTTTTAAGTGGTAGGTCCGAAATTGAAATTTGTCGCAATTGCAGCGAAGGAACGAAGGTTTGGGCTTAATTAGTATCTGTGCACAGAGTCTTGAGATTGAACTATAGAGGCTTCTGATTAGGCACACGAAGTCCGAAAAAGCGCAGTTTACTTTTGTCAATAAGCATTTTTCGTAATAGTGCAATGACATAAGGAGACTCTATTTAGTATCTTTCCACAGAGTCTTGAGTTTGAACTATAGAGGCTTCTGATTAGGCGCACGAAGGCTGAAAAAGCGCAGTTTACTTTTGTCAATAAGCATTTTTCGTAATAGTGCAACGACATTAGGAGACTCTATTTAGCATCTTTCCACAGAGTCAGGCGTTTGAACTATAAAGGCTTTTAATTAGGCACACGAAGGCCGAAAAAGCGCAGTTTACTTTTGTCAATAAGCATTTTTCGTAATAGTGCAATGACATAAGGAAACTCTATTTAGTATCTTTCCACAGAGTAAGGCGTTTGAACTATAAAGGCTTCTGATTAGGCGCACGAAGGCTGAAAAAGCGCAGTTTACTTTTGTAAATGAGCATTTTTCGTAATAGTGCAATGACATAAGGAAACTCTATTTAGTGTCTGTCCACAGAGTCAAGAGTTTGAATTATAGAGGCTTCTGATTAGGCACACGAAGGCTGAAAAAGCGCAGTTTACTTTTGTCAATAAGCATTTTTCGGACTAGTGCAAAGACATCAGAAGACTCTATTTAGTGTCTGTCCACAGAGTCTTGAGTTTGAACTATAAAGGCTTCTGATTAGGCGCACGAAGGCTGAAAAAGCGCAGTTTACTTTTGTAAATGAGCATTTTTCGGACTAGTGCAACGACATCAGGAGACTCTATAGACAAACTCTAATTATTTTTCGCGCTGCATCAATCGCTCTGCAAAGGCATAAACGTGAGCTTTTCGCTCAGAAGGAGCATTCAACTTATCTAATGCAGCAATGGCCAAAGCATAATGACTCTCAATTTCTGCTTCAGCGTCTTGTCTTACTTTTAACGTGTCGAAAAGCTCTGTAACGTGCACAACTTTAGCAAGATCTAGGTCGCGTGTGCTATACCATCTAACTAAAGCTTCTTTTATATTACCCTCCGCCTTTTCGAAAGCTTGAATGCTGAGGTAGGTTTTTTTATTGGCTAGAATATCGCCTCCTACTTGCTTTCCAAATTTAGCAGGATCTCCATATACATCTAAGATATCGTCCATCAATTGAAACGCGATTCCCAAATGGCAACCGAAATCATAAAGTAACGCAGCATCTTCGTCAACTGCGCGCGCGCAAAGCGCTCCAATTTGCATCGAGGCTCCTAATAATACGGCCGTTTTTAGCCGTATCATGTCAATATATTCTTCAATATGAACATTGTCTAACTGCTCAAAGTTCATATCATATTGTTGACCCTCGCAAACTTCAATTGCGGCCTTATAGAATACTTGAAGTACTTTATTTAACGCATGATTTGGCGCAGCCGACATCAGCCGACAGGCTTCAACAAACATTACATCGCCAGAAAGAATGGCAATATTAGAATTCCATTTAACATGCACCGTATCATGACCTCGACGTAACGGCGCATTGTCCATAATATCATCGTGGAGCAAGGTGAAATTGTGAAAAGTTTCGATTCCAAGCGCAGGCTGAATACTGCTTTTAAAATCACCAGAGATCAAGTCGGCAGCCATCAATACCAATTGTGGACGCATGCGTTTGCCACCGTTTTCTAACGTGTAGCGAATCGGATCGTATAATTCCGCAGGATTTGCCGGGAAATTCATAGAGGCAAGTGCCTCATTTATAGCCTGTTCGTATTGGTTTGTCAATGTCATTGAAGAATAAACTCCGTGTTCTTAATTACTCTTTCGATACCATCCTCAAACGTTACCAAATCATGCTTAATAAGCTTGCTCATTTTAGCTGTATCTGGCTTTCTACGTGTCATATCGCCTTCTTCGAGAGGATCAAGGAATTTAATTTGGCTGGATGAACCGGTTAAGCGAATAATTGTTTTTGCAACCTCTAAAATTGGAATTTCGATGGTTCCTCCAACGTTTACGACATCATTTACAAACATATTCTGGTAGAATGCATTCGTTGTAGCCTCAATGTTATCATCAATAAAGCAGAACGTTCTTGTTTGAGAACCATCTCCGTAAATTGTTATTGAGTCGTTACTGAGCGCTGCGCGGATGAATTTAGAAATCACGAAATCTTTGCTTTGCTTTGGGCCGAAGGTGTTGAAAAACCTGAAGATGGTATATTCTAGACCAAATTCCTGATAATAAGAGCGTAGGTAAGCCTCCCCAACATTCTTGACAATGGCATAAGGTAACCTTGAGTTCAGAGGTGTAGTATGCTCATTTTGAGGGAATTCAACCGGCTCTCCGTATACTTCAGAAGATGAAGAGAAGTAAACACGATTAACACCCGTATTTTTAGATAGCTTCAAAATATTTTCAATTCCCGCGATATCGTCAAGCACTGAGACTGGATTTCTCAATGTTCTCAAAACTCCAACCAGCGCTGCATAATGAAATACGAAATCGAACTTATAAGCAAAAAATACAGCTGAAATATCTCGGTAATCGTTCACATCACATTTAATAAAATGAACGTTATTGTGTTCCGAAACAGGTACTTTTTCGAATTCTCCAGTTCTAAGATTGTCAACTATAACAATTAGGTTATCAGCGCGTTCGGCTAATTTTTGAGCCAAGCAACTTCCAACAAATCCGGCACCGCCGGTAATTAAAATACGTTTCATTTTTCGTTGATAAGTTTAATGAGGTATTCGCCATAACCACTTTTGCGCAAAGGATCGGCAATTTTCAATAATTGTTCGTCGGTAATAAACTTGTTTCTCCATGCTACTTCTTCAATACAACCAACGTTAAGTCCTTGGCGTTCTTGAATAACTTGAACAAACAGACCAGCTTGCATTAAGGAGGAAAAAGTTCCAGTATCAAGCCAAGCTGTTCCTCTGTCGAGTACGCCAACAGTGAGTTTTCCAGCAGCTAGATAATGTTTATTCACATCAGTAATTTCGTATTCTCCTCTTCCGCTAGGCTTAAGGTTTCGAGCAACTTCGACCACTGAATTATCATAAAAATATAGGCCTGGAACTGCATATTGCGATTTTGGTTTCAAGGGTTTCTCCTCTATTGAAACTGCACGCATATTGTCATCAAATTCAACAACACCGTAACGTTCTGGGTCTGAGACATGGTAGGCGAAAACCATTCCCCCGTCAGGGTTATTGTTTTCACGCAAGAGCTTTGTCATTCCAGAGCCATAAAAGATATTATCGCCAAGAACCAAGGCACATTTATCATGACCAATAAAATCGGCACCAATAACAAAAGCTTGAGCAAGTCCATTAGGAACAGCTTGTTCGGCATAGCTGAAGGACATTCCTAAGTCGGCGCCGTCACCCAATAATTTTCTAAAATGTGGAAGATCGTGTGGAGTTGAAATAATAAGCACTTCACGAATGCCTGCAAGCATTAGCGTTGAGAGTGGATAATAAATCATTGGCTTATCGTAAACAGGCATTAATTGCTTGCTTACTGCCAATGTTAGTGGATGCAGCCGTGTACCGGAGCCTCCGGCGAGAATTATTCCCTTCATTATTCGGCGGTTTCGTTAGTGGTAGATTCTTTTCGAATGGTCAAACTATCCAAATCTATGTCTTCTTCTTCGTCATAAACCATAATTAAAGGCTCTTTGTAAGCCTTAATCGTGAAGGCTCTGTCCATTGAAAGAAGCAATGTAGGCAATAGTAATAAATTGGTGAATAGACCAACGAAAATCGTTATTGAAATTAAGAAGCCTAATGCAATTGTTCCTCCGAAGGAAGAGAACAAGAAAATACTAAAGCCTAATAATAAGATGATTGAAGTGTAAATGATGCTTATACTGGTATCTCGCATCGAAGCAATGACAGCCTGCTTGATATCGTTATTATGTGTTTTTAAATCCAAGCCATACCTCGAAAAAAAGTGAATAGCCGAATCAACAGTGATTCCGTAAGCAATATTAAACACAAGTATCGTAGATGATTTGAGCGAAATGCCGTAAAACCCCATCAAACCTGCTGTAAATAAAAGCGGAATCACGTTCGGTACTGCCGAAACTAGCAACATTTTCACAGAGTAAAACATGAAATACATGAGTCCCGAAATCAAAATGATGGCAGCAATTAAGCTCATCATTAAATTATCGACCAAATAGTCTGTGCCCTTTAAGAATAATAGACTTGTCCCAGTGAGTTTAACATCGAACTTTTCAGGGTTAAATATCGAATCGATTTTGGGCCTAACATCGTCACGAATACGCTGCATTTCGGTTGTTCCAATATCGGCCATTTGGACACTGATTCGCGTAGTTTGGCGCAAACTATCGATAAATGAACTCGTCATGCCACCTTGGAGTTCCATGTTTTGTGCGTATGGCAAAAGGAAAACAATCTCTTCTCTGGTTGGAAGAGAATAGAAAGCAGAATCCCCGCCGTAAAAGCCTTGTTTGGAAAATTTTATAACCTCTGCAATCGATAATGCCTTAGAGAATTGAGGATACTGACGCAATACTGTTTGAAGTTCATCAATCTTCTCCAAAGTAGAAAGCTTCATTACTCCATTCTTCTTCTTGGTATCGATGGTAATTTCAAACGGCATAACCCCGTGAAAATTTGTCTCGAAGAACTGAAGATCTACGATAAGTTGATCGGTTTCAGGAATATCATCAGTGAAATTACCCGTGGTGCGAATCATCGTCATTCCCCAAATACTGATTCCTGCAATAACACCTGTAGCAATATAAATAGCGCGACGGCGATTTGAGACAAGCTGAATGAGCATTTCAACCACCTTGTCCATGTATTTATTGTCGAGGTGCTTTATCTGCTTGGGCTTTGGTGACGAAATATATGAATAGGCAATTGGCAGAATTGTGATGCTCAAGAAAAACACCTGCATCACATTTATCGACGATAGAATACCGAATTCTTTGAGAATGTCGCT
>Ga0209284_10007223_pt1 | contig 10134 bp, 9 predicted proteins | sample FRY03_FD_187211 | JGI IMG/M metagenome (GOLD analysis project Ga0209284, IMG submission 187211) | Freshwater microbial communities from Lake Fryxell liftoff mats and glacier meltwater in Antarctica - FRY-03 (SPAdes) (version 2) | ecosystem: Environmental > Aquatic > Freshwater > Ice > Glacier... | reverse complement strand
ACTTTTATAACATTTAAATCAATAGCCTTATAATTCTAGTGACAAATCATTTCATTCAGGAATCAAAGTATTTATCAAAGTTTCTTTTTTCTTTTGGTTTCCTGTTTTCAATTGATTTTCTCTAATAAAGGCATCGTTTACGATATCAAATTCTTCAAAATAGACTAAAATATCACAGTTATATTTTTTGATAAAAGAGTTACAATATTTCTTATTCTTATGTTCTTTCATCCTTCTCACAATATCATTAGTAGCGGCGACATAAAGTACAGTTTTGTTTTTGTTGGTTAATATGTAGGTGTATCCTTTTTTCATTTGTTTTTAATTTTCAACAGATTTCTTCGCTACACTAAGAATTATTATTCAATAGATTCCTTCGCTTCGCTTGGAATTTGTGCTTTCAAATCATTCAGCGTATTCGCCTCCTCTATTTTTTTATCTTGACGCCATCTTAAAATCCTGGGGAAACGCGTAGCAATTCCGCTTTTATGTCTTTTTGATAGAGCGATACCTTCAAAAGCTATTTCAAAAACGTGGTGAGGTGTTACGCTTCGCACTGGACCAAAACGCTCTAAAGTATTTTTCTTAATCCAATTATCTATCTTTTTAAATTCGACATCTGTTAGTCCAGAATAGGCTTTTGCGAAAGTGACTAGTTGTTTTTCACCAGCTTCATTTTCATCCCAAAGGGCAAAAGTATAATCAGTAAATAGGTTGCTGCGCCTGCCGTGACCCCGCATCGCATAGGTGAGTACGGCATCAATTGTTAATGGATCAACTTTCCATTTCCACCAATCGCCTTTTTTGCGTCCGACTAAATAGGGCGAATCTTTTCGTTTTAACATCAATCCTTCACTGAATTTTTCTCGGGAGCGACCTCTTTCTTTTGCTGCTGCTTCCCAAGTATCAAAAGTCATGTTTTCAGAGATTTGAAAAGGTAAAGGGGGATTTTCTTCTGAGGCTTCGTTTTTTTGATTTTGGGCATGTATTAACGTTTTTATATTTTCTAGAATTTTTCTTCGTTCCATGAAAGGTAAATTTCTAATGTCTTTGCCTTGCCATTCCAATACATCATAAGCTTTCAAAATAACAGGTACTTTTTTGAGCAAAGCTTTCGAAACTGTTTTTCGACCAATACGAGTTTGTAAATCGTTAAAAGTCCCTATAATTTCATCCGAATATGGTAAAATTTCGGCATCAATCACGGTGCCATTAGGAATGACACCTATCAGGCTTTCAAACTCAGGATATTTATCAGTAACTAATTCCTCGCCTCTGCTCCAAACAAAGAGTTCGTCGTTCCTGAAAATAGTTTGCGAACGAATGCCATCCCATTTGTGTTCCACCGACCAATCTTTTACATCCCCCAAATCTGATACTTCATTTTCTAAAGCATACGCCAAATAAAAAGGATATGGTTTTGATAGATAATCATTTTCGTTTTCCTCTAAAATCAAAGCTTGAAATGTGATGGTATTGGGATCCCAATTCCCCATTAGTTTATAGGCTAAAACATCCTCAGGAATTCCAGTGGTTTTCGATAAGGCTTTGGTCATCAATTTTTGACTCACACCAATTCTAAATCCACCTGTAATTAGTTTTGTAAACACGAAGCGTTCATAATAATCGAGCACTTTCCAATTTTCGTATAAATAGTCTTTTTTATCCTCATCTGATTTCTTTTTCAGTGCTATCATTTCCTGTAAAAAGCTAGTCAGACTTTTCTCTGTACTTTGGGGCGAAGACGGGATTACCAGAGCAATGGTTTCTGCTAAATCGCCTACAATATGATAACTTTCTTCAAAAAGCCAGAGTGGAACATGCGCAAGCTCGGCAGCCCAAGTTCTTAGTAAGGTAGTATTTACAGGGCGTGGCGGTCTTCGGTGAGATAAAATGGCAATTGTCCAAACCTTGTCTTCATTGCTTGCGTTAGCAAAATAGCTCGCCAAAGCATCAACTTTAAGACTTGTTTTATTGGTGCTGTCTAAGGTTTTTATTAAAGAGGCAAAATTCTTCATAAGATTTATTCAACTGCTATTTTTTCTTCTGATTCAATAGTTTCTTCTGCTCCATATTGAGTCTGCTCTGTTCTAGCATCATAGCCCAAATCTCTTAAATAACGAGAAAAAATATCGGTGTAACCATGAGTACAAATCACTTTTTCAGCACCCGTTGTTTTGATGCTTGAAAGCAATCCATCCCAATCGCAATGATCGCTTAAGACAAAACCTTTATCTATGGCACGTCTTCTTCTAGCACCTCGAAAAGCCATCCATCCGCTTGCGGAACCAGTAACATAAGGCACCATTTTGCGAATCCAACTACTGCCTTGTGCATTCGGTGGAGCTAAGACAATATTGCCCAGTAAGTCCTGCTTTTTAGTGGCTACCGTTATTAAGTTAGTTTCGGGAAAATCAACCAAAGGGCGTAACACCTCTGTCATATTTTCAATAGCCCCATGTGTATAAATAGTGCCGATTTCAGGATTTAAATATTTGAGTAATCGCTGTGCTTTTCCTAAACTATAACCAAATAAGATCGATGTTTTTCCTTCTGCTTTGTTGGTAGCCCACCATTGGTTAATATCACTCATCACTATATTTTGGGGCGTCCATTTAAAAGCAGGAAGTCCAAAAGTACATTCCGTAATAAATGTATTGCATTTTACGACTTCATAAGGCGTTGAAATACCGTCGTCTTCTGTTTTGTAATCGCCAGTAAAGACCCAAACGTCGCCCTTGTGTTCGACCCGCACTTGAGAAGAGCCGATAATATGACCAGCAGGATGCAAACTAAATTTTACATTATTTATGGTAAAGCTTTCGCCCCAAGCTTTACCGGTTACCGAGATATCGCCAAGTCTGTGTTTAATGATGTTCACATTATTATGATGCGTAATGTAAGCGTTATGGCCCCAACGGCTGTGGTCGGCATGTCCGTGGGTGATGATGGCCTTATCCACGGGCTTCCAGGGGTCTAAATACACTTTGGCAGCACTACAGTAGATGCCTTTGTCGGTAAATTCAAGTAAGGGTTTTTTCATAGCGGTTACAATTTACAAAAATTCAAGACCGTAATAAGTATCAATTTCTAATTCCTGCAACGGATTTTAAAGTCAATTTTAATTTTGATGTTTTTAAACTTGAATACATCGAGTATTTGTATCTAAAAATGGTAAAATAATCCTATTTTGAACGATTATAGAACTCAAAAAAAATTATCTTTGTTCCTAATAAATTAGAATAAGTATGTCTTTTGTAGATTTATATAATAATGGAGAACATAGAACAAATTTAGCGCATTTTGCCGCAATGGCTTCTTTGGCTGCAATTGATGGAGAGATAAATGTGGAGGAAAAAATAATGATAGATCGTTTCGCCAGAAAACTCGATATTTCTGATGTTGAATATAAAGAAGTGATGCGTAGGGAGAATAAATATCCTATTAATCCACCAGCAACTTCTGAGGAACGTTTAGAGCGTTTATTCGATTTGTTTAGGATTATCTTCGCTGATCAGAATATTGAAGATGAAGAAAGAGCTTTAGTGCGAAAATATGCTATAGGTCTTGGTTATTCGAGCGATAAAGCAGAGGAAGTTATTACCAAATCTATAGCCATTTTTTCTGGAAGAATAGATTTTGAAGCTTATTTATATCTTTTAAAACGATAAATTCAATGTAATAATTATTCAACGTAAAAATGTATCCATGTTCTTATTTGAATACTTGTTAATCTGAAATAATTTTCTTAGTAGATATATGTAATAATGAATCTTTGTCTTGTAATTTAAATATTTGAAAATCTGAGCATCTAAATTATTTAGCTTTTACTTGCGTAATTAGTGTCAAAAAAGCTTTATAATTCTTCACTAATTACCCTCTCATTATCTTTTTTTTGATTTGGAAATACAACAGTTGTTTATTTAGCAATGTGTTAAACGGAAAATTTTAAAATTAAAGTATCTAAAAACACTACGGCAAATCAAAAAAAAGAAAATTAGCAGGATGGGTAAATTATTTTTTTTCTTGGCACAAACCTAAAAAAATGGATTCATTAACACAAATTGTACTTGGTGCTGCGGTAGGCGAAGCGGTTTTGGGAAAAAAAGTAGGTAATAAAGCAATACTTTTTGGGGCCATAGCAGGTACAATTCCAGATTTAGATATTTTAGTACGCTATTTTACTGATAACGTTACGGCTATAGAAATTCATAGAGGATTTAGTCATTCTATTGTATTTTCTATAGTTTTTGCACCCATTTTTGGATGGTTAGTGTATAAAATTCTCAAAAAAAAAGAGGCTACTTGGCAAGAATGGTCATGGCTGTTTTTCTGGGGATTATTTACACACCCTATTCTAGATTCTTTCACCACTTGGGGGACACAACTCTTTTGGCCCTTTGAAACTCGTTTGGCATTCCAAAACATATTTGTAATCGATCCTTTATATACGCTTCCATTTCTAGTGTTTTTAGTTTTAACCATGTTTCAAGAAAGAAGCTCAGAAAAAAGAAGAAAATTTAACAGGCTTGGTTTGGTCATAAGTTCCTGTTATCTGGGCATTACATTGGTCTTAAAAGGAATTTCATATCAAAAATTTATACAGGCCTTAGAGGAACAGCAAATTGCCTATTTAGCTATAGATACGCGGCCTGCTCCTTTAAACACCATTTTATGGACGGCAAATGTTGCTACAGATAAGGCCTATTTAATAGGCAATTATTCTTTTTTTGATACACAACCTATCAGCTTCGAAAGCTACCCAAAAAATCATCAACTTTTAGGTGATTTAAAAGAGGATGATAAAATAAAACGACTCATAAAAATCTCCGAAGGTTGGTATAGCATTGCGCAAGAAAACAATCAACTTTATTTAAACGATCTTCGTTTTGGTTTAATGAGTATGGATCCAAAAGAACAAGAGTTTGCTTTTAAATATCAATTAACCAATAAAGACGGTGCTTTAGAAATTATGGAAAATCCAAAGTCCGTCGGTGATGCCAAAGCATTACTAGCAGCTTTATGGAGCCGAATTTGGGGTAATTAATTTTCTACTTTGCGATGACCGTATTGCCCTAAGCGCAGAATACCCTGTAAGAGTTGCTTTTAAATTTTTCGAAAACTAAAATTTTTATAGAGCTTAAAATTCTGAGATTTTAAAATTACAACTAATATTTTGCGCCTAGCGCATAGCGCATGGCGCTAAGCGTGAGATACCAAAGGGTTATTTAAAGATTTTTCACTTGTAAATTATGAAAAGCTTCAGCCTGTAATTTTAACAATTCCTCTGTATTTTGCTCCTTATAGGCGTAAACAGCTTCTACTTCCATAATTTCAGCAAACTTTACATACTTGTACTCCTTATCTATCTGTATTAATTCTTCTCCCAAGGTATGTTCTATTTTAGCCATAGTTTTTATGGTAAAATTATGTGTGCCACTTAACCATTTGCCAACCTCAGAGGGAGATTTCTCCATTTTCTCGGCAAAGTCAGGTTTACCAACAACCTTTTCCTTTAGAATACGACTATCTTTATTGGCAATTGCCTAGTTAAGCTTAACCATAATGTCAATTTCTGGATTGCCATGTTCGGCTATCCAATCGCTAATAATGTTGCTTTTATTCTTTTTCATGTTTAGTTGATAATCCCCGTGAAGAATTAAAACTTATATCATTTGACTTAATAGCCACTCACAAATAACTAAATATGATTAAAAAATCTATTCTGATTGAAAAAAAAGCCAAAATTACTTGTAAAAATTTACAGCTTTGTATTGAAACCGAAGAACGAACGGCTTCAATACCTATTGAAGATATTGGATTCTTAGTTTTAGACCACCAAGAAACATACCTTACTATTCCAGCTTTAAACTTATTAATAGAAAATAATACAGCTGTAATAATTTGCAATAAAGCACATTTGCCAAATGGACTATTTTTAAACTTAAATAGCCATCATATTCAACAACAAATATTCAAGGCTCAGATTGGCACAAGTTTACCCTTAAAGAAAAGTTTATGGCAACAAACTATAAAAGAGAAAATTATAAATCAAGGTATTTTATTAGAACAAATTACCTCTTCGAAAAATAAATTTCAATATTTAGCATCAAAAGTGTTAAGTGGTGACACTTCAAATATGGAAGGTGTCGCTGCAAATTTTTATTGGAAATCATTTTTTGATTCAGGATTTAAGCGAGAACGTTTTGGCGATTATCCAAATAATTTTTTAAACTATGGGTATGCTATTTTAAGGGCTGCAACGGCAAGAGCACTTTCGGGTAGCGGTTTATTAAATACTTTAGGAATCCATCATAAAAACAAATACAATGCTTTTGCTTTAGCTGATGATATTATGGAACCTTATCGCCCAATTGTAGATGAATGTGTTTATCATATGATGCAAAAATATGATGAGCAAGAATTAAATACAATGCTCAAATCAGAACTCCTAAATATACTCACCCGAACAGTTTTTTTCAAAGATGAAAAAAGCCCTTTAATGGTTGCATTACAAAAAACGGCAAGTTCTTTACAACAATGCTATACTGGTGAGCGTAAAAAAATCAATTACGCCAAATTATGGATTTAAGCGGATACAGAATTATGTGGTTAATTGTATTTTTTGATTTACCAACCGAAACCGTCAAAGACCGAAAAAATGCGTCTGGTTTTAGAAAAAATCTTTTAAAAGATGGTTTTGACATGATGCAATATTCTGTTTATATGCGCCATTGTGCAAGCAGTGAAAGCGCTGACGTTCACGAGCGTCGAATAAACATGTTATTACCGCCTTTTGGTAAAGTTAGTATTTTAAGAATTACAGACAAACAGTTTGGCAATATCATGAATTTCTGGGGAAGAGCTGAAGTACCTAAACCCCCACCGCCTATGCAGTTAGAATTATTTTAAATAAAAAAACACCTCAATTAAGCTTTATCAGGGCAAAAAAGAAGCATTTTTTAAAACGATATTTTCATACAATCTGTTTAATATCAGTGGCTAACAAGCCGACTAATATCGTGTCTTCTAATCTTTAATCAAATCGGATAATCCGAAATTTAAATCAAAAGACAAATGATTACTATTTTTCGATTCACAAACACTCCAATAAAAAATAAACATTTAGTGTTTGTAAACCACAATGTTGAAATAAAAAAAAGCCTCAATTAAGCTTTATCAGGGCAAAAAAGAAGCGTTTTTTAAAACGATATCTTCATACAATCTGTTTAATATCAGCGGCTAACAAGCCGACTAATATCGTGTCTTCTAATCTTTAATCAAACCACAACTAAAAATGGGTAGATATAAGCTAATAGAGAAATATCGTGTCTTCTAATCTTTAATCAAACCACAACGTATCGGGTGGTGCTATTGACTTTAAAGAGAATATCGTGTCTTCTAATCTTTAATCAAACCACAACTGGCAATCAAAACCCCGAAAGAAGTTTTTGAATATCGTGTCTTCTAATCTTTAATCAAACCACAACACACCCGCAAGCAACGGTGGTACACCTTGTAATATCGTGTCTTCTAATCTTTAATCAAACCACAACTTAAAACCTTTTGGTCTGGAATTAAAACAGAATATCGTGTCTTCTAATCTTTAATCAAACCACAACTGAACCCAGTTTTGACTGATAGGGTTTTGCAATATCGTGTCTTCTAATCTTTAATCAAACCACAACTAAAAGATTTGCGAAATATAGTTTATAATAATATCGTGTCTTCTAATCTTTAATCAAACCACAACGCTATAATATAACACAGGCTGGGAATACTAAATATCGTGTCTTCTAATCTTTAATCAAACCACAACAGTATGAAGCTGCTACAAAAAATACAAGCGAATATCGTGTCTTCTAATCTTTAATCAAACCACAACTAAACGAGGAAGTTGAAAAGCCAATATTTAAATATCGTGTCTTCTAATCTTTAATCAAACCACAACAACTGGACAGGCAACTTCAAAGAAAGTAATAATATCGTGTCTTCTAATCTTTAATCAAACCACAACTAAGCGGTGTACTGCAATTTATATCTGCTCAATATCGTGTCTTCTAATCTTTAATCAAACCACAACAACATCGGCTTGCATACTATTGAACTCTTTAATATCGTGTCTTCTAATCTTTAATCAAACCACAACTAATGGTACATCTTTAAGTAATACACCTTTAATATCGTGTCTTCTAATCTTTAATCAAACCACAACTGGAAGACCGCAAAGGTATCCTCATTCACGAATATCGTGTCTTCTAATCTTTAATCAAACCACAACTTGAAACCAACAATTCTAAGTTAGGAATTAAATATCGTGTCTTCTAATCTTTAATCAAACCACAACTATTTTGATGCCCTCTATGGCTTGGATTTTAATATCGTGTCTTCTAATCTTTAATCAAACCACAACTTCGCCTGTTTCAAAACTGCTGCAAATCTTAATATCGTGTCTTCTAATCTTTAATCAAACCACAACTCAACCGCTACTAATGCAACTGCGAAAGAAAATATCGTGTCTTCTAATCTTTAATCAAACCACAACTTCGGTTACGTCAAAAACTGGCTGCATTCCAATATCGTGTCTTCTAATCTTTAATCAAACCACAACAGCATTAAGCTGCTACAAAAAATACAAGCGAATATCGTGTCTTCTAATCTTTAATCAAACCACAACTACTAAATTTCTTGCAATTTTAATCAGGCTAATATCGTGTCTTCTAATCTTTAATCAAACCACAACTATTTATTATACCAACCTTGTCAACTGCCAAATATCGTGTCTTCTAATCTTTAATCAAACCACAACTGCATGGAGTGCGTATTCAGATTGCGTTAAAATATCGTGTCTTCTAATCTTTAATCAAACCACAACTAAAAACCTAAGTCAGGGTCAAAACTTTCTAATATCGTGTCTTCTAATCTTTAATCAAACCACAACTGCAGCCTATCCTTTGAATTAGTATCTACAAATATCGTGTCTTCTAATCTTTAATCAAACCACAACACAGTGCTACATTCACATAATATTGCTGGAAATATCGTGTCTTCTAATCTTTAATCAAACCACAACTTTTGCTCTGTTAATTTTTTCTCTAAAAATAATATCGTGTCTTCTAATCTTTAATCAAACCACAACACCAATTTTATAATAGTTGGCGCACTTCATAATATCGTGTCTTCTAATCTTTAATCAAACCACAACTAAGAATTGAAGCAAGATACCAACAGGAATAATATCGTGTCTTCTAATCTTTAATCAAACCACAACATTTCTAAATCATTAATAGGTTTTAACAATAATATCGTGTCTTCTAATCTTTAATCAAACCACAACTGATGGACAATGGGTGAGTACAAACGCAACAATATCGTGTCTTCTAATCTTTAATCAAACCACAACCTTATTCATTTGCACAAAAAAAGCTTCAATAATATCGTGTCTTCTAATCTTTAATCAAACCACAACTCGTTTGCCATTTTCCTTTTTTAAGAATATAATATCGTGTCTTATAATTTTTTATCAAATCGGAAAATCCGAAATTTAAATCAAAAGACAAATGATTACTATTTTTCGATTCACAAACACTCCAATAAAAAATAAACATTTAGTGTTTGTAAACCACAACTTAAATTTCGCTTTATTTAATTTAGTTGTGATTTTCGCTGTTTAAGTATATTAAAAAATATGTCAATGAACTTTTTATCTCGGAAAATTTTGCCTTCCAATAATCGTTATTTTTCAATCCTACTTACTTTCTTTATTCTGTAGTAAATAGTGTCAACACCACAAACACAGAATCTATAATCTTTCTTTATATATTCAGCGTACGGAAAAAAATGGATTTGATTCTATTTTGTCAAAACAATCATGTATGGTATTAAAATAAATATCAGCTTGATTGACTCCAAAACTAACCACACCATAATAATATATTCGCCTTAAATCTACTTTAGTCTCGATGCTTAAAAAATAGCTATACACTTGGCATATTTGCCTTGAATTCAGCTAAAATTTCTTCTCTTGGCTGTTTTTTTGCAAACCCACTTTTTTCTCCACGTTCTATTTTCAGTCTCACAAAATCATAATATTCTTCTTGATTACGCGCTTATTTAATGAAATGGTTTATAGCC
>Ga0209284_10007222_pt1 | contig 10135 bp, 12 predicted proteins | sample FRY03_FD_187211 | JGI IMG/M metagenome (GOLD analysis project Ga0209284, IMG submission 187211) | Freshwater microbial communities from Lake Fryxell liftoff mats and glacier meltwater in Antarctica - FRY-03 (SPAdes) (version 2) | ecosystem: Environmental > Aquatic > Freshwater > Ice > Glacier... | reverse complement strand
CCGGCTGGCGCACCAGTACGGCGCGATCATCCTGATCTGCGGCGCGCAGGCCGCGCCCCACATGGCCGTGAATGTCTGCTCGATCGGCTGCGACTTCTATATCGTTTCCGGCCACAAGATGTGCGGCCCCACCGGCATCGGCGCGCTTTACGGCCGCTACGACATCCTCAACGCCATGCCCCCGTACCAGGGCGGGGGAGACATGATCCTCTCCGTCACCTTCGAGAAGACCACCTATAACTGCGTCCCCTATAAGTTCGAGGCCGGCACCCCCAATATCGCCGGCACGATCGGCCTCGGCGCGGCGGTCGACTATCTGCGCTCCATCGGTATGGACACGATCGCCGCATGGGAGCACGAGCTGCTCGACTACGGCACCCGTGTGCTGCGCGACATCCCGGGCGTGCGGCTCATCGGCACCGCGAAAGACAAGGCGGGGGTGCTCTCCTTCCTCGTCGGCGACATCCACCCGCACGATGTCGGCACCATCCTGGATCAGCAGGGTATCGCCATCCGCACCGGCCACCACTGCGCCCAGCCGGTGATGAATCGCTTCGGCGTCGCCGCGACCGCGCGGGCCTCGCTCGCCTTTTACAATACCAAGCAGGAGATCGATGCCCTGGCCGTGGGCATCCGCAAGGCCATCGAGGTGTTCGGCAGATGACCGACCTTCAAGACCTTTATCAGGAACTCATCCTCGACCACAACAAGCGGCCGCGCAACTTCGGCACGATCGATCATCCCGATTGCCACGCCCAGGGTTTCAATCCACTCTGCGGAGACCGCGTCGATATTTTCCTGATGCTTGCCGATGGCGTGATCCGCGATGTGCGCTTCGAGGGCAAGGGCTGCGCTATCTCCACCGCATCTGCCTCGATCATGACTGATGCTGTCAAGGGCAAGACCATTGAACAGGCCCGGGCATTGTTCGAGAAGTTCCACGACCTGCTCACGGTGAGCAGCGACGAGCCGATCGACGCCGACGGGCTGGGCAAGCTCGCGGCCTTTTCCGGCGTTCGCCAGTATCCGGCCCGCGTCAAGTGCGCCACGCTCGCTTGGCATACGCTTAACGCGGCCCTGAAGAACCAAGCCCAGACCATTTCGACGGAGTGAACACCATATGAGCCTGCACGACGATGCCATCAAAGCCCTGCGAACGGTGCACGACCCGGAGATTCCCGTCAACATCTACGACCTGGGTCTGATTTACGAGATGCGCATCGACGAGGCGGGCATCGCCTATGTGAGGATGACGCTCACATCGCCGGCCTGTCCGGTCGCCGAGTTGATCCCGCAGCAGGTGGCGACGGCGTTAAAGGCCGTGCCGGGTATCCACGACGCGAAAGTGGATTTGGTCTGGGAGCCAGCATGGACCGCCGATCGAATGTCCGAGGGGGCCAAACTGGAGCTGGAGTTTACTGGCCACGGCGGCCCGGAGCACCTGCACAAGAAAAAGTTCTCGTCGATGACCTTCGGCGGCGGCAAGTCGCTCAAGCGAACCTCCACACCCGATCGCTCCTGAACCCTTCGATGGAGCCATCGATGGGCGAGTTCGTCGAGTTCGTCAAAGTCGCCAAGCTGTCGCAGATTCCCGAGCGGTCAGCCATAAGCGTTGATGTCCGCGGCACCCGGATCGCCCTGTTCAACCTCGGCGGCGAGATCTTCGCGATCGCCGACACCTGCACGCACGCGGAGGCGTCACTGTCCGAGGGCCATATCTCAGGCGAGGAGATTGTCTGCCCGCTGCATTTCGCGACCTTCCTCATCAAGACCGGTCGGTGTACCGGTCCTCCGGCTGATGAGGATGTGCGCTCCTATACCGTCCGCGTCAGCGGCGACGATGTCGAGATTGAAATATGAGCCGCCAGTTTCTTGAGCAAGCGCGTATGCAATTTGCTCTTCAGTGAAACGCTTCTTTTTCGTGCAATCCGCCATTGATGCGAAAGGCCCAGTGTTCTAATTACTCTCACTTCATTGGACATGGGATCGGGGTAGGGACCAGTCCGCAGCAACAAGGGGTTGGGCAGCGTCATGGCAGCGGCACCCCAAGGTCTTTGCATATCTTCCTCGCCAGCTGGTCGTTCACTTCGCTGTGGCGAGGACAGCGCTGCGTCTGTTTAAAGTTGGGTTATGCCACCACGAGTGGCTACCGCCTTCGCGAAGAAGCGCGCAGCCATGAGAGGACAGGTGTCGCAATAAATCGCGACGCTTCATATCGCAATGCTTAGTTCTTCGTAACCCTTACCCGCAGCGTCCCGGGCGTCGGTGCGGTTCATTTCCAGTGCTTCCATGAGAGTGATACGCAGGGTCTTCAATAGTTCGTCCCGCGTAGGCTCTTGACAGTTGACACCGGGAACCTCCTCAACCCAACCAATCCACCAAGGGCCATTCTGCTTTATTACCGCTGTAAAATTTTGATTCATCTTGATACCTCCGTAAGCAATTGTGCCGCGACGATCAATTTGGCGATTTAGCGGCCCATCGTCGTAGCGGCCCAATCGGGAATAGGAAGAAGCCTCACGGCTCCTCCAACCCACACCACCGGACATACGGGTCACGCCATCCGGCGGTTCCTTGAAACATCGGTTATCTCATGCTGCCATGGCCGGTGCCAGTTCGGGCAAGCTCATGCACCCGGGGTTGACGGGAAGCCCTCACGGAATTGTTAGGCGGCACATCGCGACTGGCTCGAATGCAGCACGATCCCCCAAACTGCACCCAGCGAGCCAACGAGCAAGCCTGCGAATGCTCCGCCCTGAGCTATATCACTGCAATACAGGCCAGTCATAATCCCCAAGAGAGCAGCTGCTGTGCCAATCCATAGTCCAAATTTGCGATTATTCATTTCAGTCTCCAGCTGTTGATGTCACAAGTAAAACCTCAAAGCCAGTTGCGGTACGCATGTCGCCTTGAATGAATTGTTAGGCCGCACCCGATAGTGGACGGCAGTTGCGTTTGGGCGTACGAACAACGCCGTGCAAGAAAGAAAATGCCGCAAGAGATGGGAGTATAATCAATGTGAGCACCTGTGGTGCTCCAACTATTGCGGAGCCAATGATCGCAGTGGCCCAGAGCAGTGCATTTGAGAGAGTTGTTTCGGTATTCATGAGAGCCTCCGTTGTTAGAGTGTGGTTGGCCAGTGTGCAGTACTGGCGCGTACGATTGTACACGGCGGTGGCGTAAGAAAGCAAGTGCCGATTGGCACCCTCGCCCGTTGCCTGTTGTGCGGCCTGAATTGGGATGGACTTCCACTCGATTCGTGGACACGCCAACTGGCTCACTCGCGCCTGCCCGGCTGCCATACCCCTCAGTCACTTGCCCGTCTCTTGGTTCCCCCTGGGCTTCGCTCGAGCACATGGCGCGTCATGCTCAGCGCGAGTTCATGCTCACCCATAAACACCTTGCCAGCATTCTCCGTTTGCAGGAGCACCGCCTCTTCTTCGCTATGGGTACGCACGACTGTCTCGACGCCCGGGTTAATCATTCGCGCGATCTCGATTATGCGGCGCACGCTGAATGTATCTGGCGTCGCGATCACCAACATACGCGCTCGTGCGATATGCGCTTGAATGAGGACGGCCGGATCGGAAGCATCACCAGAGACGGCCGGCACGCCGTGTTCGCGCAACTTCTCGACCAGCTCACGATTCTGTTCGGCCACGACCACCGACAAGCCGCGTTCGATCAATGCATCGGCAATACGCCGCCCCACGCGGCCATATCCGACGAGTACGACATGCCCGGTCAGGTGGTTTAAATCGACGGTCATCGGGAGTATGGCGAGCGGGTCGTTGGAGCGCTCCAGTGCGCGCGCGAGTTTTGAACGGGCGCGAATCCATGCTTGTGCAGGCTCGATCGCGTGGAACAGCAGGGGATTGAGCGAGATCGAGATCAGCGCCCCCGCCAGAATGAGGCTTTGGCCTTCCACCGGCAGCAGTCCAAGGGAAACCCCAAGTGCTGCCAGTATAAACGAGAACTCGCCGATTTGCGCCAGGCTCGCCGATACCGTGAGCGCCGTGTTGAGCGGGTAGCGGAACGCAAGGACGAGTAAAAAAGCGGCCAGTGATTTGCCGAAGATAATGATTGCGACGACTGCCAGTACCTGAAGCGGTTGGTTCATCAGCACCTGCGGATCGAACAGCATGCCGACCGAGACGAAGAAGAGCACGGAGAAAGCGTCCCGGAGCGGCAGGGATTCTTGCGCTGCCCGATGGCTTAGAGCGGATTCCCGCATCGCCATACCGGCGAAAAAAGCCCCGAGCGCGAAGGAAACGCCGAATAGTTCGGCGGAGCCGTATGCGATGCCGACGGCAGCAGCAATGACGCACAAGGTGAATAGCTCGCGCGAACCGGTACGGGCGACCTGCCAGAGCATCCACGGGAAGAAGCGTCGGCCAAAAACTAGCATGAGTGCGACAAAGACCGATACTTTGCCCAGCGTGATCGCAAGCGTCATCAGGAGATTCCCGCCACCTGTGCGCTCAGCTGTGCCGTTTGCGTCGCCGATTAACCACCCGGAAAGCGGCGGCAGCAACACCAAGGCTAGGACCATTACCAGGTCCTCAACCACCAGCCAGCCGACGGCGATGCGACCGTTGACGGATTCGAGAACGCCGCGATTCTCCAGCGCCTTAATGAGTACGACCGTGCTCGCCACCGAGAGAGCAAGACCGAAGACGATGCCGGCGCCAAGGCTCCAGCCCCAAATGGTGGTGGCAACCAACCCGAGCGCCGTCGCAACGACAATCTGGATCATTGCGCCCGGCACGGCGATGCGCCGAACAGCCCATAGGTCGTCCAGGGAAAAGTGCAGCCCGACACCGAACATCAGCAGCATCACCCCGATCTCGGCGAGCTGGTGCGCGAGTTCAACATCGGCGACAAAGCCCGGTGTGGCTGGGCCAAGGATTATGCCGGCAATCAGGTAACCGACCAGCACCGGCAGCTTCAGGCGTGCGGCGATGAAGCCCAGGATCAAGGCAAGCCCCAGGCTGGCGGCAATCGTGGTGATCAGGGTAAGGCTGTGCGGCATGTGTCTCTGCATCGCATCGTAACCGCTGTCGCACCCGCTTGTCGATTTCGCGAAGAGGGCTCAAAACTTCGGCTATTCCAAAGTAAGCTTTCCACTCCGGTCAGGGCAGTCTTCAATTCTTGCACGATGTCGCTCAGCCGGTGACTTCGTGTGCGACGGATCAGCTTTCGGATGGTGGTCTTGAGTTTATCGATGGCCTGGTCGGCCACCTATATCCTTGCGTGATTTTGCCACGATCTCCGCCGGTCGGTGGCGCTTCCGTGTCATCAAACGCTTCATAAGAAACTCCTTCTGGCCCTATAGGCCATTTGGTTCGTTTCCAATAAGCGATGGTTCCGTATTGAGGTGCCCGGTCACGCGATCCCGACCCTGTCAGTTGTGTCCAAGTCGGCTGAAAACGCAACGCGGCTGGGACGAATGCGTCGGGTGCTATTCAGGCTGGGCGGGGATCACGGGCGCGGCGGTCGGAGGGCGAAGTCGCTCGCTGATCATCTTGGCGGCGTCGTACAAACTGTCGCGGCCGCCGCTCTCCACGAAACGGTTCGCCTCCTGGAATGCCGCGCGGGTGTTCTCGCAATCGCCGGCCTCCAGGGCGCGGTTCGTGTCTCGCAGGAGCTGCCTGATCGCGCTGTTGCCCCGACCCGTCGAAGTGAGCCCACCCAACGGGTACGCGATGCCGATCACGATCGTCGTCCACACAATTGCGAACAACGCCAGCCACACATAGCGCAGACGAGGCAGGTAGCGAAGAAGCATGATCAAGATGACGATGCAGATGCCGATGACCGTAAAAATAGGGAGGAAATTGACCATTTTACCAGTCGTAGCTCAGATAGGGCAAGTAGGTGCTGAGTAAGCTCATGCTGAAGGCGAGGACTACAGAGCCTCCGATTCCAAGAACAAGACCAATTGCCGACAGCGTAAGTTGAAGAGTCACATTTCCTCCTGTAATGCCGAACGACTAGAACTGAGCGACGCGGGTGTTCGCTCCAGTGATTTGTTAGAAATCTTGTTACTTGGCATTCAACATTCCACCAAAAAGCGACTCTTTGAGAGCCGTGCCGACAGGTACTTTGAATGCGAAATCTCCCTCGATCAATTTGGGCGTAGCAATCTTTGACTGGAGCTCCGTTAAAGTTCCTTTCAGTTTGACCGTCTGCATCGTGTCTTCTGCTTGCTTCATCATCTTCCTCATCGCTTCTCTGCTCTCTTCCGTAACCTCCTGACCCATAGCTTTGATAGACTCGTTCAACTGTTGGTCCGTCATCTTCGGCATTTTTATTCCCCCTTCAGGCGCCTCCAAGGAGCGAGAATACTTTCTGATCATAGATGTCTCTTTCGAGATCCAGAATGTTTCTTTCTTAGATATCGTCGAGCTTCCGCTAATAACATAGCAATCTTCACCTTCGACCTGTTCGTTGCCTTCCAGCTTAGGATCAACCAATCTGGAAAAGGGCTCCAGTTGCTTTAACCCAGATAAGAAAAGCGATGGAATTGTAAGCACTGCGCCACCTGATATTCCCGTCGCAGTGCCCATAGCCATTTCGTCACTGCTCATTTTGGAATAAGCCTGCATAATCCCCATGAACAGATACGGCTGAGAACCGTCATTCCAAACCGCCCCCGTTTGAATGAGGTTTGGCATCATCGCATTCTTTTGATCCCAGGAAATCAGGTACAGGTTTGGTTTCTTCAGTTTTATTGAAAATGATGTTTCCGTGGTCATCTTTACACCGCCGGTATCTATGTCTGAGATTATCGTCCCCTCTGAACTGTAGGTTTCCATAGATTCGTATGCGGCACTGACCTTCTTAAAGATTGCACTTGGTTCTGTTTCCTCAGCAAAGGAAACATTTCCAATCAGCATGACAGCAAACCACAGAACAAGTGTTTGGACCTTCATAGTTTTATCCTTATTTAGATTTCTTGACCTAGGACCCCACATCAGACCACCTCGTATGAGGTTTTTGAATTCTAGTTTCATCCGTCCACATGTCAAGCCTTCTCCCTGACTGCCAGCGGTTTACTGCGCAACAACGCCGCGCCAATTCGCGCACCTTTTCCCCACCACCGACGCATCAAGTGCTGATGGCGATACTCAATTCAAGCCGGGCGCGAATCCACGCCGCTCAAGAGCCGATTGCCTCGCTCGCCTCCATACGCACCGCGTATCGTCAAGGATTTTTCTTGAGTGCTGGGTAAAAATGCTCCTTGATGCTCACGGGCTGCCATGCGTGGTGTAACACACCATGCATGCAAACACTCGTAACACTATCGGCGGAGGTTGAAAGACTCTCGGTGAAGGTTGAAAGACTCACGGCGAAGATCGAAAGACTCGCGGCGAAGAATGAAAGACTCACGGCGAAGGTTGAAGCACTCATTACGGGTGATGCGACATTCGACAGCATCACTTGCAAGACATGGAATGTGGTCGACAAGGATGAACAGGTGCGCATCAGTGCGTTGACACTCCCCGATGGGAAAGCGGGCGTGGTGTGGATCGACAAGGATGCGACGCTGCGCATCAGTGCGTTCACACTCGACGATGGGAGTGCGAGCGTGCTGTGGCTTGACAAGGACGAGCAGATGCGCATCAGTGCGTCGACACTCGCCGATGGGGATGCGAATGTGACATGGGTCGACAAGGATGAGAAGATGCGCATCAGTGCGTCGACACTCCCCGATGGGAGTGCGAGCGTGTTGTTGCTCGACAAGAATGAGAAGATGCGCATCAGTGCGGCGACGCTCGCCGATGGGAATGCGAGCGTGACATGGGACGACAAGGATGGGGAACAGCGCATCAATGCGGGGACAACCGCCGATGGGGATGCGAGCGTATTGTGGTTCGACAAGGAGGGGACGCCGCGTATCGATGCGGTGACACTCGCCAATGGGGATGCGAGCGTGTCGTGGTTCGACAAGGATGAGAATCCGCGCATCGTTGCGGGGGTACGCTCCGATGGGGCGGTCGTCCTTCCGACGACAGACCATGAAAACTTTGATGCTCACGGGCGTGGATGATCGACACGATGAGCGGTCGGACTCAAGTCTGGTTCGGTGTATCACACCTGCATGGACACATTCGTAACACTATCGGCGAAGGTTGAAGCACTCACGGCGAAAGTTTCACCACCAGTTTCTTGAGCCAGTGCATATGCAATTTGCTCTTCAGTGAAACGCTTCTTCTTCATGCAAGCCTCCATTGATTTGGAGGCCCTGGTGTCCCAAATAACTCTGACTTCATTTGGATCTGGAATCGGGGTAGGGACCAATCCGTCCACAGGTCTGAGCTTGCTTCACTTTCATTGTCTATTTTTTAAGATAGTTTCATAAATATTTATCCATTCTTTTACACTCATTTTTTTCATTAATTCACCAATGAGTTTGAAGGGGATTTCATCCAACTTCTTAAAGCGGACGCAACTTTTCCCCATGTCAAGTTTTTGCTGACTGTGTTTGGGATATTCGGTTAAGAACCATTTCAATAATTTGGGTTCGGAATAAATACCCATGTGGTAAAAATTAATAGAATTTTTTTGCGAAGCAATTCCTGCGAATGGGAGTGGCTCGCTTGGTTTGCAATGGTAACCCGCAGGATAAAGAGTATGTGGAACAACATAACCCAATCCACCATAACTAATGGCTGCTTCAAAACCTTTAGGCAGGTTTTTTACAATGACATCATGTAGTTTATTAAAAGGTTCTGCTCTGTCTTCAGGAAGGTTGGCCAGAATCTCTTGTACTGTTTTTCCAGTTGCCTTCATATATTTTTGTTTTTCTGTTTTTTATTCTAACCGGGACTCCACATCAGTGATGGCGATTCTCAATCCAAGCCGGGCGCGAATCCCCGTCGCATCGTGTTTTCACAGACCGTTCGCGGCTCGACGAATTGCAAGAGGTACTGCGCTCCGCCAGCTTTACTGCCTACGCCGCTCATTCCAAATCCGCCGAAGGGTTGGCGGCCGACGAGCGCGCCGGTGATTGCACGGTTGAGATAGAGGTTGCCAACTCGGAATTCGCGGCGCGCGCGCTCGAGATGGGATGGTCGTCGGCTGAAGAGTCCGCCAGTCAACTTGTATTGCGTGGCGTTGGCGATGCGCAGGGCTTCGTCGAAATCTTTGGCGTGGATGACGGCGAGAACTGGTCCAAAGATTTCTTCGTGCGCAAGGCGATGCTCGGCTCGAATGCCGGAGATTATCGCAGGACCGACAAAGGGTTTGCCGACCCGCGCTTCGAGCCCGCTGGGAACTTCCAACTGAATTTCCAGTCGTCCCTCCTGTGATCCGAGCTTGATGTACTCACGAATCTTGTTCGCCGCATCGGCATCGATGACCGGTCCGACATCAGTGCCGGGCAGAAGTGGATCGCCGATTGTCAAAGTGCGGGTCGCTTCGATGAGGCGATGCAAGAATGGATCGTGTGCGCTGCCTACGACAATCGCACGACTGCATGCGGAACATTTTTGTCCAGAGAATCCAAAGGCGGATTGCCGTACGGCGAGCACGGCTTCGTCGAGGTCAGCGCTTTCATCGATGATGATCGCGTTCTTGCCACCCATTTCGCAAATCACTTTCTTGACGGACTCTTGACTCGGCAGAGTCTTGCCCGATGCTTCGACGATGTCCAATCCCACGCCTTTGGATCCGGTGAAGGCGGTGAGTGCGACGCGCGGATCTCGAACGAGCGTTGCCCCAACGGTCTCGCCCGGTCCCGCGATGAATGCGAGTGCATCGGCAGGAGCGCCAGCCGCCCAGAGAATGTCGCACATCACCTTGGCGATTGCGGGCGTTTGTTCGGCGGGTTTCACAATGACCGTATTGCCGGTGACCAGCGCGGCGACGGTCATTCCGCAGCAGATCGCCAGCGGAAAATTCCACGGACTGATGACGGTCGCGACACCGCGAGGTTGGAACCACTCTTCGTTCAACTCGCCGGTGAAAGATCCCAGCCGACGGGGATCAAACAATTGCGCGGATTCACGGGCGTAATACTCGCAGAAATCAATCGCCTCGCAGACATCGCCGTCGGCTTCGCGCCACGGCTTGCCTGCCTCGCGAATGATGATTCCGCAGAGTTCATCGCGGCGCGCGCGCATCGCGGCTG
>Ga0209284_10007209_pt1 | contig 10149 bp, 8 predicted proteins | sample FRY03_FD_187211 | JGI IMG/M metagenome (GOLD analysis project Ga0209284, IMG submission 187211) | Freshwater microbial communities from Lake Fryxell liftoff mats and glacier meltwater in Antarctica - FRY-03 (SPAdes) (version 2) | ecosystem: Environmental > Aquatic > Freshwater > Ice > Glacier... | reverse complement strand
CGTCCAACGAAACGTTCATCTTCAGCGTTTGGTCTTCGATCCATACTATCCAGACAGCGGTGGCATTCTCTATCGGGCTGAAGGAGAACTCCGCGCGCCCCTTGGTGATTTGGCGTTTCGCGTCGAGGGACGAGGAAAGAATTTGCGTGCCATCGCTTAGTGTGAAAACAAGCTGCATCGGCTCGCGCAGGAGCTGGGTCTTGGCGCGGTCGCCGCCCTCGGGAAAATACAAAGGGGTCAGGTCTCTTTGTTTGCATTTTTCGTTTCGGGATGGACCCGCTGGCGTCCTCTTGAGCGAATTGTTGACTCCAATTCAAGTCTGTGTGCGATCGCCTTCACCCAGCAATCCTCACCAAGCGGTCGACCTCGCTGCGCCGATATGCGAACTTTATCAAGCTCATGTTGTGCCAGCGGTTGGTTCACGCGGGCCACCCAATTTGGCAATCGAGGTAGCGGCCAGGGGGACAATAGCTTGGGCTCAGGTTCCGGTTTCCGCAGCCATCGCCACAACGACCCCCACTTCCAATCTTGGGCATCGCTAACCAAACCAGCCCGCAAAGCATTTCGTTCCACATAGCGACACACAACGAAGAAATGCTCATCATCCTGGATCGGAAAACTTTTAAACCTTTGCTGGTAGACATGCCCCATTCCACCGGTGTGATAATGAGCATGATAGCGCATCGTGTGAGTGCCATTTACCCAGCCCATGAAGCGGCTCATTTCCCCATTTACTAAAGGACGTAGCACTAGATGATAATGATTGCTCATTAGCTGGTAGCTAAAAAGTTCAACTTGGTATAGTTGCAATGCTTCGAATAGAATTTTTTCGAAGGCAACGTAGTCATCTTCTTTCTTAAAAATGTCAGCGCGGAGATTGCCACGATTGAGTGCGTGATACAACCCGCCAGCTTCATCCGCTCGAGGTGGTCTAGGCATCGATTTAGCTCGAAATCATAGGAAACCCGCACTATAGCATAGAAAACGACCAGAGCAAAGAGACCCCTTTGGCTCTGCAAATTGGTGTGCCATTTTGGGTCTCACGACTATTCAATGTAGATCAATTCATTGGAACTAAGCAAAACTTGCGAGTATTGCCGCCAACGCTTTTGGTAGTCTTCCGGTGGACCGACAACGTAGGCCGTCAGGTACGATAAGCCCAATTGCTGCTCGCTGTCTGTGGGTAAACGACCATACAGCAGCCGATAGGCGAGGGTAATTCGCTCACCTTCGCTGACAGAGTCGCGTTGCAGTCGCGACGACAGCAACTCCGCCTGGTTCAGCATATACGCATTGTTCAACATGAACAGGTACTGCTGAGGTACGGGACTCGACGTGCGTTGCTCGACGGTCGCGCGCATTGCGGGAAAATCGAATAGCCGCATAAACTCGTCGGGCTGCACCTGATCGCCATTGCGGCTGACTTGTAGGTAGATTGTACGGCGCGGCACCGCAATGTTGTCGACCGGCGGCCCGCCCAGGGTGCGATCTAAAGCTCCGCTCACTGCCAAGAGAGCGTCTCGCCATGCTTCGACGTCTAATCGCCGCAGATTCATCCGCCACAATAATTGATTGTTTCCGTCGTGAATGAAACTGTGTTCATCGTACTGGCTGCTCATCTGATAGGCGGCGGAAAGCATCATTTGGCGATGCAACCACTTAATCGACCAGCCATTTTTTACAAAATTCGTTGCCAGCCAGTCGAGCAGCTCCGGGTGGGTCGGTGGTTCGCCGAGCGTCCCGAAATTGCTCGGCGTTCGCACTAGCCCCGCTCCAAAGTGATGTCCCCAGACACGGTTGAGGAAAACTCGCGCCGTCAGTGGGTTTTGCGGATCGACCATCGCCTCGGCCAATTCCCTACGACCGCTCCCCTGGGTGAACTGCGCCCGCGAATCCGCGGAGAGAATTCGCAGGAATCGTCGTGGTGCAACCGGCCCCAACCGCAACAAGTTTCCACGGACCGCCAATTTCATATCTGCACTGCCGTTTTCGACCAAGGCGTGGCAGAACGGCGGAGCGGGCGGAGCCATCGTCTTAAGTTGGTTAAGTTCGGCGTCCAACCGCGCCAGTTCCTCCACCTCTTCGGCAGTGGGCTCGCGGCCGTCTTTTTTCAACTCCTGCTCGCGTGCATTTCGGCGCGACTGCTGCTCGTTGATTTGTTGCTGCGACTGTTCGTATTGTTGGACGACCTCCGGGGGCCCCATACCGCGGATCGCGATGCCGGTATTATTAAACACTCCTGCCAGGGAATAGTAATCCAGTTGCGGGACCGGATCGAATTTATGATCGTGACAACGGGCGCACGAAACGGTGAGTCCCAGAATCCCGCGTGAAATGGTGTCGACGCGATCGTCGAGCGTTTCCGACATCGCATGGGCCACTGCTTCAGGGCGCCGCCATCCGAGGCGTAAGTGGGGCCTAGGGCAAAGAATCCGGTTGCGGCAACGCCATTTTCAGGATCAATGAGATCTCCGGCAATTTGCAGTCGGACGAACTGGTCGAACGGCAGATCGCGATTCAATGCGTCGATCACCCAATCGCGATACCGCCAACTGTGCGGTTGAACGGTACCATCCGAACTACCGCCCAATCCATCGCTGTAACGGGCCACATCCAACCAATGCCGAGCCCAGCGCTCACCATAGTGCGGCGATTCGAGCAATCGATCGACGAGCCGCGCAAAAGCATCGTCGCTCGAATCGCTGGCAAATGCGTCCACTTCGGCAGGTGTGGGAGGCAGGCCGATCAAGTCGAAATAGGCACGTCGAATGAGTACTTCACGCGACGCTGCCGGTGCCGGCTTCAATTCCGCCTGTTCTAACCGCGATAAAATAAAACGGTCGATATCGCCTCGAGGCCAACTATGGTCCACCACGACCGACGGCGGGGGGGACAGTACTGGGCGAAAAGCCCAATGCGATTCGCGCAGCGCATTCCAGTCAAGCTCCTGCTCGTGCTCCGTGGCGACTTCAGCTGGCTTCAAACCATCCGCTGGCCAGGGTGCCCCCATTTCCACCCATTTGACGAGAGCCGCGATCTCCTCGTCGGACAGCTTTTGCTTGGGAGGCATCTCGACAAATTCGTAGCGAATCGCTTCGATGAGCAAACTTTGATTGGGGTCGCCGGGGATAATGGCGGGACCGCTATCCCCTCCTGCAAGCAAAGCAGTCCGGCTTTCGACCAGTAGCGATGCTTCGACTTTTCTGGCGTCGGAACTGTGGCACTCGAAACAGCGAGCGATCAGAACCGGCCGCACATGCTTTTCAAAAAACTCGACCTGCTCCGGCGGAAAACTTGTTCCCTCGGCCACATCAGCAGCAAAAGACACAGCGCCTGTCTGGCAGTGCAATAAACAGACGATAACACTCAGCCAAAATGCCTTCGGACGAGCGGACGCCGGCAAGTTCCCTATACGGCCGCCGCTACCGAAAATGGATTCGATTGCGCGCTTATTCGCGTGACGCAATATTTGAATTACTTTAGCCATTTTCCCAATGCCTCTTGCGCTCGATCATTCAAACGCGTGGTTTTATTTCCAAACTGTAAATCGCGTTTCGTCTCTCTTGGGTTACCGAGCGTCCGAATAAATCGATTTTATCTGCCAAGCGTCGAGGCGATTTAACAACGCATCTTGTCCCTGGGCCCGCAACGATACGCCTACGCTATCTTTGCGGCCCGGATAAACTCGCATGGCAAGGTACAGCTTCTCGTTGACGAAAACCTCCACGACACTGTGATCGACGAACACGCGCAGTCTAAGCGGCTCACCCTTTCGCTCCATGACGGCTCTTTCCGGCGGCCGGGGCCATGCGTCCGGCAGAATGCTACTGCGCGAGCCGTCCAGGCATACGACGCTCGGCGTGTAATACCAGAAGGCCAATCCCCGGTCATAGTTGTAGAACGTGATCGAGGTTTGCTCCTCGGCATTCGGTGATCGTAGGACGTTCAGTTGCACCCACCGCGCGTCCTTCGGGTCGATCTCCGCCTCCAACTCCATGGCGTTGCCCTCGACCGACTCCAATACGATTTCCTGATTGGCGGGTAGGACGGTCTCGCCAACATGCTGGTGGTTGCCCCGAAGCGAGGCAATTGTCTCGATCGGTTCAATTCGGAGCAGTTTGTCCGGCCGCAGGGTCAAATGCTGCGGGAGTGACATGATCTGATCCCAATCCTCGGTATATCTCCCATCGTTGATGTTTTGGATGTTGACCACTCCGCCCTTGCCGTCCGCCGCAGCGGATGACGCATGGGCACCTCCCGGAGCCACCGTGCCGTGATTGAAGAGGCCGTGTTCGTAGGGTTTGAATTTATGCCTGTTCTTGTCGTAGTCGCCTATAAAATACATACCGCCGGTTTTATGGCTGAAGGTGAGGAGCAAGTGCTTGTCGCCGATCGGAACGAAGTTGGGGCAGCCTTCGGCATCACCTACTATTACTGGGAATGGATTGGCTTCCAAAAAATCGCCGCAATAAGTCCAGTCAACCAGGTTCTTGGATGAAACCAGGTTGTTGGCGGTCGCCAGCCCGAAATAGGTATCGCCCTCCTTCCAAATGCACGAATCCCCCCCCCGCGGTGTGTTGACCGGTTTTTCGCCGAGTTTCTTCCAGTTCAGCAACAACGGGTCTTTGGAAATCGCCACCATTTGTCCGGCCGCGATCCCGGGATAAAACGCCACGACCTGATCCTTCTCGACGACCGTGCTGCCCGAGAAACACATGCGTTCAACGCCGGGATAAATCGCATAGGGCAGATCGCGCCAGTGAACCAAATCCTCGCTGACCGCATGTCCCCAGTGCTGCCGGCGCTTTAAGATGTCTTTGGGATCGGGGAACTCATCCGCCGGATAGGCCTGGTAAAAGAGATGCCAGCGCCCTTGCCAGAAACACAGCCCGTTCGGATCGTTCAGCATGTTCTCGGGGCTGACAAAATGATAGGTGGGCCGAAACGGGTCCGCTGCCATCTGCTTCCGCGACTGGGCAAAACGAAGCATCAGCGGATTGGTGGCAAGTTGTTTTTCTTGCTCGGCCAATGTCTCGGCAAAGGTGAATTTAGGCGTGAGCGAGGGAAATGGCCCCTGTCGCCGCAGTTCTGCCAGGGACTGGTCCATTTGCTCGCGCAGCGGCGTTTCGGCACGCTGCCTAGCGGTGATCGATTCTTTTGCGGCTTTGGCGGAATCAAAAATCTGCAAATCATCAATTGCGCCGTAAAATCGCACGCCGGCGGTATAGGCGGGTGAAATTCTAAATCTCACGTTGCCCGAACCATCGCCTTCGTATTGAAAGGTATGGTTCTTTACGTGATGTGACCCTGTCCATTTTCCGGATGTGACCACCTGTTTATTGAGGGTCGATCCATCAGGACGTAGCAATTCGATAACGATTTGATCGTCACCGGCCGTCGCTTGAGAGAGGCCCGCGTAGACGGCTGGTCCCAAGTCAAACGACACGGTATAAACGTGCCCGCGCGCATTGGCCGCTATCGACGTTTGTTGCGTGAAAATGTTTTGCTCGGCGCGATTGGCGACGATCATCAGCGCCCAGTTGCCTGGATACTGCTCCACAAAATGCACTGGCATATCGTCGCCCAACTTGGTCCAACCGGGCAACTGCTGAGCATGCTTTATCGGATGCATGCTTTGCGCTTGAAAACTTCTGCCGATCAGGCCTTCTTCGCGACTAAATTCCTCTGTGAACAACGCGGTTGTTTGAGCATACGCCACTCCGCTGCAAAGTGCCGAGCAAAGCACCCAGCTAGCTGTTAGAATCGTTCGTTGAAAATAATTCATGGTCCTTCTTCTAATGAGGTGGGTTATGAACAAAGGTTTGAAAATTGTTGCTGTCGTGCTGATTGGCTTGCTGGGAATGGCTGGGCACGCAAAGCTCCTAAGACTCGTGCATCGGCACAACCATCAGCGGCGTTGCGCAACGGCATTGTAGGCAATTTAAAGGGGACGGGGGTAGTTTTGAGCATACCATGTTTAAACTACCCCAGTCCCCTTGTCCTCCTCGCGACGATTGGCTTGTCGGGCGAGTTGTGGTGCGACGTCGTTAACCCATCTTGGTGGCGTTGTCCCATGTGTAATCGGTGCGGGTGAGCTGGCCGGCCTTGATGACGCCGCCCTGCATCACGGCGATGAAACGGCTGCGGTCTTCGAGCAGCGTGATGTCCTTCAACACATCACCATCCACGATGAGCAGGTCGGCGAGCTTGCCGACCTCTACCGTTCCGAACTCGTCCGCGCGGCCCATGATCTCCGCGCCGGTCCTGGTCGCGCACATGATCGCCTCCAGCGGCGTGAAGCCGACATCCTTTACGAAAAAGGTGATCTCCCGCGCGTAGTCGCCGTGCGGATTCCAGCCGAAACCGTAATCGCCGCCGAGACCGATGCGGCCACCGGCCCGGAGGATACGCAATGCCGAGGCGATGCCGCCGTCGAGCGTCTCCTGATGACCGTCGATAACGATCTGCGGCAGGCCGAACTCGGGTCCGCGCAGGACGCTGGCCTTCTCAAAATAGAGCGCCGGGACGCAGGGCACGTCGCGGGCGAGCAGCAGATCGAGGCATTCGTCATCCATGAAGGTGCCGTGCTCGATGCAATCGTATCCGGCGCGGAGCGCGTTTTTAATGCCCTCAGTGGCGCGGCAATGACCGGTCACTTTGAGCTTGTGATTATGCGCTGTCTGCACCACCGCGTTCATTTCCTCGAAGGTCATGCAGAGCGTGTGATGATCGTTCGTGTCCGGCGAGGCGGCGTCGCCGGTGGGATAGGTTTTCACCCACTCGACGCCGTCCTTCACCAGCGCCCGCACCGCACTGCGGGCGTCCTCGACGCCGTTGATGATGAAGACGAGCCCCTCCATGCCGATCTTACGAAACTCCGGGTTCCAGTCCATCAGCCCGCCCGCGCTGCAAATTTCACGGCCACTGGCGCTGAGGCGCGGTCCGGGGATGAGATCGTGCTCAATGGCCGACTTCATCCAGACATCGACGTTGAACAAGCAACCACCGCTGCGCGCCGCCGTGTAGCCGCATTCGAGCGCAAGCTTGGCATTCACCGCACTGAGAATACTGACGTATTCGACGGGGTACTTGATATCAAGGTCCTGCAGTTCCAGGATGTTGAAGTAAGAGGCGTGGAAGTGCGCCTCGACGAGGCCGGGCATGATGGTGCCACCTTTTGCATCAATTCTTTCCGTATCCGGTGGAATAGCGGGAGCATCAATCGCAGGGCCCGCATAAGAGATGCGGCCATCCTTGATCAGGACGGCCGCGCGCGGAACAGGCGGTGAACCAGTTCCATTGATGAGCTGGCCGTTATGAACGAACGTCAATCCAGTTGCTGTTTTCATTGCTCTCAGTTCTCGCGCTATTGGTGCTTGTCATTTGCCTGATCTACTCGAACAGACTCCAAAAATCCGTGTATACAGTTCAGTAACTCTGCGGTCTTGCTCCAGTGAACCAGATGTCCGCAACCATGGAACTTCACTCGAACGGGATCTGCCAGCCAGCCTTCCATGGAATTGGCATCCTCATCCGTAAGCATGCCACCTGCTGCAGGATCGGCTTGAATCAAAAGGCAGGGACATTGAACACGACTGAAGACGGATTCGGCAGCGAAGCCTTCCAGCCATCGCCCGTGCACGATCGGTTCCAGCACTGCGGGATCGAGTCGTTTTAGGCAAGAGGCTGTGAAACGCAACGACGCGGCATCACGAATATCACCGAGGCGCGTTCGAGTTGCCTGGACAGGATCGTAAATCATCGCATTGCCCAGTTCCCTTGCGATCTCTGCTGCCCCGCGTGAATCCCCCGCCAAAGTCTGCATGGTTTGGAAAATACTTAAAAACGAAGTTTTCCCAATACGATCACCCATTGTGTGAAGAGGTGGATCTTCAAGGATTACGGCAGCGATACGATCACCCAACGTCCGGGCAACATCGGCCGCCACCATCGCCCCCAGCGAATGACCGTAGAGCACGACCGGGCGATCAAACTGCGAATCAAGGTACGCAATAACGTCCTCAGCGTAATCGCAAACGAGGTACCTGCCGTTCAGGTTGTCGGATAGACCATGACCGCGAAAATCGATCGCTGAAAGCTGCCAACGCTGGGCCAAAGACGACCACAGCGGCAGGAACGTCTGCCAACGACGAGTGACTCCATGCAACATCACTAATGCAGGTGCGTCATTGGACGACATGGCATAGTTCAGATGCCGGTCGCCGAATTGGATGAGTTGTTCTCGCATGCATCGCTCGATAGGGTGCAGTCAATCGACTTGATGTGGCTCGGCGGTTGGTGGCGAGTCAGGCGTGCGGCAGATAAGCATTTACCTGCGAAGTTCCGTACGACGGACTTCCAGTCGGTCGCGATCCATGTAGAACGGACTGGAAGTCCGTCTTACGGGTAAGAACTCATTTGCTTAATGCACTGGCCGACTGGATCGCCATGTGTATTCAGTGTTCTGTATACAGAATACGAAAACGCGAACTGCGTGTAAAGCGTTCTCAAGTCATTAAAAGAAGGGGGAAGAAAAGCACTTTTCCTCACATCGGTTCTGAGACAACCCCGTAGAACTCGACCGAATCGCGCGCTATTAAACTTAAGCGATTTAGCTCTTGGGTGTACGAATTTGCGATGGGGCAAGAAGTCGACAAGAAGACGAAGACTCGAGCTTTCTGCGAATCGTATTGACTGAGTAGGTGATTCTGGCCTTGAAGATCGATCGCATCAAACCGAAAAATCTTTCGGAGACCGGGGCACCTTGACCGGAGTGCGGCTGAAACAATACGAGCCCGCTTAATGTGATCGAAAAGCTCAGGCATAGCTTAAAAAAGTTCATGAATGCACCGAAAGCGAGGGTCATTGGTCGAAAGGCGGGGGCGGCTGGAGACCGAGCCATTGGTTGTTACTGAAATGGAATCCAGGCGGGATGCTTGTTGCGTTCACGACGGGACGTTCCAGCGTCTGCACGCAGCGATTGTCGGAGAATACATTGTCGGCGTGACCGGCGCTGGGGTCGAGGTGCAACAGCTCCACACTGCCGTCCACGAAGGTGTTGCGTTCGAAGCGAGTGCGCTTGAGGCCGCCGCCTTTCTGGTACTCGCCGTAATAGAGCGCGGCTTTGGCTCCGACGACGGTGTTTTCCTCAATGAGATTGTCAGCGGAGGGATTCGGATGTCCGTGGAAGGGGCGTTCGTTGGCGAGTTGGATGCCGCCCCACGAACAGCCGGTGATTTTGTTGCCGCGCAGAATGGCGTTGGTCTTGCCCCACACGCTGATGCCCCAGCCTGGTGAATTGCGAATGTCCAGTCCCTCGATCGTGATGAAGTTCGCGGAGACTGCAATCATGGAGAACGCAACGCCAGCGGCGGGCAGCGTCGCGCCATCGAGAATGACCGCGCCACTTGCATCGCCGCGCACCGTGATGGGTGCTTCCGCTGTGCCTGATTTGGCAAAGGAGAAAGTTTGTGTGTAAGTGCCGGGCAAGAGCGTGAGTGTGTCGCCAGGCTTGAGACTCCAGATGGCTTGTTGCACATCCGCCTTGGGCTGCTCGCGTGTTCCAGAATTGGTGTCGGCACCGAGTGGCGCAGGCGCAATGAATAACTCGGCTGCAGTGCCGAGCGATGCATGAAGGAGGAAAATGACGAAGGCGATGGATGCTTTCACGTGATGGCTTTTCATGATGGAGTAACAAACAGTGCAGCAGGCTCTTCCGCAATGAGCGCTGCGCGAAGCGCGGCGAGGGTGGTGACGAGTATGGATTTTTTCATAACGATATCCATATGAAATCTTTTTTTACGCTTTAACTGGTTACCCTACAAGCATGATTGCGGACGTCGTGGGACTGGGTTCCGCGGACTCCGGCGTGGCAAAAGCGATGAGGACACGGGTGCAGCGTCTCGCCCGGCCACGTGACCTCCACGAAGCCGTGAACTGCGGCGTCGGTCTGTGGTGTTCCGCACTGTGCTTGACCTGCGTCAGCGAAAGTCGCGGTGACTTCGCCTTCGGCAGTGAAATAGTAACGAAAGCTGAGTTCAGCAGTGGCTCGGGAAGGCCAGCGGCTGCGATTCCAGAGAGTGGCCTCGATTTCTGTAGCATCAACGCTGTCTGCTAAAACTTTCGCGGAGACGAAGAACTCGCGATCGG
>Ga0209284_10007204_pt1 | contig 10150 bp, 5 predicted proteins | sample FRY03_FD_187211 | JGI IMG/M metagenome (GOLD analysis project Ga0209284, IMG submission 187211) | Freshwater microbial communities from Lake Fryxell liftoff mats and glacier meltwater in Antarctica - FRY-03 (SPAdes) (version 2) | ecosystem: Environmental > Aquatic > Freshwater > Ice > Glacier... | reverse complement strand
CGGAACGGCAACGTGGTGCGTTATGTCTTCGATGTACCGACTATCATCTGCTTTTCATGGGAACCCGCCGGAACGATCGCCGAGGTTCACAATCACTTTGCATCCTTCGTCGAGATTTCTACCTGCGCGAGCAGTTGCGACGCTGTAATCCCGAGCGGTTTGCAGATTCGCATGAGCATCTCGACCGTGGGCGACTTCTTGTCGTTCTCCAGCATGCTGATGTACGTGCGGTCGACATGAGCCTTGAAGGCCAGCTCTTCCTGTGTAAGACCGGCCCGCGTTCGGGCCTTTCGTAGCTCATTTCCCAGCATGGGCCGGAGCGTATCCCTGAACTCTCGGCCAGTCTGTTGACTATAGTCTACACGTGATGCAGAATGCTGCCCTTCCGTGTCGTGGACTTTTCCGTCTCCAGCTAATGGGCCGGATGTCACGGGAGGTCAGAGATGCGGTTGAATCTTGCGACTTCGCACAACGGAGACAGACAATGCGACTCAGGCTGTTCAAAACGCTCGGCTTCACTGCGGCCTTTGTATTCGTCTGCGGCATTTTGTTTATTGAGTGGCAGGCAGCCACGTCCCCTCCTTCGGACAAGTCGAAGTCGGGCGAATCAGAGCCACTTGAGCCTTCGGGACCACCGACTCAAGTCATAGACCTTGCCCAACGCCTGACCAATGCTGGTTGGGATCAAAATGCAGCTGAATCGGTTGTTGAGCTGAACAAAGAGTGGTTCACAATTCTAGCGGACGAAAACCCGGCCGGGCTCGAACTCCAATTGAAGTTGCTGGAGGGACTGGGCCGACGTCCCGCGCTGTCGCGATTTCTGTCAGAGCATCCCGAAACTGCCGGTCTGCTGGCAGTGGCCGACGCTCCAGAAAATCTGGCGACTCTGCTGGAGTCGTCCCGAAAGGACTACGCGACCATTGCCGGACTCTATGTACAGCACGTCGGGCCGGTTGGTGTGGCTGATCTCGGTGAGGCGCTGACAGAAAATCTGCACTTGATCTGTCAGTTGTACGCCCGGGGATTACCGGGCTGCGAGTTACTGTTCATCTTCGATCGCAAGGCGGAGGGGGCCGAAGAGTACGAGCATTGGCTTCGTGAGGTGATTCAAGCGAAACTCAGCGCGTCTGATTCAGAGTTCGCGTCATTCGTCAATCTTGTGATGCGTCAAGGCCCGGGGCTTCGGGAGAAGCTAAGTCGAAGCGAAAGCTTCCGTGCCCGCTTTCGAACGGAACTGTGGCCTCGCCTTGTTCGAGTTGTCGATGGCGGGCAGGGGACGTTCGAGCTCTATCTCGACGAGGACAGCATTTGGGAGATGTTAGCACTCGACAATGGTGAGGAGCTGTTGAATCGATGTGGTCCGTTGTCGATTGATCTGCTGTTCGGTCATCCTGAAATTGGTCACAAGGCTTATCCGCAGAACCTTCACGCAAAGATCGTGCAGATACTCTTGCGACGCGAGGAGCGATCTATTCACGCCCTCATGAAATTCCGAGGCGAACCGTCATTCGAGGACTTTTTGCAGCGTGATCTTTCTCCGGAAGTTTTCTCGGCCAGTTTGACGCAGATTTTTAACGCCGGCTCAAATTATCCTGAGACATTAAAACTTTATGCTCGGCTCAGTAACATCGCTTTGTCTGAAGAAACAGGACCACCGCCGTCAGGCCTCGTCACCTGGATTCCTTTGTACTACACAGTCTATGAGATCCCGCGAAAGCTCTCTCAAGGACGACAGCCGAGCCCGATTGAACTCTTTTCCGCCGCCGCAGATCCTTTGTTCCTGGTCGTCGATATTTTTTCTGGAGGTGGCCTCCTTGCTGGCCGTAGAGCACTCGTTGCTGGCAGTAAGGAAGCCGCGGAAGCAGCGATTCGAAAAGGCGGACAGAAAGTGTTTGTTACTACGCTTCGTGATTCCGGTCTGGAACTCGCTCGCAAGCAATTGGGCAAAGATATCGCTGAGAAGATGGGTGAAAAAGAACTGGTCAATTGGTCGGTCACCGCAATGCTTTCGGAGATCCCGCAGGTCGTGCGAACAGCAATGGGTAAGGCGACGGTGTTCGAAATCACAAAGCCAGTTCAGTTTATGTTTCAGTACAGTCGAGTGGGCCGAGAAACATGGAAACGATTCACGCGAATGGATGCCCGGCTTTTCATGCGGGGCGACGCCAAGGTTTACGTCAGGCTCACGAACACGGCTGCTGCTGTTCTTGGCAGGCGCGGTGCTGCGTTTTTCGAACGTACGGCACAGGATCTGGCCTTCAACGCCACGCTTGAAAGTGGGCCTGCGCATGATGTTATTCATCAAGGCTTGAAAACCGGAGTCTCCACTGCAGATCAGCTGCGGGCGTGGCAGAAGAATGTATCTGCCTGGTGGCTCTTAAACGCGAGCCAGACAGCCACGCGTGGACAACCAGGGAGTTCTTCAGACGGAGGATCGGAACCATGAAGGCGGACTCACGGACTCAATGGGAGTCCAATTTCAGGCGTCGTCGAAGGCCATCCTCTGTTCGAGATTACAGAACAGGAATTTACCGATTGCTTGCGTTGGCTCTCTTGCTCTGTGTTCCTTCGCCTGCCGCGGCTCAGCGAGTGCGTGGAGTTCTGGATGATTTTGTGCGAGGAGTCGCCAAAGTTCCTGATGATATCCCAATAAAAAAAGTGGACGAACTCGTCACGGAACTGTCAAAGTCCCGTACTGTTCGCGACGCTGTGGATGCCGAGTTAAAAGGAGCGGGTCGGGCGGTCGTAGCAGGAGAAGCGGCTCGTGGTGTGGCGAGATCGGATGACGTTTTGCGGTTATTGCGTTCGGCCACTTCGGACATCGACCCCAGCGTGATTCGGCGAATCGAACAATTGGATGAGGCCTCCCGAGATGTTGCACTCGTTCTGGCAAAAGGGGGGCAGGAACTCGCACGGACCTTGCCCGATCTGTCAACACGCGGTCGTCTACTGCGTGAAGGTGGCGCTGAAACGGTGGCCGCTGCCGGATTGTTTGGTCCGGATGCTGTTCGCGCTGCGATGCGACTGGACGAAGCCATTCGCGGTGGCACCGTCTTTGTGAAAGATGGGATGCGAGCCGTGACAGTCGCAGACTTCGGAGCTGCCATGACGCGAAACGGTGACGCGTCATGGAGTTTCTGGAAACGGCACGTACAGCCACACTGGAAGGTCTGGGCCGCCAGTGGAGCACTTGCTGCTTACCTCGCGAATCCCCAGGCGTTTCAGAATGCTGTCGGCGAGATAACTGAACAAGGTTTTAAACGTTTGACTGAATTTGCGGGTGAAGCAGCGGCAGCGGCTATTCGCGGTATTGGCGAGGGTACGGGGAAAGCGGTTGAGAATCTCGATGACGCGGTGCGAGATACGTTCTTCACGGGTGAGAAGAGATGGTACGCCGTGACCGGAAGTCTGATCTTCCTGAGCGGTCTGATGTTAGCGTTTGGTCGTGTGAGATACTGGCTGCTTCGGCCGTTCCGCTGGTTAAACCAGAGCCCGAAAAGTGTGGACAAGCCAGGGATCTGAAGTAAAAGGAGATTGAGGTGGCGAGTAACGAGAGTTCAGCTCACGATGACGATACCGTGTATCGATTAGCGTTCTACGGCGGCAAATCATCCGGAAAGACGTGCATCCTTTCGGCTTTGTCATTGTCCCGCATTGCGCATCCTGAAGGGCTTACGTGCTCATGGATCGAAAGCGTCCCTGGCCATGCGCTTCCAGCGGGAGATCCGGCAACATGGTCGACGAATGATCCTTATCATCGTGGCTGGAAATGGCTGACTGACCAACGGAGCCTGCTCAAAAGCGGCGAACCCCCTGCCCCGAATCCCAACCGTGCAGACCCCATGCGGTATCGATTTGACTTCGGTTCACGCGACCAGGGAACACGGCGTGTTGAACTGATTGACTATTCGGGTGAGTTGGTGACGATGTCGGCCGGTGAATTTGCCGCGAAGTTATCTGAGCACATGCTGATCTGCGATGGCCTCCTCGTGCTGGCAGAGGTCCCGTTCCCGGGGCGTGACGAAACGCCACTGACGGACGACCTTGAGAAACTCAAGAGTGCATTTTTGCTTCTGCTGGGTAACCGCGAGGATGGTCCAAAACAGGACTGGCCGATTGCGTTGCTCTTCAATAAGTGGGACCGACGTTCTGAAGGAAGTTTTGACGCGACAAATCGAAGTCAGTTGATTGACGATTTTCTGAACGGCTCTCCACAGCCTCCTCATGCCTCCCTCGTGAATACCATTCGAAATGCGGTGGGCGATCACAATTATTGTTGTTTTCCCGTGAGCGCGTATGGCTCGCACGAGGTTCGCAGCGACGGCATGGAGGTTCCGCGTCTAAAGGGTTCATTGCTGGAATCGCGTGGCCTTGAAGATGGATTCATCTGGGCTGTCGATCGTTGTGATGCGATGAGAGTGGAAAGACTTGAAGATGCGGCCAGCTCCACCTCCTGGTGGGCGTTTCCGCAGTTGCTGATCGGCTCGAGCATCCAGAATTCACGAGTGGGAACGAAACAATCCGCATGGAGTCGCTGGGGACGCGGAATTTCTGCCCTCTCAGGAATTTCAACTGCGTGGCACTTGTGTCAGAGATTCCCGAAGAACAGTCCCATGTACTCGCGTACTTCCGGAGCGCTGAGACGTCTCGCGGGGAAAGCGATCAGCCAACTCACCGCCTTTGTTATGAGCATCATTCTGTTCCTTGTCGGGGTAGAGCATTTCGTTGACGGGTTTAACTACCGCGACCTCATAGCCACTCGCGACAACCCTGCCGCAACCTCTGAGCAGCTGGAGCAGGGCGAGGAATGGCTTGCAGACTACTTTGTCTCGCCCGCTTTTCGACATTGGCTGTCGTGCAGCTTCCGACTTGATCGTTCAGAGGCTCACCGTCTGCTCGTGAGTTTTCGAACGCGGCGCGACGAGGAAATCTGGAAAACGGTGACCAATGCAAAGGAGGACAATCAGACGTACCTGGCACTCGTCAATGAGTACGTCAAATTGTTTCCCACGGGACTGCATCACACGGAAGCTCAGGCATTGATTGCAGGAGAGAAAACTCGACAGCTGCAGAAAAAGAATGAGCAGTATCTTGAGAACATTCAGCTCAGAATCGATTCGCTCACTACAAACGAAGCGATCAAGCTCGACATTTTGCATAGCATGTTTGAAGACTTGGCCAACATCCCGCATCCGGAGGCTTCGTCGGAATCGATCGCGAATCGTCAACAGGAACTGCGAAATCAAATTGCCCGAAAGCAAACGGACGTCACTCAGGCAGCAGGTCAAGCCGACTGGGACAAGTTCAAACAGAATTACGTATCGCTGATGCAGAACTTGAGCGTTGCAGAAGCCGCAAGGGAGCTGGAGTCCAGGTCTCCCAAAGATTCCAATCTTGAGTCGCTTGTCGTCGACTTTGCGGAACGGGCACCCGCAATCATTCAGGAGGAGGTACGGGCGTCGCTTAAGATACGCTCTTTCTCTGTTGCGCGTAACACCGCGCGGCTGAGTGGTAACCAGAATATTGTCAGCCTGCTTCCGGCAACTGCGGTCAAAGACCTACAAAAACTTGTGGAAGAGATCGATCTCGCCGAAGACCGCGACATGTATGCTCAGATCCAGCGGTACAAGCCACAGTGCGTGGACCAGATTGATGCCTATCTGAGTCGATCGCCGCTGAAGACGATGGAGTCCGAAGTCAGGCAATACAAGGAGTGGGTCACGAAAATGAACGGGCCACTGACGCTGAGTCTGAGCTTGACCGCCATCCAATGGCATGGGAATTATTGGGCCAGAAGGGTCAACTACTATAACGACGTGACAGTGCAGGTCACGGGTAAGCCATTTATTGAAGTCCCCGGTGTTTTGAGCAAGGCAAACGAGCGGAGTGCCAACCTTGGCGAAGGGAAACTTGAGCATCGCATCAATGAGACGATTACCATTGATGTTGCAGTTGTGGCCAGGTACGGGTGGATCTCCATCTCCACAATGTCCGGGGGCTCGGGGAGCTGGACGGGCACGCCAGGCCAGTTATTGTCAGGCGTTACAATCGACCTGCACGGCGGGGGTTTCACGAACAAAGCGACTTTTGCACTGACGGGGGTACCGCCTGAACCGGCACTTTCGGAGTGGAAGAGTCGATGAACGATCTCGCACTCTTCTCGGAAACCCCCAGAGCGGGAAAGCTGGGGCATCGTTTCCTTCTGCCGCCTCATCTGGCGGCGACGGAGTCAGAGATCGCTGCGTATCTGCGCGTCGTCAGCAGCGATGTTGTGATCGGCCAGAATTTCATGGCGATGGGGCGAAGTGTTCCCCAGCACAACGGGACCGGAGTCGTTCGACTGGGACGAGAAATCATCGTCATCGCCGGAGTTGATGTGCAGCGGCTCTCCGAACAGAGAGTTGCTGAATTCCGATCCCTGCTGCAAAAACATCTTTGTTCGCTCGAAGATCTGGTGCTTGCTGGCATAGACTGGAATCAACTGGGGCAGGCCGGAGTGATCATCCGACGGCAAGAAATGGAAACATGGCTTGATGAGTACCAGGCATTGTCTCCCGTCGTCACACCGTGGCGGGGCGGCCCTCGCTTACAGGAAGTTGCCTCAACCCTTGTTTCCCCACCGGGTGCGAGCGCCGGACATCAGACGAGAAGTTATGCGAAACTGCTGCTCGCGTTTTCATCACTTGCCCTTTCATTCGTCCTCGGCATTTTCGCACGGCCGTATCTGACGTCGGTGATGTATCCTGGAAAAGGTCCGGGGCAACCTCCCAAATCCCTGGTCAGAACCGAGATTACTACCAGTTCGTCTTCGTCTGGCGGAAACGATGGTGTTCCCTGCATAACCAAACCTGCCGAACCAAAGTCGGAAGTACAACTCGTGGCAGTGGACTTGTCTGCTCTGCTTCAGAACGTCATGAAACAGAATAAGGCTGACACACTTGCCGAGATTCTCGCTTCGTGGCCTCCTGAAAATCGCCTGTCTAAGGCGGACTACGACCAAGTGATCATTTTTTGTTCGCGTCTGATGGAATCTGACAGCCACGATAACTGTTTAAATAGTTTATCGCGGATCGCCACCCGGATCGGTGATTCACGGAATCTCACGCTGCTGGACCCTGCTGTCTTTGCAGCGGTTAAACCCGCGATTGACGATCTGCAGATTAAGTTGGAGGAAAAGTACGCCGAGATCGATTCCGAAGATCAGCGTCTGTACGGAGAGATACTCCAGCTCTCTGGCAAGGAAAAGGAGCAGATTGCGGCTGCAAAGAATTATCTTGAACAGGCACCACGAACGACTATGAAATCATTTGTGGACCCGTGGCTGGAGTGGGCCGAATCGCCAATCATTGCCAAGGTCAGCATGGATAATTTGCCAGGCAAAGAACCATTCACGGTCAGGTTTGCTGCAAACGATCGTGCAGTCGAGAAACGCGTGCCATTAAAGGGGAATCGTGCCAAATCGCCTCCACTGGATATGGATCTGACCGGACTTGAAATCACTCGACAGAAACCTTCGGCGACCGTAACGATTACTGTCACCCTGAACACGGACCCGGTCTCGGGGTCAGGTGAAAGCCGCGAAGGAATATTTCACCTCGGCACGCAGTCAGCAGGTCGAATCCCTGTAGACTGGAAGCCAGTGGGTATCCTGAGTCAATTTTTCTCGAGTTGCCCTCTGTCGCTGTCTGTTGAACTGCCGGGCATCGACACCGTACCTAAGCTTCCCGAATGGCGACTGGAGCCCAAACCATGACGCCCTATCTGATTATCGAAACGCCCCGGGGCGGTGGAGTCGGCCATCGCTTTTTGACATCACGTGACAACGTAGAGGAATCAGAAGCTGCAGAAGTGCTGGCGGCGGCCGGTCAACATCCGGCCGGCAAGACTTATGTGTCTGTTTCGAGGCAGGTCAAGCAGCAACTTCCCGGTGGCACCGTTCGTGAAGGGCTTGAAACGATAGTTCTCGCTGGGATCGATGTGGGACATCTTGCACCCAACGAAATTGAACAGATTCAATCCAAGCTGTTCGGGCGATTCGCTTTGCTGGATCGCCTGATTGAATCAACAGATTGGTCTCATAGCAGCCGGTCCACCGTGATCTTTTGCGAGCAACTGCAGAAGTGGGTCGCGGAGGATAAATTCCTAAGTTTGCCGACCGTGAAGGCGATTCCGGTCAGCAATGCTCGCAGGGCCACCACAACGCCTTGGTTCAGTAAATCCAGGCTGACTATTGCTGCACTCTTCATAGTCGGGTTAGGAATAATTGCAATCATCCGGTTTCTAACTTCTGATGGAACAGACCTAACAAAGACGGGGATTGATCCAGGGCAGCCGAAACCGTTGAGCAATAGAAACTTGGTGGACACCCTGGCTCACGAATGGCACTGTGAAGCTGGTGATGTCGTACGATCCCTCAAAAGAGCAGGAAACTGGGATAAGCGACGAGCGGCTGACTTTTTGTCGTTGGAAGCTGGATTGGCGGACAGCGATGTCATGGAAACTCTTCGCAGGGTCATTGCGAAAAAAAAAGACTCAGGCCAATTCTGGGTCTCTGGATCCATCGGCGATCCCAGCTTCAGACAATTTGTCGACCGTCGGCTTGGGTCTCAGCCGTCTGCAGCAGAGATGCAGTCGCTGCGCAAGTGGTTCTACCAGACATGGAAGGGGTTCGTCGTTGTCAGAGAGAAGGCCGACAAAACGAGTGGATCGTTAAATACGTTAGAGAATAAAGACGCTATTTCAAAACTGATCGTTGATCTTGCCCATATTGGAGAAGTTGGCCTTGGGGATTCTTTTGAGGAGCCGAAAACGCCTTTGCTGACTCGGCAAGATTTTATGGTCTACCGACTGATTGAAGACTGTCGCATCAATGTTCTGGCACCCGCGTTCGCGACCGGAGTCAGCGAAACAGATCCCGGGATCCCCCGAGTCGAAGATCTGGCAGCCTTTATCGCTCAGCTACGCGACCCGAAAATGGACGTATTAAAAATGGACGTATTAAAAAAGATCACGGCAAGCAGAGACGACCATTACCCTTCAGTTCGCAAGAAGAAGGGACAAGAGAGTTCGGAGAAAGTATGGAAAGCGTATGAGGAACTCGAGCTTTTCGTTAGACAGCTTTCGTCCTGTCCTGGAAACTCTCCAATCTGAAGTGGCGTGGGCGACACTGTCTGCGAATCCGTTCTTGAATGTTGAGAGTCGTTGAATAAGGCCCATTGGCCAGAGTCTCACTCGTCCGGTGACCTCTGGTGTGGCAGCATTATGGTTCTTAAGTTCCATGCATGTCAGACAGCTGTTCTGACTGATTGTTGTAGCAATGACTATTGCACCGTCCACGCGTCTCCAATAGCTAAAAAAAAGCAAGGGCCGAATGAGTGACTAGAGGGCACCTCGCCCGGCACGCGGGAATCTGTGGGGGTGTGGCTGGCATCCCGCCGACTCGCGTGAGCGACAAAAGAGCCTTTTCACAAACGTCGGTCCTCCCAGTGGGCGCGGACTCGACAAGTGCTCAACGCCTTTCGGCATCAACGAATGGTTCACATGTCGATTTCGTCGTACACTCGATCGACGTAAAGTGCTCAACGCCTTTCGGCATCAACGAATGGTTCACGCGGGTACGGTGAAACCGTCGCGGTCACTCATAGCGGGTGCTCAACGCCTTTCGGCATCAACGAATGGTTCACCATGCAGTTGGACGACTTGAATGTCGAGGACGTGGGTGCTCAACGCCTTTCGGCATCAACGAATGGTTCACGTCCGGCATCCGCAGAATCGATTTGTAGACCTGACGTGCTCAACGCCTTTCGGCATCAACGAATGGTTCACGGCGAGCGAGCGCACCTCGTCTGCATGCTCATTCACGTGCTCAACGCCTTTCGGCATCAACGAATGGTTCACGATGCCACCCGACCGACGCGCGGATAATGTCTGACAGTGCTCAACGCCTTTCGGCATCAACGAATGGTTCACAATGGGCAGCATCGTAGTCGATGAGCGTTGGTGTTAGTGCTCAACGCCTTTCGGCATCAACGAATGGTTCACTGGTAAAAGTTGAGGATAGATGCCGGACGCTTCGACGTACTCAACGCCTTTCGGCATCAACGAATGGTTCACCGACGTCAGCGAATCACGGCAGACAGAGTTATTGAGT
>Ga0209284_10007199_pt1 | contig 10153 bp, 16 predicted proteins | sample FRY03_FD_187211 | JGI IMG/M metagenome (GOLD analysis project Ga0209284, IMG submission 187211) | Freshwater microbial communities from Lake Fryxell liftoff mats and glacier meltwater in Antarctica - FRY-03 (SPAdes) (version 2) | ecosystem: Environmental > Aquatic > Freshwater > Ice > Glacier... | reverse complement strand
CAGCTTGCTGATGCGTGCGGCGTGAGCCGCCGCACCGTCGAAGGATGGGAGCAGAATCGGACTCCCAATGCGGCCCCGCTGAACGTGATGTCCCGGCTTCTTCGCGGGCGCGCGTGATCTTGTCGTTCTGTGGAGAATTGAAGAAGTCGCCTTGCCGCGTCTCCCGTTCGATCCGCGTCATCGCGGCTTCGTAATAGTCCGCGTCGATTTCGCAGGCTGTGAGGTGGATTCCGGCGTAATGCGCGGCGATGGCGATGCTGCCACTTCCCAGATGCGTATCCAGCACGCGCTGCCCCTTTTCGGCGTAATTCGCCAGTAGCCAGTCATAGAGCTTCACGGGCTTCTGGGTCGGGTGGATTCTGTCCGGTTGCGTTGGGTGCAGCGTAAGCTTTTTGCAGGTCGTCTTAAAGGATGTCCACGCCAGTTCCGCTGCCGCGAAGGTTACATCGTGCGGCTGATTCTTATCCCAAACGATCCAGCACGGCGAATTGATCGGCAGCCGTTCGATGAAGTGATTTGCACCCCACACGATTTGATTGCGGGATACGCGGCGGAGTTCCACGAAGTATTCTATCGGCGGCGCGGCATCATCCCATATCTTCCCCTTGCCACCATACGCACCGAGCCGACCGCTGGAGTTGATTCCTATCCCATAGGGTGGATCTACGATTGCGAGGTCGAAGTGCCCATCAGGGAAGGTCGCCATTAGTTCCATGCAGTCCCCGAGGCGGAGATCCAAAGACACAGAACAAGAGTCTGATCCCAACGGGGACTCGCCCTCTTGTCGGAGTTTAGGGGTAGGTATCATGATTTTTGTGGTGGCGGGGTGGCGCTGCCGTCCCCGTGGGATAGACAGGCGTTCTCCAAAGAAACCAGAGGCAGCGTTTGCCCTGCGAGTCCGTCCGTGGAGTCGCCCAGATGCTCGCAGATTCCATCGTGCAGCCAGAGGTGGCTCACCAGTCCGCTCCCGCCGTGCGTCGTTTTGATACTGGGGCGCAGTGTCGGTTTTTCTAGCGATCCATTCCACGTCCAGCATCCGGTTCCGTCGCGTGTTCCAGTCGTGATGACAGGCAGCGCGATGGGGTATTCGTAGCCGTGAGGCTGGAATTTAAGATAGGTTCGACCGTCCGACCCGGTGAATACCGCAGATGTAGAACAAGGCGATGGACTCAACAGAGTCCCGGCGGCGGTTTCAGTAATTTTCATGGTTTTTTGGCGGGACTCTGTGAGTCATCTTGAGCGTTCGGAGTAACAATTCTTCCGACAAGTCCAGATGGACCAAAATCCCCGCTAAACATGAGGAATTTGCCCCGTGTTGACTTAATGGCCGATACAATTTCGGCCTCGTTTGAAATCTCCACACCAGCCGCTTTCCAGTTTTTGAGCTTACTATCGACGGCCATACGCTTACCGAGATCGGTGAGATACCATCTGCATGAACCATGATTTATTAGCAGTCCCTTTTTAATCATACGATGTGCTGCCGCGCAAACCGCGATTCTTCCGTTTCCTTCTAGCTGGATGGCGTGATCGTGGAAACCCGGTTTGTGGTTTTTTGCGAAGATACGGAATACCCTTTCTTCGAATACTGTGATCGCAGGAAATGTTCCGGCGGGGTCTTGTGGCGTGTTCATGATTCCTTGGTAATTATCCTTCCGAGCTTCAAAACGATATACTGCTTTCCTGGCTTTTTCACGATCCGATCAAGTAAGCGATTACAATCACACACACGACTGCCAGCACGAAAACAAGACCATCTTTGGCGGCGGATAGATCAAGCCTACGATCAAGATGCCGTATTCGGTATTCCTCAAACTCTTTCATACGAACAGAATCCCGCCCAGGCTTAGAGCTTCTCAGCTCGCTTTTGAAGCGATGGAATTCCGTTTTGGGAATTCTCAGCGAGATTGCCGAAGGGCCGTTAGGACGGATTGGCGACTTGTAACCAATCTCGATTTTTAAGTGCTTCCAGTTGTCGTATATCCCGCAAAGGTTGAGCCGTTCGTTGTCATCTTCGGCAATCACTGATACGCAAGATTCCCGTTGTTTGTTGGATTTTAAAATGATCATACCAGCTTCCTTAGAAATCCCATCACGAAGCCGCGAACGGTTCCGCTCACACCAATTTTTTCAAGCGCGTTGCCAACGTATCTTTGCCCCTCTTTCGTCTTCAAAAAAGCTTGGAAGTATTCGGGGGGCGGCATGATGGATTGACTTGAATCCTTGAAGACGGCAAGGCGGTCATCGACCGGCATCCGGCGCAATTCCTGATACGCTTTAGCCCACGCCACCGAACCTTCCGTTTCAGGCGTGCCGTCACTGATCGCCAACGTGATTAACTTCGCAAGTTTTTGTGATTTCTCACTCATATTTTTGGCATCATTTCATCAACCGCCCATCTCTTGAATTCGTCAAGGGTTTCAGGTGGGATCGCTCCAGATTTAAATTCGGAAGCAATGAAGTCATCAAGAAACGCATCATAGGCAAGGTGTCGCATATGGTCCGGCGTCTCTGCTCTTATAGCCTCCCCCATCAATCGAGTTGATACGTGGACAACCCACGTTGCCGCAACCAGGAATATTTCGGGCTTGGCATTAATCAACTCTTTGATGGTTGGGTTTTCAATGGTTTCTTTTGGCATGACTAGTCTCTTATAATTTGGAACACGAGCCGGATTGACCTCCCATTTTTGTTTTCCTTTTCCGTATGGCTTCCATCTTCTGAAAGTTTGGAAAGGTGGGAGTATTCTGACTCAGTTTCGCTTTCGATAATTAGCCGCTATTTGCCGTCGTCTTCATGGTGTATAATCATATCAATTCCCTATATGTGGCGTTTTTGGCATGGTTCGCGCCGCTTGGATCACGGAAGGCGGGTTAGTTTTTTCGATGGTTATGCTTTCAACGTTCCATCTTGTTGGACTCTGGTTGGCAACGGTCATTTGACCCGATGCGTTTTCGATCATCATCACCGTCTGAATCATGGTCATTTCTACAGATGGCGAAGGCGTGTTGAATTCTTGTACCGTCCCATCGTCAAGCTTCATGACGACCTTCCAGAATTGGATTTTAGGGGATTCCATTACGTGTTGGGGTAGATTATCTTTCCCGCCATTATTTCAGACACGAGGGATTCGATCAGAGATTCCGCCGCGCTCAATTCCTGCGGATCTTCTTCGAGATCGTCAATAGGATCCGTACTTCCATCCTCGTTCACCGTTGAGAGTGTCACGACTTCCGATTTCAATCCTTCGACCGTTCGCTTGCCGCCGGTTGGAAAGACAATTTGCACCCCTTCAGAAAATGTTTTTCCGTCGTTAACGGCAAGACGATGAAGCTTGAACGTTCCCGACTCGGTCGTGATGATTACGGTTGACATGATTCCTCGCTTTGGTGCGGCTTTCGGCTCTTGTGTTTCCATGCTGCGACCATATTACCTTTCTATTTATTCGCAATAGGTTTTTCGGTTTCCGATATATTTTCTTTCGGGTTGCAGACGATCAATTTCCATTTGTCCGTTTCGTCCCGTTCAATAATTCCCCGGCGGATCATTTCCGTTGCCAGGATTTCCGCCCTTGTGTAGCTAAGGCGCTGGCTTCTTTGAAGAGAACCGATCGAAGTCGTTTTCAACGTTGCTACGGCGTGAATGCAGCGTTGAAGCATTTCTTCATCGTTGTTTTCCCGTTCCAGAATTTTAACGAGTCGGTTTTTGAGCCGCGCAAGATACTTGTCTCTTTTTTGCCGAACAAGCCACAGCGGCGGGGAATCCGTTCCGAAAATGTTCAAGATTCGTTCGCGTCTGATTTCAATCGTCGTTTTCATATTTGAAGAATTGAGCTTTGGGGGCGTTGCGGAAAAAATGCAGCTCGACGGGTTTTCCGATTGAGATTTCCATGGCCTCCGTTGATACGTTCAAGCCAACGACGATTTGCCACGATGAAAACTCGCCTTCAGGTTTTCGAACATCTCGCCACGTCTTTAGATCGCTGGATATTTTCAAGACTCCGGCGGGTGGCATTTCATCCATCCAGAAGACGGTTTGCGTGCCGAACCCAAGCTTGCGGATTTCCGGGCCTTTCCAGGCTCCTGATGGTTCAAGCTTTGGGGTTTCGGCGTTCAGTGTTGCGAAGCTCTCGAACGTTTTCGGAATGGATGGACTCTTCGAAGCCGCCGGAATCGGAGGCAGCGGCGGCGGTTGAATCAACGGAGTGGAATTTTTCGGCGTAGCGCAACCGGCAACCAACAAGATCAACCAACCTATGGTTTTATTCAGCTTCATTGCTTTCTTCTTTCTCTAATTGGATTTTCATTTTCTCAAGGTTGAAGGTTTCCGGTTCTCCGAACAGGCTTGAAATGGCGTCTCGAATTTCGGAAGGCGGCCTGATTTTCAGAGCCTCGCACGCATCATTAAGAGACCAACGGCGAACCTCAAAATATTCGATGGCGGCGAGTTTGATTTCTGGCCTTAGTTCGGCAACAAGCTTTGCAACGTCTACCATGATGGGACTCGGCGGAATGTTGTTCAGCCAGTGAATCGCGGTTTCCCACGTGTCCAGAATTGCAATCAGAGCGACGCCGTTTGCGATGCCTTCCACGGTTGCCTGGTTGGTTTGCTTCCTCCCCGTTCCAACGTGTCCGATTTTCATCCATTTGCAGACCGCGCCAGAGTCGCAGTACGGGGTTTTTTTCCCCATTGACATTCCAATTTTAAAAGCCAAGACGGCTTCCGTTCCGTGATTGAATGGTGTCCCTTTAAATCCTCCAACATAATCGAACAGATGTTTCGAAACAAAGTAGCACCCCGACATCGGGAAAAATCCAGGCGTTGAGAGACTGGGGGAAGAGCCTATTTTCGAGAAGTTAAATACGGAAAGTATGCCGTCGATGTTTTCATTCCACCACCAACGCGCCCCAAGGTCTGATTCTCTGTCTCGAATTTCGAAATCCCATTGCTGCCGGGCTACCGGATTCCACAGCGGGGAAAATATGGATTGGTGCGCGGCTGTAATATTTCCGATGTCGAACTCCCTCCAGCCCTTTCCGAACGCCATATGAGAATCGAGAAAGCAAAGGAATTCGTTTCTTGCTACTTCGGAGCCGCGCTGTCCAGCGGCAGCAGAACCGGACAGCTTCAATCCTTTTGGCTTCCTTACAAGATGCACGCGGGCCGGAAATGCGAACTCGCTCAAGGTATTGATCAATGTCGGCCAACCCATCGGTGGTTCCGCTGATCCGTCATCGGAAACAATGATCTGATCCTTGGCAGAAAGGGCTTGATCTGCACCCATAGATTCGATTGTTTTGGTCAAATTAAAGTATTCATCCTTATGCCGGATGATGAAAGAAATCGGCGTCGTGCTTTTGCGTTCCATGGGTCTATTTTATCCGCTTTTCTATTTCCTTCAAGTTTTTTTTACCATAGAAATAACTAGGCGAACCATAAACAATCGTATTGTGAATAACCTGTGAATAACCTGTTAATAACCTGTGAATAACCTGTGAATAACTTTCTCGAAAAAGTTATTCACAAGTTATTCACAGGTTATTCACATAGTTATTAACAATTTTTAGAGACGTAATCCGTTGATGTTGTGCCGCTTCTGGAGTTATTCACAATTTGAGGGCTCTCTTAATAGTAATTGGGGTACTTAAGAGATAAGATCCAGTAGTAATTAAGCGACCGGGGAAGATTGAAAAAAAGAGTTTGCAAAGAACCGGATGCAGGGATACAAAAGCGGAGCAAAGTGATTAACCGTTGACGCGAGTCACTTTGCAAAAAAAAGGTTCGTTGCCCCCCCGCGACGAACCTTTTTTGTTGCGATCCTCAAACAGCAAGCTATTGTTTTGCGATGTCAAACATAACTAAGCCGAAGCTGCCAGGGAAACGGCAGCGAACTAAAGCCGAAGAGGCGGGCGGAAATCCGAATGATCGGCTTACCAACACGATTTACATGATGCGGAAATTCTGGATCATCCTCGATAGGAAGCGCGGGCCAATGTCTCGGGGTGACTACATCGCCTCACAGCTCGATACAATGCCGGAAATGTGCTATGCGACGGTCACGACCCCAGGCGACGGAGTGGAGCCGACAAAGCCATAAAACCGCTTGTGGAACAATCGCCGAATGTTCCACGTGGAACAATCGGCATGGACACCCGATGGCCAACCTGAAGGAACGCGGAAGTTCGTGGACGCCAATGTATTTCTGCGATAAAAAACCCCTATGACTGACTCTTTTTTGCAGGATTATTACTGCCTTGAATTGGAAACCAAGAGTGGTGAAATTTTGAATTTCGAGGCGATTCAGGGCGAAGTGTGCCGAATGATACACCTCAACTTGAAGCAAATGGCGCTAATCTCTCAAGACACTCAAAAGCTCGACATCACGGAAATGTTTCAGCGCGGCAAAAAAATCGAACTTGCCAAAATCCGTTACATGATCGCGGTCAAGCTCTCAGGAAAAGACAAGCCCATGCGACAGACGTTTTACCATCCATTCAAATCGCCTACTTATCTCAAGACGGGGAAACTTTTTTGCCCGTCGAGAAACCTCCTTAGAAAGCAATCTCTCAACACTCTATTCGACTACCCATTCCCTGATTCGGTCGTCGGATCGCAATTTATTTCATGAAATACGTGACACTTATTGTAAACGGTTCAGATTCAGAGTCTGACATAAGCCAAAACGATTGGGCCACAGTGGCGTCAAACCTCCGGTCGACAATACTGCAAATTCCCAAGCTCAAATTCTTGGGGTGTAATCTTAGTTGGGATAAGGCCCGATGTTTTTGCGCCGTGTTCCCTATGGTAGACGCAATCGAAGGATTGAAGATCAAAACGGAGGCCATGACATTGGCCAGCCGTTACAAGATCGAAATCGAGTGGATGGAATGCGACAAGAAAAAGTTGTGATTATTTCGTTTTTCTATTGCGCTGCAAATAGAACTAGATTAGGTCTATTGCATGTCAATCACATCGGATAGATTTACAAACTTAGATGGTTCCGAATTGGAAGTGATTCCATGGGGATCGGATCTTTACGTATTTATCCGCGAACTGACTTACAGGCGAGTGACCGGCCAGGTTCCGGGGTGGATTACGAAAAGCGTTGATTTGAACGAAATCAGCTATGTTGTTGGGGCTGTTCAACTCAACCACCTTTCGGTTCTAGATCCAGAGCGGGAAGGAATGTTCATTATTTATTTGGGTGGGGAAATCATGGTCGTGACTAAAGCGATGCTTATCCAGATCAAAAAAGCCGGTTCGTTTTTTGAGATTGATTCATCTGAAAACGGCTTGGTGAAACCTCCAAAGGATTCCAAAATCCCTGAAGAGCCCCAATTTGAATTTGTGGCATTCAACCGGCGGCGGAAGCTAAGGGGCGAAGACGCGGCTCAAATAAGGGTCACCTATCCATATGGCGAAAAAGAAACCTTGTGGATGTCAAGTCTAGATTTACAGAAAAACGTTGATCAATTCGGTAAATCCGTTGCGCTTCTTGAAGCGATGGAAGCTTACGGGGAGCTGAAAAAAGGGCACTAAAAACAAAAAATGACAGATCAATCCAAAATATTGGAAAGCCAAATCTTTGGAGCGGCCATGCAAGTAAAACTTGGGATGCCGTCTGAAATCGTGATGATTGAGGCCGGTCTCTACGGGCTCCGGTATCCATCGGAAACGACGGTTAAGGAAGCGGCAGACAAAATCACAAATGACTATATAAGCGGAGAACTATTTAAACGACTTCAAGAAAATCATGATTAATACAAGCGATTTACCAAAGATCATCGATCCGGATACGGAGGCCATGGAAGCCCTGGCGAAGTTGTGCGGTCAAACCGGCGTAAAGGTCGTCGTCAAGCGAAAGGCACCCGATGCGATGTCGTTTGAATGGATTGCGGAAATCCAAAGCGACGACTTATCAGTTGAATATTTAGCCTCTGAATTTGGCGGGGGGGAATACTCCTGCACGGCTCGAAATTCAAAGGGGCACATGACACCCGCCGTGCGATTTGAGATCAATCGAGAACTGAAAGGACGGCGGCGAATCGCTCTTGAAAAGGAAGAATCAAAGGGTAGGGGCGGCTCTGATTTGGCTCCTTTGGTTCAGATCCTTGAAAAGGTGATCGAGAAAAGCGGATCGAACAACAACGGAAGCGAAAACATGAATATGATGATGCAGCAGATGCAGGCATCCCAAGCGGCGTCAACGGCATCGAGTATGCAGATGATGCAATTCATGATGACTGGAATGCAGGAGTCGAACAAGCTCATGATTGCGATGATGCAAGCCAAGGGGCAGGGCGGCGGCTCCGATGTCGCCAGCCTTGTAACGTCTCTCTCTCCCTTGTTGCTACAATCTGCCAATCATCGCGGTACGACGACCGACAAGTCGATGAAAGAGAATCTAGAATTGATTGCTCAGATTCGCGATTTGTTTCCGGCAAATGGAGATTCCAGGGAGCCCAGTATTCTTGAAAATCTTACTGGTTTGCTCGGGGAAGGCGTTGCGGCATATATGGCGAGTAAAGGGATGAATCCTGCCGAACTTGCCACGGCTGCCGAACCCCATAATCCGACGAAAGCACTAAAACCCCAACAGCAAGAATTGAAGACGATGGAAACAACAGTTCTGGAACTAAAAGCCGAATATAAAAATTATCTTCCCAAGCTTATTCATGCGGCGGACACTAAGAGCGATCCCACGACGATCGCCCACTTCATTTGTGATTCGATGCCGCAAAACGCGGCTTCCGTTTTGGTGCAGATGCTTGTCCATGAAAACTGGACACTCATCATGTTTGATGATAATCCGATGGTGATCGAGAGAATCGAATGGTTCTCTCAGATGCGTGAATCGATATTGGAAGCGTTTGGGGTTGAGATTCCAAAGCAGTCGGAAGAAGCCGGGATTTCAGAGGCCGACAAGAGCGGGCTTTCGGAGTCCGGAGAAATGCCAGAAGCAACTTTAGACAATGATAATCAACCCAAACAGGAAGGCGGCACCTAAGACTTTTCGCCACGGTCTGGTTAGTTGGGCACGCCCCAACCCTAAAGCGCAGTCGCTCGCGCAAGGGGTTGGGGCGTTTCCGTCTTCAAACATAGCGAGACGCGGGAGCGCCGTCACGGAATCACTCGACCTTGCCGCAAGCGTCAAAATGCCGATCACCTCTGAGGCTCGCGCATCCGTCGCACGTCTCCCATTGGATTCCAAGCGGTATTCCGATGCTCATCAAATCGTTGCCTACCTAAACGAGCTGGCTTTTCAGTATGCCCAGAATCCGGCGGTCAGATCGGCGGCGATTCAGATTCTTCATCACTTCCGGGTCGGAAACAACCAGGTATCAAGACAGGTTTCCGTATTTACTCAATGGGTCAAAGGGAATGTCGTCTATGTGGGAGATCCTGAAGACGCCGAATATGTGATTTCACCCGTCGTGATGATTCGGAACATCGAAGAATCTGGAAAGGCATATGGCGATTGCGACGATCACGCGCTTTTGCTCGGCACGCTCATCAAGTCTGTCGGGGTTCCGTGCAAGATCATCGGAGTCAGCTTGAACGACCCAAACCGATACGATCATGTAATTGTTTCCGTGCGACTGAATGGACAATGGCGGGATATTGATCCGTGTGCGAAAGAGTACGGACAGCCAAGGTATTTGAAACGACTTGAACCAAGATGATTTACAACAGAGAGGGATTAAAATATTATGGCTAGACCATGGACTGACGGGACTATAGGGGGCGAGCTTATCACGAAAAGGAAAGGCGCGATGGGTGAGCTATACGCTTGGCTGCCCCCCCTCCCAACAGCCTGGGCAATGGCTCACCCTGTTCCCATCGTCCGTCAATTTGCCGGAAAGCCGATTGGTATTGAAAAAGGCATATTGATTACTCATATTTCGTCACTTGGTTATTTGCGTGTAAATCTAGAAGCCTGGGTGTCCGCGGTCCGAATGCTCCAGGAGCATGATTTCCGAATTGCTGATTCTGGATCGCTCCCGGATTCTGGGATCACTCCTAATTTTCGGGCGATTGAAGAGGAATTGATTGAGGCGTCGGACAAAATCCAAGAACTGAGAGTTGCCGCCGCCCAGGCGATGGGATCGAATGACTTGGAAGCCGCCGAAAACACCAACGAGGAACTGGATTC